>Ga0224512_10005363_pt1 | contig 10586 bp, 8 predicted proteins | sample SF_May12_sed_USG_4_FD_169103 | JGI IMG/M metagenome (GOLD analysis project Ga0224512, IMG submission 169103) | Sediment microbial communities from San Francisco Bay, California, United States - SF_May12_sed_USGS_13 | ecosystem: Environmental > Aquatic > Marine > Sediment | place: USA: California...
CGCGGTCCCTACCGCCCCTGTAACGAGCCGATCGTTCACGACCCCACGGGAGACTTCCATGCCTCACCCGCGCCGCTTGTTGGTGCTCTTCACGGTCCTCGGATTTGCGGCCTGTGCAGACGAGCCGCAGCCCACAGCCAGTACCCTGACCCAGGAACTGCCCGTCTTCGCCGACGGCGCGGAATCGGCCACCACCACGGGTCAGCACCTCATCAAGCTCTCGACGAACGCGCCGTCGAACCTGGCCGCCGCGGTGGAGGCGGCGGGGGGAACGCTGATCCGCACCCATCCCCAGATCGGCTACGCCGTGGTCGAAGGCCTGGACGACAATGCTGCGTCCCAGTTCGGGCAGGCTACGCCGGACATGTCGGTGGCGTGGCAAGAGGGCGTATCGGCCATGGGCAACGTGGACGCCTCCGGGCCGGGCGAAGCGAGCCACGACCCGACCACCGCGGGCTTTTACCCCGTCCAGTGGGACATGCACCAGATCGACGCCGCCGGCGCATGGGCCGCCGGAGGCTCCGGCGACGGGGTACGGGTCGCCATCATCGACTCGGGAATCGATCCGTTCCACGCGGACCTGGCGGGCCTCATCGACCAGGGTGCCAGCATCGCATTCACGCCCTCGTTGTCGGGCTTCGGTCCGCCGTGGATGGACGACCGTTACCATGGAACCCACGTCGCCGGTACGGTGGTGACCAACGGAATCGGCACGTCCGGCGTGGCGCCCCAAGCCACCCTCATCGCCATCAAATCCCTGGACTACCTCGGTAGCGGCTCGTTCGCAGACGTCATCGCCGGCATCCTACACGCGGTGGACGTGGCCGATGCGGACGTGATCAACATGAGCCTGGGCGCGGTCTTCCTGAAGAGGGGGGGAGGCGGATTCATGGGAGCCGGGCCCCTCATTGGGGCCATGAACCAAGCTCTGAACTATGCCCAGAGCCGAGGCGCCGTCGTGGTCTCCGCCGCCGGCAACAACGGCCTCAACCTCCAGAACCTCTTCGACGTCACCTCCGTACCCTGCGAGTCCGGGGCCGGCATGTGCGTCAGCGCCACCGGACCCACAGACGCCCTGGCGAGCTACTCCAATTCGGGACGTTCAACGGTCAACGTTGCCGGGCCGGGCGGAGACTTCAATGGGGACTTCGCGGCTTCCTCGGTCCTCGCCCCGTGCACAACCGGTAGCCTGGTCCTGCCCTTCGCCTGCGGTCCTCTCAGCTACCTGTTCCTGGATGGCACCAGCATGGCCGCCCCTCACGTAGCCGGCGTCGCCGCCCTGGTGATCCATGACATGGGCGGGGCGAGTCCGGGACGAGTACGGACGAAGATCGAACAGACCGCTGACGACCTGGGCAGGAAGGGCGCCGACGACGACTTCGGAAAGGGCCGTATCAACGCGTGTGCGGCCATCGGCTGCTAGGATCCCGCCGAGTCCCGGAGTGTAGATTCGACAGGTACGTTCCAGCAGTGGGCAGAGTGCCAAAGGCCCGTGGGGCATGGCGGACCGGGGTGGGCGGTCAGCGAGCCCGGCCCCTGTTCGTTTGTGCGGTCCAGGCACCGGCATGAAGGAGAAGAAACGATGAGATCACGAAGCCCTCGACGCGTTGCGATGAGCCTTGCGGCCCTGGGAGCCATGGGCTGCGGAACCACGGGCATCGTCGAGTCGGGCCCGGATCTGGAGAACGGGGATACCGTGGCCGAAGTGCCAGCCGGAGCGACGGCGGTGACCTACAACGAGGTGACCGAAGCTACGTCTACGACCAGCGCGATCCAGAGTCCCGAGCGCGGTATCATCACCAACGCCCCGGACTGGCAGGCCTATTGGACCCGCTTCGTAGGCAGTGTGACCCCACAGCCGCCCGCCCCTACCGTCGACTTCGGTGCCGAGCGGGTCGTCACGGCAGCCATGGGCAGCCGGGGGACGGGAGGCCACGCCATCAACGTCACCGAAGTACGCGGGGACGCCGACGCGATCTATGTGGTGGTGTTAGAGACCACTCCGGGCCCCTCGTGCTTCGTAACCCAGGCGACGACCGCACCTGCCGTTGCGGTACGAGTCCCTGCCGACAACCGCCCCGTGACGTTCGTCGAGGAAGCCCGCGTTCTGGACTGCTAGGTCTAGGCCCGGTCGGCGCGGACCGGATCGCCGGTCTCCCAGGGGTGGGGTTCGGCGGGTTCCATGGGCAGACTCTCCGGGAATGGACCGAAGGCGGCCCGCACCGCGCGGATGGCCTCGATAAGGCGCGCGCCCACGTCGCCTCGAAAGTCCTCGGACGTCAGCGTCGCCATGGCTGCACGTTCCAATTTGGCGAACCGCACCATGAGCCGGGCGTAGTCCTCCCGGTCGTCGAACGTGGCGGCGATCACCTCACCCTGGAACCACCGAAGAGCCTGGATGGCCCCGTCGACCCCGTCCAACACCACGTCGAAGGTCCCCTCGCGAGCCTGGAATCCCTCCTCCTGGAGTTGGTGGGACCACCGGTAACGCCACCGGCCAACCTCGTCGGGTGTCAGTTCGATGACCCATCGGAAGTCTCCATCGTACCGGGCCAGGACCTCGAGGCGTCGGCCGGTGGGCGACTCGAAGAGGCATACCACATCCTGATCTTCCGGAGGCGCGGTCCTCACCCATGTGTCCCGGAACGAGGCCTGGAACAGGGTTTCGAGGGCTGTGGCATTGGAGACGGCACGCACTCTGAGCTCTGTCTCGCCGGACCGGAGCCGTCCGTCCTCAAGGAGCCGCCACTCCCCTCCGGACGTCCGGGCCGCCAGTTCCACGGGCTCATCGGCATGGGAGTCGAAGGAGACCATGTCGGCCTCTCCTGTCAGGAACACCCGGCTTCGCCCCGGCTCGACGAGAACGGGCTCCTCCGCCAGGGTCTCGCCGGGCATGGACCACCGGATGGCCAGCCTCGGCTTCCTTCCCGGCGTGCGATCGTCACCCTCGCTTGCCGACCAGATGGAGATGATCGACCCGGGAATGTCCTCCTGCCGATCCTGCAGCTTCAGCATGAAGAGCAGCGGGGCCTTTTGCGCCACCTGTTCCGCAACGTACCGGGTCAGGCGGGGCGTGGCGAAGGTGAGCCCGTCCGCATCGGAGGCGAGGGTGCACTCCGCAAGGGGAGCGGGGTCCAGGTCTTCGGAGGAAGAGGCCCCGGGTAGCCCCCACGGCTCTTCTCCGAACCGTGCGTCGTTCCACCAGACCTCGCCTGGAGCAGGGGGCGTCAGGTTGTCCCGGGCCGTACCACCGGCCCCCGGATTCCAATCCCTCCGGAGGGCATAGAGAAGAACGGACCTCGAAAACTTCCTCTCGTCGGGCCGCACCCCGACCTTCAATTCCACATGCTCCACACGGGCAGTGTCCGCCAGGGGAAGACCAGCCCATCGTTGGAGCGCCCGGAAGAGCTCGTACTCTCCGTACTTGAAGAGATCTCCGATCCTTCCCGCTCTCACGTACTTCTGAGAGACCTGGTTCCAGGCGTATTGGAAGGTGCCGTCCAGGTGACCGCGAATGTCGTTGTCCTCCATCCCGTGGTATCCGAACCCGGGCACGAGGACCGTCGTGTGTTCGATCCTGGTCTCCGCGCCCGTTTCGAGGCGCGACATCCGCAGCACGCCCGCAAGGTTGGAGATGGAGTAGTCCCCTCCCAGGGTGGGGTAGGTGTTCCGGACCAGGGGTGTCGTTCGCTTCGGGGGTGGGGCCATACCCAGGGCCCTCTTCATCCGTCGCGCAGCACGGCGGAGAAAGCTGCTCATCGCCCGCGAATCACGCTCTTGAAGAGGTGGGGCAGGACCGCCTTGTAGTAGGCCGGAATGAAGGGCATCTGAAAGGCGGCGCGCGCCCATTCACCACGGGAAAGACGGTCTCGGTACATGTTCTTCCACCGGTGTCGGTAGGTGCGCCAGGCCATCTCCACGATCTGGTCCTTCATGCTCTTCCACTGGGCGGGATCCTCCCGCTCGTAGGCCCGAAGATTCGGATGCCGATCCAGATATCTCAGGAATTGCCGTTGAGCCTTCCCGAGCTCGCGGTAGTCGGCCGCCAGACCCGTGCTGGACTCGTAGATGCGGTATAGGAACGAGGCACCGTCGACGAGGGCTACTTTGTGTCCCACCGAGAGCGCGATCAAGAGCGCGTTGTCGATGGAGTTGCCCTTGACGAAGTCCGGGTACCCCCCGGCCGCCTTGATGGACTCGGTGCGCGCCATGTTGGTGACGAAGGAACCGAAGTCGTATTCGTGACCGCACCAGATGCGGATAAAATCGCGACACGGATGGACGCCGGCCGGGAAGTGTGCCTGTTCCTTCGGCCTGCGGTGGCCTGATTCGTCGATCAGGTCCGCCCTGGCGACCGCAACCGCGATCTCGGGATCTTCGGTCAGGTGCTTCGCGAGAGACGACACGTAATTGGGACTGATCTCGTCGTCGTCGCAAAGCAGGACGAAGTAGTCTCCCCGGGCCTCTTCCACCAATTGGTTGAAGTGGCGGGTGAGATCCACCGTCGAGTCGTTCCTCCGGAAGCGGAACCGCCGACCCTCCATCCGGTCCTCGACCCACGTCCTCAGCTCATCAGGGTTCTCCCCGTTATCCGATACGAGGATGTCGACGTTGGCGTAGTCCTGCCGGGCCGCGCTCTTCAGAGCCCCTTCTACGTACTCGCGGCGTTCATAGAGCGGGATCCCAACGGTTACGGTGGGGGCTCCCACGGTCAGCCCACGGCCGCTTCCGTCAGCGCCGACCGCACGCCGAAGTGGCGATCCTGCTCCCGACGCAGCTCGGCCGACAGGAGATCCGCCTTTAGTTCCACATCGTCGTAGGTCAGGACCTGGTCCTTCGGCACGGCACGCTTGACGGTCGCGCCTTCCGCCAGGCCCATGGGCAGCAGCCGCTCATCGGCCGTTGTTCCCGAGTTCTCGGCGAGGCCGTAGGTCTTGTACCCCCCCAGCCCGTCGATCTCGTCACCCGGGTTCAGATCCACTTTTGCGGCCGCTACGACCTCCACGCACGGGCCGTGGGTGGCGGCAATGGCTGCGTCTCCGAACAGGGCGGCCCGCGCGATCGAGTTCGGGGCCTCGAAGTGGCAAAGATGATACGGCGTGTAGAAGCAGTAGAACGGCCCCTGGCCCAGCTTGTACAGGTTGAGGTAGTGCTGGTGGATCGGATCTTCGTGCATGCCCAGCACGAAGACTCCCGGCGCGGGCGACGCCCCGACGACATAGTCGACGATCCCAGGCCCCTCCGTGAGGGCTTCGGCGGCGTACCATTCGGCAGCCTCTTCGATGGGCGTACCGCCTTCCACCGTCGGACCGAACATGCCCCGGCGGGCCACTCTCATGCCCGTGGCGTTGGCCACGATGGCCTGTTCGTACGAGATCTTGGTCCCGTCGGCAAAGGACGTCACCATGGCCGGGTCCTGACCCCACTTCTTGGCGAATCCCTCCTGTGTGGTGGGATTGCGGTGGGGGTCGTGGAGACCCTTGATGTTGCCACAGAGGACCGGCCGGACACCGATGCCCTTCACGAACCTCCATAGGTTCATCTGCACAACGGGCTGATCTCCATCGCAACCGGAAAAGACCACGCCCGCCTGATCCGCCCTGACCTTGAGGATCGGCCCGACCGTCCCGTCCAACTCCGCGTTCATCGTGACGAAGTGCTTGCCGTGCTCAATGGCGTCGGTGGCCACATGGGCCCCGAACTCCACCGCGCCGGTGATCTCCAGGATCACGTCGACCGGTCCCGCCTGACAGAGCAGCGAAGGGTCGTCGGTGACCGCGGGCCGGCCCAGCTCGATTGCCCTCTCGAGCTCCGCAACCGAGCCCACACGGGCAAGATCCGTCACACCCGACTCGCCGTAGACGCCTTCCGCCTTCGAGACAGTCCGATTTGCGATGGCCACCAACTCCATTCCCGGAACGCTCTTGACGATCTGCACAGCGGATCCGCGAGCCATGAACCCCGCACCCACCATCCCGACGCGAAGTGGTTTTCCAGCGGCTGCTCGCTCTTCCAGAGCTTTGTCGACCAGAATCACGAGACACCTCCGGAGGCGGGCACCGGGACCCTTTCGAGGGCGGCATGGGGTTGGAAGTCCGGCCAGTTCCGGTCCTTGTCCGAGATCACCGTAAGCTCTCCCGGCCATTCGATCCCGAACCTGGGGTCATTGAACCTCACGCCGGTCTCGTGCTCGGGCGAATACGGGTGGGACACCTGGTAGAAGACCTCGCAGTCCTCAGTGAGGGTCTGGAAACCGTGGGCAAATCCCTCGGGCACGTAGAGCGCCTTCCGGTTCTCACTCGTGAGCTCCACGCCGATCCACTCGCAGTAGGTCGGCGAGTTGGGCCGTAGGTCGATGATCACGTCGTAGATGGCGCCCCGGATGCAGCGGATCAGCTTGATCTCCGCCGCGGGAGGTAGCTGAAGATGCATCCCACGGAGGGTTCCCTTGTCCCGGCTGAGGCTGACGTTGGCCTGCGAGATACGCGTCGAGAGCCCCGCATTCTCGAACTCCTCTTCGCACCAGGCGCGGCTGAAGAATCCCCGCTCGTCGCCCCGAGGCTCGAGCTCGATGACGTGAGCTCCGGGGAGCTTCGTTTGCGTGAAGATCATGCTGGTCCAGGTCTCCGTGGGATGTCCGGGTCAGCCGGCGGTCGCGGGCTCGGTCTGCCACCGCAGGTCCTTGTCCAGGCTCTCGGAACGAATGTGCTTCTGGAGCTGCTTCAATCGGGTATAGGGCGCCGCGGTGAACGTCTCCTCGTTCATGTCGATCCGCTGGAACACCTCCATCAGCTCACGGGCTCCGGTCTCGGCGTCTCTCTGACAACGGAACCCGGGGAGCTGGCTGGCGATCTTCTCGAAGGAAACGCGGTAGCTCCGGTTGTCTCCATCACTGGAGCCGATCGTCAGCTCGCAGCCGGGCAGCGCCTGGGCAACGAACTCGGCGATCTCTCTCACCTGGTAGTTCTGAACGGTGCTTCCCACGTTGAAGATCTCGCCGTGGATGGCATCACGCGGCGCCTCGAGGGAGCACCGGATAGCCTCGCAGATGTCGGCGACGTGGACCAGTGGCCGCCAGGGACTGCCGTCGCTGGTGAGGGCGATCCTCCGCGTCGTCCAGGCCAGCCCCGCCAGGTTGTTAAGGACGATGTCGAACCGCATGCGCGGCGACGGGCCGAATGCAGTGGCGTTGCGGAGGAACGTGGGCGAGAAGTTGTCGCCGGCCATAGCGCCCACATCGCGCTCCACGAGAGTCTTGCACTCGGCATAGGCCGTCTGCGGGTTGGTCTGAGAAGACTCGGTCCGGTACCCGTCTTCGCCCAGGCCGTACACACTGCACGACGAGGTATAGACGAATCGGGACACACCGGCTGCCTTCGCCGCCTTTGCCAGGGAAACCGAACCCAGGTGGTTGATGTTGTGTGTGACGCCTGGGTTGAACTGACCCAGTGGGTCGTTGGACAACTCGGCCATGTGGACGACGGCGTCGTACCCCTCGAGGTCCTGGGGCGTGACGTCCCGGATGTCCTTTCTCTCCGTCGGGAACGGCTCGTATCCGGGGTCGAACAGCCACCCGTCCGTGTAGAAGCACGTGTCCACACCATGGACGTCGTGGCCCGCCTCGACGAGGCGAGGCGCCAGGACGGAGCCGATGTACCCTTCTGTACCCGTGACAAACACCTTCATCTTCAAGAACTCCCGGCAAGGACCGCACCCGGCATGGGGCGGGGATGAAAATCGGATGGAATCCGGCCGACGATGCCTTCGGCGATCCGGATGGATGACGTCGCCGCTGGTGACGGCGCGTTGTAGACGTGGATGGCCCTCGGGCCCTCCTCGATGATGAAATCGTGGACGAGACGCCCCTGATCCGACAGGGCCTGGGCCCGTACTCCGGCGGGCGAAGGCGTCAGATCGGCGGCCTCGACCTCGGGCACCAGCGTCCGGCAGCTCGCCGCGAAGAGGCTCTTGCTGAATGAGCGTGTGACCTCATGGATGGCCGACTTCCAGAAACGGCCCGCGAGACGCCAGAGGCCCGGGAAGGACACGATCTCCCTCAGGTCCCGGGGGTCGACATCCCACCGCTGGTAGCCCTCGCGGGCAAACGCGAGGACGGCGTTTGGCCCGGCGTGGACCGATCCTTTGATCATGCGGGTCAGATGGACGCCCAGGAAGGGCAGGGCTGGATCGGGCACGGGGTAGATGAGGCCCTTCACCAGATGGTGCTTCTCCGGCCGAAGCTCGTAGTACTCGCCCCGGAAGGGGACGATGTGCACAGGCGGGCTGCCGCCGGCCATGCGTCCGATACGGTCGGAGTGAAGGCCGGCACAGTTGATGAGGAAGCGCGTCTCGTGTTCGAAATCGGGTCCGGAAACCCGAACCACGTCGGACCCCTGCTCGATGCCCGTGACCCGGGATCCCAGGAGGATCTGGGCCCCGGCGTCCTTGGCCAGGCGCGCCAGGGCGTCCGCCACGCCCGGGAAGTCGACGATGCCTGCGTCCTTGACGTAGATGGCCGCGACGCCCTTCACGTGGGGCTCGATGGCCAGTAGCTCGTCGCCCTCCACCCAGCGAAGCTCCAGGCCGTTCTCCTGCCCCCGGCGCTCCAGTTCTCGCAGCCGCTCGAGCTGCCCGGTCTCCGTGGCCACAATCACTTTGCCGCACATGTCGTGGCGTACGCCGTGCTCCTGGCAAAAGGCCAACATGCGCTCCCGGCCCTCGCGGCAGAAGCGGGCCTTCAGGCTCCCCGGTTGGTAGTAGATGCCGGAGTGGATGACCCCGCTGTTCCTCCCGCTCTGGTGGGCCGCCCAGCGTGCCTCTTTCTCCAACACCGCGATCCCGCAGCCCGGCCACCGGGTTGCGAGGGTATGGGCGGTAGCGAGACCGAGGAGGCCTCCACCCACAACGGTGAAATCGAAGGGCTTGCTCATGAGAGAGGGGCTTCTGACCGGAAAAGGCTGCCATGGACCTGGTGGCGCCGTTGCTGGACCGGAGCCGCCCCGGCGGCCGTAGAACCCATGTCGAAGTCTAACGCAGGTAGAAGGGAAGCTGAAAGAAAGGACTGACCCTAGGATCGGCGTTCCCGGCGTCTCCCATGAGGGCCGGGTAGCCCTCTGAAAGATCGTCCTGATGCCCTCCAGGGGGCTGAAGCCGGATCCCCCCACGCAAGCGCCGCTGGTAAGCCCCGAAGGGGCCGGGGACGCCGGGCCCCGCAGGTCCGGGAGGACCATGCTGGACTCCGCCGCCCCACCGGCCGGCCCCGAGCGGTCCCGCCGTCAGCTGGCAGTAAAGTTCTTGGTCTGGATGTCTCCACTACCGTTCGTGACGACGATCGGGCTCCCCCCGTCGGGAGTTGCACTGCTGAGGCCCACCGACCCCGGATCGGGCACGATCTCGTAGATGTCTTCAAGGTTTCCGGAGAACGTGAAGATGCCCAGGGCGTTGGTGGTCGTGGTCAACGGGTCGCCATCGCGGGTGCACGACGAGGCATCCGGGGGCACACACCGGTACAGCTCTACCGTCATCCCGGAAACCGGCGGCCCGTTGGTGATCGTCCCCCTCACCGTGGTGTTGTTGAACTTGAACGCAAACGCGCCGCAGTGAACGATGACCGTATCGGCCGCGAGGGGGCAGACCCGCGAAGAGTGGCGGAAACCGCCGAGGCCGGGACCGTGGGCGCCCACGGAGCCCCCGCCCGCTTGCCCGACCTGATAGATGGTCGGCGTGACGATCTCGATGTTGGGGCTCGTCGAAGACGCCCTCACGTAATAGACGTTCTGTGCGAATAGCTCAGCCCGGAATTGGGACGCCGGGAAGTTCGGGCCGTTCCAGAAGGCTTCCCCGTTTGGCGGGGCCATCTGGCTGTATAGAACCGTAGTCTGATCGTCGGCAAGGATCTCGACGCGGATATTCGAGGACCCGGTCTTGTCGTCGGCGCCGAGGGTGTAGATGGGTGACGCTTCTCCAAGGTCGGACTCGTGGTAGACGGGTGAGAATACGGAGCTGGTGATGTACTCGACTCGCTGGATGCCCAGGTCCACCGTGCCCGGCGCCTGGGTGCCGTCGTGGACATAGACCAGATATCGGCCAGCGGCGGACGCCAGTGCCGTGGGCTCGGGCGTTTGGGTCCAGATGTTCCCCGCATCGGACTTCTGGCTGTCGTCGAAGCGGAAATAGATCGTCAGCGGCAGGTTCGACACGTCGGTGAACAGATCGAAGCTGGCCACGCCATCGAAGCCCGTGGAATCGTTCGCGAGGCCGGCCCCTGTCGTGTCGGTCCGCGTGCGGGCCGACCACTCCGGCTTCAGGAGGGCACTTCCCTCGGGGCCGGTGTAGTTGGTCTGGATCGTCTGGACCCGAAGCTCGGCAGTGACCTCACCGTTTGCCGCATCCACGGTGTCGGGCGCGAAAGCCACTACCTCGTGGCTGGCGTAGTTGATGGTCTGCAACAGGTCGGTCTGGCCAATCTGGCGGGGCCCTGGCGTGCCGGTCACCCGCGTGTAGACAGTATTGTCCGATGCGCCCCCGGACTCGCCGGAGTCGGCAGACCGATTGAAGGTCAACGTGGCCGCTCCCGTGGCGTCCGT
>Ga0224512_10005364_pt1 | contig 10584 bp, 9 predicted proteins | sample SF_May12_sed_USG_4_FD_169103 | JGI IMG/M metagenome (GOLD analysis project Ga0224512, IMG submission 169103) | Sediment microbial communities from San Francisco Bay, California, United States - SF_May12_sed_USGS_13 | ecosystem: Environmental > Aquatic > Marine > Sediment | place: USA: California...
CCGCGACTTTGGCATCGAGTATCTCGACAGCACCAACCTCTCCGTCGAAGAGATCGCAGTGATCCTGATGCGACAAGCGGGGATAGAGCGAAGGATCGAGTAGGCCGAGACCGAGGGCGCCTTCGGCGCTGATGAACACGAAAGCGGGTCGAACGTTGTATCGCATTGCATTCATACCGGGAGATGGAGTTGGTAACGAGGTATCGACTGAAGCACAACGTGTTCTCGACACCGTAGCTCGGGTCCACGGGTTCGAAGTCGAGGCCGAGTGGTTCGACTGGGGTTGTGACAGGTACCTCGCCGACGGAGCAATGATGCCCGCCGATGCCCTCGACACGCTGGCCGACTTCGATGCGATCTTCCTGGGCTGCATCGGCGATGCCAACAAGGTTTCCGACCACCTGTCGCTGGAGTTGCTCCTCGAGATTCGACGCGGATTCGATCAGTACGTCAACTTGCGACCGATCCGCCTCTACCCGGGCGTTGACACGCCGATCCGCACGGCAACGCCCGAGACAGTCGACATGGTCGTGATCCGAGAGAACACAGAAGGCGAGTACGCCCAGCAGGGCGGCATCTTCAAGGCGGGCACCCCCGATGCAGTGGCGCTCCAGACTGGAGTGTTCACGTACAAGGGCTGTGAACGGGTGATCCGCTACGCCTTCGAACTCGCTCGATCGCGGTCCAAGTTGGGTGCTGACGTGCCTGTCGGGCGGGTAACGAACTGCACCAAATCGAACGCCCTCAACTACTCGATGGTGTTCTGGGATTCGGTCTATGCCGAGGTCGCCGCCGACTATGAGGACATCGCGACCGATATGGCCCTCGTTGATGCGCTGACTATGTGGTTCGTCAAGAACCCCGAGTACTTCGACGTTGTCGTCGCCTCCAATCTCTTTGGCGACATCATCACCGATCTCGGGGCGATGCTGCAGGGCGGGATGGGACTTGCCGCCGGCGGCAATATCAATCCAGAACGGCTGTACCCGTCAATGTTTGAACCGATCCATGGATCAGCCCCCAAGTACACCGGCCAACACCGAGTCAATCCGATAGCGTCAATCGAGGCGGTCCGCATGATGCTCGACCACCTCGGTGAGCATGCTGCGGCGGATTCTGTCGGCACCGCGATCAGCGAGGTGCTGGCGGCGGGACAGGTCCGTACCCGCGATCTGGGTGGCACCGACTCGACCGACGCCGTCGGTGGCGCAATCGCCGAACAGATCCGGTGACAGTCGTCGGCTCACCACGTTTTACGAAGGGAACGGGATGTTTGATCTCATTATTCGCAATGCTTCTCTGATCGACGGAACCGGTGCCCCTGCTCGCAGTGCCGATGTCGGTGTTGTCGATGAACGGATCACGGCGATTGGCACTATCGCTGCAGATATCCCGGCCGAGAGCACGATTGATGCTGAGGGTCGCGTCTTGTGTCCGGGATTCATTGACATTCACACCCATTCGGATCTGACTCTGGTGGCCGACGGGACAGGCGAGAGCAAGCTGCGTCAAGGTGTTACCACCGAGGTGGTCGGCAACTGCTCATTTGCCGCATTCCCGATCGAGCCGGCGCGTCTCGATCTCCATTCCGACCATCTGGCTCGAGCGACGGAGGCCCTCACACCGTGGTGGACCGATCTCGACGGGTATGCCGACGCCCTCCACGAGGCCGGCCTTGCCATCAACGTCGCTCCACTTGCCGGGCACGGAACTTTGCGGGTCGCCGCGATGGGGGTGGATCAGCGCCCTCCAACTGCAGACGAGCTGAAGCGAATGGTGCGCGATCTGAATCTCGCTCTCGACCAGGGGGCGTTCGGAATGAGCACCGGGCTCACCCATGTTCCGAGCGCGTACGGGGCGTTCGACGAAGTCGCAGAGCTAGCCACTGTCCTGCAGGAGCACGGAGCCCTCTATGCCACGCACTCACGCGCCGCCGATCACGCTTTGGGCCGCGGTTCGGTTGGTGAATCGATCGACATTGGCCGCCAAACCGGTGTGACCGTCGAACACAGCCATATGGCGATCAACCGGCCCGCCGATTGGGGAACGGGCGCCAGGCTCATGGCGCTGTTCGAGGAAGCGCGTGCGGACGGCATCGACATCTTCTTCGATGTCTATCCCTATCACGCCTCGTCCTCCTCTCTCACTCAGTATCTGCCGCCATGGCTGCAAGCGGGCGGCACCGAGGCGATGCGCGCCGCCCTCGCCGACCCCGCCGAACGGCGCCGGGCGCTCACCGACATGACCGAGGGCTGGTTTGGGGGTATCCCGTGGCTGTGGGATCGGTTCCTCATCAGCGCGGCGCCCGACGGTTACGGCGTGGCCGAGACGCTGGCCGATCTCGCCGAGCGGACCAACACTGATCCATATGAGCTCACCCTGCAGCTGTGCGAGCGCTACGGCAATGAGGTGCAGGTGGTTCTCTTCTATCGGGTAGAGGAGGACGTCGAGACATTCCTGGCTCACCCGTTGGCCGTAGTTGGATCTGATGGCAATGCCATTCCGATCTATCAGCCGGCATCACGCCACCACCCAAGAAGCTTCGGAACGTTTCCACGTGTTCTGGGACGGTATGTCCGCGAACGAGGTGTCCTCGAGCTAACTGACGCCATTCGCAAGATGACTGCTGAGCCTGCCCGCCGCCTCGGCCTGGCTGGTAGGGGGGTTGTCGAAGTGGGGGCCGTGGCTGATCTTGTCGTCTTCGATCCCGACACTGTGATTGACAATGCCGAATTCGGTGAGGCTGCGGAACCGCCGACGGGTATCGATTGGGTCGTCGTCGGCGGAGCAGTCATGGTGGCGCAGGGAGCAATCAGCGCCACGCGACCGGGCCGGATGCTGCGGCGAACTTGAGATTGGGCTCAGTCCTGGGCTGATTCAGCGCCCTTGATTGTGCAAAATAATCGAGATACAGACTGATTATGCTGAGTGACCCTGACAGGAGAGTCAATCAAATGGAAAAGATCTTGGTGGCGTTGCTGAGGCAAGAGAGCCATAGTTTTGTGCCGGGGGCAACAACCATGGACGACTTCAGGCTCAACGGGATTCGGGAGGGGGCCGACGTCCTCGAGCGAGCCGGCAACCGTGAGGTTGACGGCTATCTGGATGCTGCCGAGGAACTATCGGTGACCCTGGTTCCGATCCTCGACGCCATGGCTCTGTCGGGCCCGCCGCTCGATGATGAAACCTTTGAGCACTTGGTTGCTGCTATCTGCGATGGAGTTCGTGCCCATCGCGATGAAATCGATGGGGTGATGCTTGGCCTCCACGGGGCCATGTTGACCCAGAGTCACGAAGACGCCGAGGGCGAAGTTCTCGCCCGGGTCCGAGCGATCGTTGGACCCGACATGCCGATCGCGGCCACGTTCGATCTTCACACCCACATGACACAGCGAATGGCCGATGAGGCGGACATAATCGTGGGATATCAAACATGTCCCCACGTCGATCTACGTCGTACCGGACGCGCCGCCATGGACATTCTGATTCGCACGATACGCGGCGAGGTGAAGCCGATCGTGTCTCTGCGCAAGATTCGAATGATGACCTCCTCCGAGACTCATGACGATCGGAAGTTTCCCAACAGGGAGGTCATCGGCCAACTTCATGAAGCCGAGGAGAATCCCCGCATTCTGGCGGCCACTGCCTTTTGTACGCAGCCGTGGCTGAATGTGAGTGAGCTCGGATGGGCCGCGGTCGTCGTCACTGATGATGACCCGGATCTGGGGCAAAGCACCGCCGATTCGATCGGGCAGAAGGCCTGGAGCCTGCGCGATCACTATGTGGTGGAGAAGATGGACGTCGACGAGGCGATCGATGCCGCCCTTGCCGGTGAGGGCGTATATGCGCTCTCCGAGGGCGCCGACAGTACAACGGCCGGCGGCCTTGGAGACGGCAACCTTCTACTCCGCGCTCTGTTGCGGCGAGATGTTGATGTGCCGTGTCAGCTGATGGTGTGTGACCCGGAGGCTGCAGCGGCCTGTGCCACCGCCGGAATCGGCGGCGCAGTGACAACCACAGTGGGCGGGAAGCTGAACCCAACGTTCTATTCACCAGTGGAAGTCACCGGGACGGTTCGCACGCTGACCGATGGTCATTATCTGAATCACTACGGCGGCATCCGGTGGATCGATATGGGGCCCACGGCGGTCCTCCAAGTTGGTTCCATCTCGATCATGATCACAACCCATCGGCCCCGGATGGTCGACTATCGGGCTTACCTGAGTGTGGGACTGGACCCGCGGGTGGCGAGAATCGTTCAGCCAAAATCAGCCGGGGCATATGTGGAGTACTACGAGCCAATCGCAACATGTATCGATATCGATGTACCCGGACCCGCCGGCAGTGACCTGACAGCGCTGCCCTTCAACAAGATTCCGCGCCCGCTGTGGCCGTGGGATGCCGACCTTGCCGAGCCATGGAATTGAATGGAGAGATCCTTGTCGAACCCAAGTGACCGCGACGCCGCATTTGCCGCACTTGCGGCCGAACTAAGTCCAGTACCGCCGGCCGAGGCGACGGTTCGTCCGGCAATACGGACCAATGATCTTCTGATGCTGTCGGGCCAAGTCGCCTTTGTGGGGTCCGAGCTCCTCGCTGTAGGGCGCCTTGGCGACGATATTGACATCGCGACCGGTCAGGCATGTGCTCGACAATGTGCAATCAACCTGCTCGGAAGGATCCAGGAGGAGCTGGGATCGCTCGATGATGTGGCGCAAGTCGTCAAGTTGACAGTCTTTGTGGCAAGCGCCCCCGGTTTCCGCGATCAGAGCGTTGTCGCCAACGGTGCGTCTGGCATGTTCCGTGAGATCCTTGGCGATGCCGGCACCCATGCCCGATCGGCTGTGGGCGTCGCCGAGTTGCCGTTGGGCACGCCGGTCGAGGTTGAGGCCATCATCGCAGTGCGCTGACCGCCCTTTGTTAAGCCGAACCTGACTCCTTGATGATTTCCGCACCGTATCGTTGTTATATTGATATTTCCGGCGCTGCTTGGCGGTTGTTTTGAAGCATTGCGGCTTCGCCGTCTTAGCCGTTACGCCTCAATTCGAGGCGATGTTGGTCGGAGGAGGAAGTCTATGTCAACGTACGATCGACTGAGCCCACGAGTGGCGCCCGGGCCGTCGGCATGACGGTCCGTCTCAGGATGAATCAGGCGATCGGTCTGGCGATCGCCGATGAAATGAGGGCTGATCCGACCGTCGTCCTGTGGGGGGAAGACGTTGCAGCAGCCGGCGGGGTGTTCAAGGTGTCCGACGGTTTGATCGATGAGTTCGGGCCGGAGCGGGTGCGCGACACGCCGATCTCGGAAACCGGATTCCTCGGAGCGGCTGTCGGGGCAGCTGCGGCCGGGCTCCGCCCGGTCGTCGAAATCATGTTCATTGAGTTTCTCGGCGTTGCTTTGGATCAGCTGGTAACTGAAGGTGCTCTGTTCCGCTACCTCTCCGCTGGGGAGTTTCCGGTCCCGTTGACAGTTCGAGCTTCGGCCGGTGCGGGACTCGGATTCGGTGCGCAACACTCGGGAATGCTGGAGCGCTGGTTGATCGGAACGGCTGGGTTGACGGTCGCGGTCGCGTCTGGGGCTCGTACCGGATACGGACTGACAAGATCGGCTATCCAGTCGCAAGATCCGGTCGTGGTTCTTGAACCTCGCCGCCTCTATGCAGAACGCGAGGATTTCGAACCCGGAGACGGGGCTGCCATCCCGCTGGGCCGGGCTGAAATTGTGCAATCTGGCTCCGACGTCACCGTTGTTGGATTAGGGGGGATGGTGCCCGTGATCCGCGAGGCCGTTGCCGGCGCAGACTGGTCGGCCGAAGTCATCGACCTGCTTACCGTATCCCCGTGGGATCGCCGGCAAGTACTCGCATCGGTCGCCAAAACCGGCAGAGTGGTGATTGTCGAAGAGAGCCCAGAACGCGGGGGCTGGGGTACCGACGTGGCGGCAACAATCGCTTCGCGAGCGTTCAGCTCATTGCAGGCACCGATCGTGCGGGTCACGACGCCAACCGTCCCGGTTCCGTTCGCCCCGGAGCTCGAGGACAGGTTCATCCCCACAGCAGCTGAGGTTTCACACCAGATCGAAGCGCTGCTCAGTACTGGCAAGGCGGCAGCTCCGTGGTGGGAAAGGGAAGGGGTCTCAACATGACCGTCACCACTGGAATCGGTGCGGAGCGCCGTGCTCAACTCTCCACAGGGCCGATAGCGCGTCTAGAGCGAATGATCGAGATACGGGGCGTTGAAGACGCCATCCTGAAACTGTTTGCTGATGGACACGTACGTGGATCAACCCATACGACTCAGGGGCAAGAGGCGGTTTCTGTCGCTCTCGCCTCCGTCCTGGAGACCTCCGATCTGCTGACTTGCACTTATCGAGGCCATGCCATGGCGTTGGCCCTGGGCCTGACCGCCGAGAGTGTTCTCGGCGAGGTTCTGGGACGCACCGTCGGGAGCATCGGCGGGGTTGGTGGCTCCATGCACCTATGTGATCGTGACCTGGGACTGCTGCCGACATTTGCAATCGTGGGGGCCGGCATACCGGTTGCGGTTGGCGCCGCGATTGCCTCCAAACACTTCGGTACGAATGCGATTGGGGTCGGCGTCTTCGGTGATGGCGCCACCAACATTGGAGCGTTTCACGAGGGTCTGAATCTTGCAGCGGTATGGGATGCACCCGTGCTATTTGTGTGTGAGAACAACCTGTACGGCGAATACAGCCGAATCGACGTAACGACACCGTTTGAGGATCTCTATCTGCGCGGGGCGGCCTACGGCATCGAATCCAGGGCGGTCGATGGTCAAGACGTCGAGACGTTGCGTAGGGAATTTGCCGACACGATCGAGGCGATACGGGCAGACTCGCGGCCTCGATTCCTCGAGATCAAAACCTACCGCTACGTCGGGCACTCGCGCACGGACCCGGCCACCTATCGCCCTGATGGCGAGAAGGATGAGTGGCTCAAGCGTGACCCGATCGCACTCGCGGAGGCTGCAATAGTCGAAAGTGGCATTGCCGATCAGGCGACTCTCGCCGAGGTCCGCGCCGCAGCTGAGAATCGTGTCGCCGAAGCTGTCCGCGTAGCAATGGATAGCCCCGGTCCGGAATTGGCTGCGATGTTCCGCCACGTCGATGCTCAGAGCGATATCTAGTGGCTCGATTCACCGTCAAAGTGCCTGTGCTCGACGGTGTCGACGGCGTGACAGTCCTCGAGTGGCACGTGACCGCGGGCCAGCATGTCGACGATCAAATACCTCTGGTGACCCTCGAGGCGGACAAGGTCGATGTCGTCGTACCAAGTTACGGCGTCGGGACGGTCGTCGAGATCCTGGCCGATCCAGACACCGAGCTATCGATTGGTGATCCATTGTGTGTGATAGAGACGGACGTTGACCAGACGTCTCAGTGAGTCAGCAACAGGCCTGTCAGGAGGATGACATTGAGCAGCTATGAGGTTCGCCATCTCGACGCCATGGCGGAGACGGCGCTCGCCGCACTCCGCGAAGGGGGGCGCCCCGGATATCCCGTGATCGAAGGACGCGTACTCTCCGTTCAGGCCACTCCCGACAGAGGTACATCGTCCGACTTGGCCATGGGGGTTGCCGCCTTGCCCCCCGGATACTCGATACCGGAGCACACCCACCGTGCCGAGGAGATTGCCGTCATTCTGCGGGGCAACGGTTTCATCACGATCGATGACGAACCGATCGAAGTACAGGCTGGTTCGGTCGTGGTAACCCCTCCGCACGCCCGGCACGTGACAAGTTCTAGCCCCGATGGGGAGCTTGTCGTCTTCTGGGTATACGGTCCGGCCGGAAGTGAAGCGCGCTGGCTGGAGGGCGACGTTGACTGACGGCGCGGACGCCACTTTTTGATGCGCTTCCCATGACTGATCGCCGTACCGTCGTCGTCGAAAGAGATGTCGAGTGCGCCGTGCGCGACCGAACGGTGCTGCGAGCCGATGTCTACCGGCCCCGGGACGGAGGCCGTTACCCAACGCTGGTGTGCCGTACTCCATATGACAAGGAGCGCCTGATCTACGCCGAGGTCGCTGAACCATTGGCTGAGGCCGGCTACTGCGTCGTGGTTCAAGACATCAGAGGAAGGCACGCCTCCGATGGTGATTTCCGCTGGATGTTCGGTCCCTCGAGCCAGACCAACGCCGCATCGGATGGATTCGACACAGTCGAGTGGGCGGCAACACTTCCTTGGTCAGACGGGCGGGTCGGGGCGTTCGGACACTCGTACGACGGCTGGTCGGTGTGGATGATGCTGTCGGCACAGCCACCCAGCCTCAAAGCGGCCTTGCCTTCCGGCATCGGCCCCAACCTGTTGAGTCTCACATCTGGAGTCTTTGAGACCGGGCGGCGGCTCGAGTGGACCTACACGATGGGGGCCGTTGATCCGCGAACTGGAAGTACCGCAGTGGGCCCGATTCGTCGCGATGAGGCCACCAGGCGGTGGCGAGACGTAGAGCGGGGTAAGTATCTGTGGTGGTTGCCGTTGGCCGACATACCGCCCGCAGTCTTCTCTGGCCTCGGCAACGACCTCCTCGAATTCCACGAATCTCAGAACATAGAGAAATGGGACTTTACCGAGGTCTATTCGGCGGTTGAGATTCCCGTAATGCAGGTCACCGGCTGGTGGGACCGCCTGATCGGAACGGTTGACAATTTCGTCGGAATTACGCTCGGGGAAGCGGAAGGTGGCACCGGCGCACAGCATCGCCTCGTAATCGGGCCGTGGGGGCACGATTCGACGGAGCTCACTGGTCGCCTGGGCCCTGTCGATTACGGACAGGAGGCTGATCGCACGTACGCCGGCCTCGTGCAGCGTTGGTTCGACTACCAGCTCAAAGGTGTCGACAATGGATTGGCCGAAGAGGACCCGGTGCAGCTATTTGTGCCGGGTGAGAACCGCTGGCGGGGCGAGACAGCCTGGCCGCCCGCCAGGATCGAGACCACCGCTCTATACCTACATTCGGCGGGGCAGGCCAACACGGTCGCCGGCAACGGCAGCTTGTCGACGGTGCCGCCCGGTGGCGAAGCAAGCCCGGCGGATCGACACGACCTAGGCCTCCAGCAAGGTCGCAGCGGTGCCGACAGCGACGAGTACGACTATGACCCCTATGACCCCGTCATGAGCCTCATGAGGTCAGATTCTCAGGCGGTTCCGGTCGATCAGGCTCCTCATGACGATCGGCTCGATGTTCTCTTCTACGAGACTGCTCCGGTGGACGAGGCGCTCGAACTGGTGGGCCCGGTGCGCTTCAGGCTGTGGGCGAGCAGCGACGGTCCGGACACCGACTGGACGGCCAAACTGGCCGTCGTCCATGCCGACGGCATCGCTATCAACCTGACGTCCGGGATTCTCCGAGCCCAGTATCGGTCGGGCTATGACGAACCAGAGTTGTTGGTCGCCGGCGAAGTCTACGAATACGACATCGTGCTCAACCCGGTTGGGATTCGTCTCCAACCTGGACAGAAGCTCCGGTTGTATGTGTCGAGTTCCGACTTTCCCAACTTCGATCGCAACCACAACACGGGCAATTCGTATTGGCGGGATACGTCGATGCGAACGGCCCGGCAGACTGTTTTCCACAGCGCAAGCCGGCCGTCTCACCTACTGCTTCCGCTGATCCCTCTATGAGGCTGCAACCTCAATGAGGATGCAACGTCTATGAGGAAGAAACATTATGAGGACGTGCGGGAGTGACACACAAGACCAATTCAGCGAAAGGAAGGGATTCACGATATGCCGCGGATGTACATAATTGGAGCAGGAACACCGACACCTACGCCAGAGCGATTTGGCAGTGCCTATGTGGTCGATACGGGGTCTGACCTTGTGATGTTCGACTGCGGCCCGGCGGCTACCCACAAGTTGGTCAAGGCTGGACTATTCCCCACGCAGATCGACAGCCTGTTCTTCACCCACCACCACTTCGACCATGACGCCGACTACCCGTGCTTTCTCCTTTGCCGCTGGGACCAGAGCAACGGGGAGGAGGGTTTGCTGAGCGTACGCGGCCCAAGCCTGACGGAGAAGATCACGGAAGGCCTCATCGGTGAGGATGGAGTCTTCGCCCACGACTGGAAGGCCAGAGTCGGTTCGCCCATCAGCCAACGAGTATTCGTCAACCGGGGTGGCACGCTACCGCGACCGGCTCCAGTGGTTGATTCGGCAGACATCGAGGCCGGTGCGGTTGTCGAAGGTGTTGACTGGACGGTGCGGTCGGCAGAAGCCGTGCATGTGCAGCCGTTTCTCGACTCGCTGGCTTATCGCATTGACACTGACAGCGGCAGTGTTGTCATTACGGGCGACACCGAGCCGTGCGCATCCGTCATCAACCTGGCCAAGGGCGCAACGACGCTCGTCAGCATGTGTTGGGATCACCAGGACGCCATGGAAGAGTGTGGCGAGGCGCCGGGTCAGACCGGTACTCGGGGAGCAGGCGAGATGGCCCAAGCTGCCGGCGTGGAGAAGTTGGTTCTGGTACACCGCGGTCCTGGGCTCGAAGGGACTGAATCGGAGCAGCGAGCGTTGGCCGACGCCGGTGCGATCTTCGACGGGGAAATCATCCTCGCCGA
>Ga0224512_10005365_pt1 | contig 10584 bp, 7 predicted proteins | sample SF_May12_sed_USG_4_FD_169103 | JGI IMG/M metagenome (GOLD analysis project Ga0224512, IMG submission 169103) | Sediment microbial communities from San Francisco Bay, California, United States - SF_May12_sed_USGS_13 | ecosystem: Environmental > Aquatic > Marine > Sediment | place: USA: California...
GACCTCAACCCCGAAGCGTTCCAGCAGCGGGGCGACGATCGATCCGACGGTCCGGCCTGTCATGGCGGGCGATCTTAGGGACTCGGTGACGGGCCGGGTGGAGCACACCGCTCCGGCTACGCTCCCGCGGATGCAGTACGCGTCGATCGTCGACCGGGTCCGCGGCTTGGGCGGAGACATGTGGGCGGTCCACACCCGGGCAGCCGCCCGTCGGGCCGCAGGCGAAGACATCATCCTGCTCACGCTCGGCGAGCCCGATTTCCCGACGCCGCCCGGGGTCATCGATGCTGCCATCAATGCGATGAACCGAGGGCGGACCAAGTACTCGAGCGGCCGCGGTGAACCGAATCTGCGAGCCGCGGTCGCAGCGAAGTACGCGGCTCGCACAGGGCGTCCGGTCGGACCCGAAGATGTGGTCTTCCTTCCCGGCACCCAGACCGCGCTGTGTCTCACGATGATGACGCTGGCCGAGGCCGGCGACGACGTGCTGGTCCCCGAGCCCTACTACGCCACCTACCGGGGTGTCCTCGCCACCTCCGGTGCACGCATCGTCCCGGTGCCGCTCTCGGCCGACGACGGATTCCATCTGCGGCCCGAAACCCTCGAAGCTGCCAGCACGCCGAACAGCCGGGCGCTGCTCCTCAACTCCCCCCACAACCCGACCGGGGCAACCCTGACCCGGGCGGAGATCGAGGCGATCAGCGAGGTGTGTGTCGAGCTCGACCTATGGGTTGTCTCGGACGAGGTGTATGACGGCTTGGTCTACTCGGGCGAGTTCGCCTCGCCGTTCGATCTCGACCACATGGTGGAGCGGACAGTTGTCGTGTCCAGCCTCTCCAAGAGTCACGCGATGACCGGCTGGCGGTGCGGCTGGGCAGTTGGCACCCCTGAGTTCATCAACAACCTGCTCCCGGTCTCCGAGTCGATGCTGTTTGGGTCGCAGCCATTCCTTCAGGATGCGGCCGCGGCCGCACTCCTCGAGGACTTCGGTGAAGTGCACGAAATGCGGGCGAGTTATGCGCGCCGGGCCTGGCTCGTCGTGGATCATCTCGCCGACGTCGAGGGTGTTGTGTGCACGATGCCAGATGCAGGCATATTCGTCATGCTCGACGTGCGTGCATCGGGCGTCGATGGTCTGACCTTCGCGGAACGGCTACTCGATGAGGAAGGCGTTGCGGTTATGCCCGGCGAATCGTTCGGGCCGAGCGCGGCGGGCCACGTGCGGCTCAGCGTGGTCGCCGACGGCCCCACCCTCGAAGAGGCCTGCGCCCGGATCCGGCGGTTTGCCAAAGTGCTCACTGCCGCCCGGTAGCCTTCTGGCTTCGATGCCGCGCTCGTTCTTCACGACAACCGACAGCGAATGGTTCCAGCCCACCGAGCACGCCCGCGGGCCCTGGGATCCCGATGCGTGTCACGCGGGGCCGCCAACCGGTCTGATCGCCCGGGCGGTGGAGGCTGCCGTCCCGGACAAACAGCTCGTGCGGCTCAGCGTCGATCTCAACAAACCGGTGCCATATGCGGGATTCTGGGTCACTGCCGCCGTCGTGCGCGAGGGCCGCGTCGTCACCCGCAGCCGGGCTGAGTTGGTCGATGGTGACGGCGCCACGTGCGTGTCGGCGGCCGGGCTCCACATTGCGTCGGTGGCTGATCGTGACTTTCCGACCTACGAGCCGCCACACCCTGCCGGCCCGTTCGCCGCCGCGGAAATCGGGGACTTCCCGCTTTCTGGACCGCTCCATGGCCTACCGAACTTCACCGGGCCTGGCATCGAGATCGCATATCCGCCCGGAGAGACCTGGCAGCCTGGCCCGACGACCGTGTGGATGCGCACCGTCCCGTTGCTCGAGGACGAGACCCCATCGCCGTTCCAGCGGATCTGCCCGCTGGCCGACTGTGGCAACGCCATCGGCCGCAACGCCGAGCCAAACGAGGTGAACTTCGTCAATGCCGATCTGACGATTGCCCTCCACCGCCACCCCGAGGGTGAGTGGCTGGGATCGCAGGCGACCAGCCACTGGCACCCAAACGGCATCGGCCAGTCCGACGCGCTGCTGTTCGACGATTTCGGCGTGGTCGGCCGCGCCATCCAAACGTTGATTATTCGCTGACGGCGTGCACACGGCGGACCGCGACCCCGACTGACTGACGGCTCCCGACTCCCAATCCACCCACTCGCTAATCATTGGGTTCCGGCTACTATCCCGGCGACGGTCGTCGAGTGCGGCGGGGGACGTCACCGCAACACCCAGGGAGCGGCATGGTTAGGCCCGACGTGGTAATAGCGGGCGCCGCCAAGTGCGGAACGACGGCTTTGGCCGCAGCACTGAGCGATCACCCGGAATTCTGTGTGGGCCCCGAGAAGGAACCGCGCTTCTTCACTGATCTCGAGCCCTCTTTCGTCGGGCCGCTTTCGGATGGCTTCAACCAGACGCTCATCCGCGACCCCGACGCCTACGCCGCCAACTTCGATGACGCCGGCGAGCGGCGAACCGTCGACGCGTCGACCGATTATCTGAACACGCCGAGCTCAGCTGAAGCGATCGTCAAGGCCAACCCCGACGTGCTGGTGATCATCGGGATCCGTCATCCGGTGCGCAGGGCGTGGTCAGAACACCTCCACCTGAAACGGGCCGGAGCTGAAAACCACACCTTCGACGAGGCGCTGCGGCTCGAAGCTGAGCGGCGGGCGGCCGGGTGGGTGCCGCTGTTCGGCCACGTCGAGCGATCCCGTTACAGCGCCGGGATTAGAGCCTTCATGGATGCCTGTGGTCCGGACCGGATCTTCCTGTATCGCCACGAGGACCTCGTGGCACGCCCGGACGAGACGTTGGAGAGGCTGTCCGGCTTCCTGGATGTGATGGCACCGATCCATGTACCGGAGCAGCACAACGTCGGCGGTGTTCCGAAATCGCACCTCATAAATCAGTTGGTCAGGGCCGACGGCGGCGCCCTGCATCAGCTGCGGTTGCGGGCACGGGCGCTGGTCCCCCGGTCGGTCCGCCGCCACCTCCGCGAAGCGATCGATCGAGCCAACCTCGACCGTTCGGATCGGCCAACGGTCAAGGCGTCGGAATGGATACTGAGCCGGGTCGCCGCCGACATGACCGAGACCGAGGCGTCGACCGGTGTGGATCTCAGCTCCTACCGGGAGCCGTTGACCGACTAGCGCCAACACCCCCTCGGTTTTGTTGGGGCTGTTCCGCTTCACCGGCTGATTGCCGCTTCGAAGATGAGGCGGGCGGCCGGACCTGCCGGCTAACCAGATGACCGCGACGGCGTGAACAAACGGTCCATGTCGCAGGACTCTATGTCGCCTCGGGGTTCCGGATCCACATCGGCGTTGGTGCATCGATACGGGCGAGGTGCGATGGGACCGGCCCGAATCGGTCTTCGTTGTGGTCCTGCCAGTCATGCCATGCCTCGGTGATCTCGTCCTTCGTCCTCGCGACGAAGTTCCACCACGTCTGAACACGTTCCCCGAGCGGTTCTCCGCCGAGCACCAACGCCCGGCCGTGGCCGCCGTCGACGCTCAGCCGAATCGAGTCGAGGCCTGATGCGATGATCGCGATCGACCCGGAGTCGACGATCGTGTCTCCGACCTTCACCGAGCGGTCGATCGGCACGACGCCGTACTCGAATGACTGGACTGCCGGGATCTCGACGGAGGGCCGCATGGTGACGTCCAGGCCGACGACGGCAGTATCAACCTTGGCGGCCGAGCCGGCGCCGGCGAGCGAACCGACCATGAGGTGCGCTTCGCCGGAGCCGAGGTCGATGCGGGGAAGGTCGGCGAGGTGCTGGAACCTCGACGCGCCGTGCCGGGTTGATTCCGGCTGCGCGATCCACATCTGCGCGCCGCTGATCCCTCCCACCCGGGATCCGAGGCCGGTCGGATGGACGCCGAGTTCAGCGTGGGCGATGCCCCGTCCGGAGGTCATCAGATTCAGCTCGCCGGGGCGGATCAGCTGCTCAGTTCCCAGCGAATCTCCATGGAGTGCCGTCCCCTCGAACAGCCAGGTGACAGTCGCCAGCCCGATGTGTGGGTGAGGACCGATCTCGAGCGGCGGCGGCCGCACGATGTCGCCGGGGGTCATGAGGTCCACAAAGCACCACCCGCCGATGGTCCGGCGGCCTTTGGTGGGTAGGACCCGGGCGACACCCATGCCGCCGACGTCGGCAACGCGCCCCTGCCGCACCTCGATCCGATCGCCAGATTCGTTCTCCGACGATTGGTCCCGATCCTGCACGGGTCCGCTCATCTCGCCCTCCGATCGGCTGTCGCTGGAGCCTGGATCCAGGCGCAGACTACGCCACCCGCACCGTTCGTGAGCCGGTCGCCTATCGGCGGGGACTCCATGCCTTATGTGCCTGCTGCGCGTCCGGGCGTGTCCACTTCGCGCGACGCAGGTCCTCGGTGACCGATGCCCGGGTGACGGCGGCCACCACGGTCACGACACAAACCGCGGTCGCGCCCAGTACGAGATACATGACGAGTAGCTGCACGGCAATCGCGTCGATCGGATCGACGCCGGCGAGCAGGAGCCCGGTCATGGCGCCGGGCAGCGCGATCAGCCCAACGGCCTTCGTGCGTTCGATCTGCGGGATCAACCCCGAGCGAGCCGCCCGCGGGGCCATGAATCGAACCACCTGTTTGCGGTTGAGGCCGAGGGCGAGCGCGGCCTCGATTTCCCGAGAATGGTCGCGAGCGAGGCCCACTGCCTGATTGGCGCCAAGCACCGCTGACGGGACGGCGTTGCCGATCGTGATGCCGGCGATCACAACGAGCGCAACAGGGTCGTAGTCCAGCACCCGAAAACCAAAGGTGACCGCGATCGCCATCGCGGCGGTGGCGACGACGGCCGACCCCGCAACGAGTGCCAGCCCACGAATCCGGTACTCAGCCCGCCGCACGATCACAGCGGTCGCCACGATCGTCATGACGCCGACCCATCCCCAGGCCCATTGCGCCGCCCGGCTGGAGTTGAAGATGGCCGCGAAGATCAACCCGACCGCAACGAGCTGAACAGCGGCTCGCACCGTCGCGACGAAAAGTGTGCGACTGACTCCGAGGCGAAGCCACCATGCCAGCGCCGCCGCCACCGCCACGAGCGAGAGTGATGCGAGGACGACCGGGAGGCCGAGCACGTCGTCGGTCGTCGCCTGCTGGAGGCTGATGAGCTGCACCAGCGGACGCTAGTGCCACCCGAACGGCGTTCGCGGAGATTCTCGGACCCCGTCCAGGCTGACGTTCTGTTCCAACAAATCAAGGCCCTACGGCACCTCGGGCCGTGACACGAACGCCGGACGGGTTGAACCGGGCGAACGTTGCGTGGCGCAGAACCAGCTACCTCGCCGCGCTGCGGCGGCGGCTGAGTGCTTGCGGTCGGCCCGAATGATCTAGCGGGCCGCGCCGGAACCGATCCGCCAACCGCGACGAGGCCCCCGTGGCGGCGGGGGCCCGTCTTGCGGTCGTCCGGAAGGTCACGCGTCAACAGGAAAGTGCGAAATGTCCCAGACGAGGTCATGAACGCTGATGAAACTCATCATCCATGATCCAGCTGACGCCAACCTGACTACGAGATGACGCATTCCTGAGAATGGGGCCGCCGGTCCTCATGCCCGACGGCCCGCAGCATTCTCAGAACGACGTTGTCAGGCGCCGGGCTCAGTGACATCTCCGGTGTCGGCCCCGGGGCCGAATCCCCCGTGTCCGAATCCGCCGGGTCCGAACCCGCGGTGCCCGAATCCGCGGTGCCCGAAGCCACCAAGTGCCCCCTGGAGTTCCTCCTGGGTGATCTCGCCATCGGCGAGGGCGTCCGCCAGCGGGCCATCCGTGTCGTTCCACGGGAAGTCCGGCAGCTCGGCAAGCTCGTCGGCGGTGATCACACCGTCTTCGAGTGCCGCCTGCACCGCTTCATGCACCGCTTGGCGTTCGGCGCGCAGCGCCTGGCGCTCTGCGTGGAGGTCGGCCCGTGCCTCGTCGATGGCGCCCACCACCGCGTCGGCCTGGTCCGGGGTGAGGGCTCCGTCGGTGACGAGACCGTCGATGACATCTTGGATGAATCCGCCAACTCGTCCGATGGTGGACTCGTCACCGCCGTCCGTCTGGGCGACCGCGACCGATGCAGCTCCAAGGAGCATCACCCCAACCAGTGCGGAGAAGATGATCTTGCGCATGTGATCTCCTTTCGTTTCATCATGCGCAAGCAGTGTCGGACACCATCCTGAAGGGCACCTGGGAGACACATGAGGATCGCCTAACAATCTTGTATGGAAAGTGTGAAGGTGGCCGGAGCGCCGGAGGTCCGGCGTCATTCGAGGTGGTCGACCCCGAGGAAACGACACGCCGCTTCGATGTAGACCTCGGCGCTGGTCACCAGGTCTTCGATCTCGACGAACTCGTCTTTCTGGTGCGCGATCCACTTGCCACCCGGCCCGTACACCACGACGGGCAGGCCGGCATCGCGCCACAGGATGGTGCCGTCCGTGGTGCCGGGGACGCCACCGTACGCCGGCGCCTCCCCGGTCACGGCGGTGTGCGCCTCTGCCACGGCCTTGACGACCGGGTCATCGACCGGAGTGTCAGTCGGCGGCCGGTCGACGAGCACCGTCAAGTCCACGCTGACCCCGGACGCTTCGGTGATCTCGGACGCGATGTTTGCGATTCTGGTGAGCAGCTCGTCGTGGTCGATTCCGGGGATCGTGCGGATGTCGAAGGTGACGAGCGACGAGCTGGGGATGACATTGAGCTGGGGGAGTGAGCCTCCGGTGATGTGGGTCGGGGTGATGTACGCGAAGCCAAGGTGGGGGTGCTCGCCATGGTCATCCTGCAGCTCGCGCTCAACGGCCGCAAGCCGCTGCATGAGTGTGGCCGCCGCCCGGATCGGGTTTCGACCTTCGTGAGGCATGGCGCCGTGCGCCATCTCACCCAGAAGGTCGACCCGCAGCCTCATGGCGCCTTTCTGGACCGTGCACACCTCGCCACCTTCCGGTTCGCAGACGATGGCGCCGTCGACTCCCTTGGCGTAACCACGGTCGACGAAGTCGTGCACCCCGATCATCATTTCTTCTTCGTCGCACAGGATGGCGAGCACGATCGCACCGGGAAACGGGCCACCGACCTCTACCGCCCGAGCCGCAAACATCATCGCTGCCACGCCGCCCTTCATGTCGGCTGCCCCCCGGCCACAGATCTTGTCGTCGACGATGTCGGCGCAGAACGGATCGAACGCCCACTCGCAGGGATCGCCCTCGGTCACGACATCGGTGTGGCCCTCGAACAGCAATATCGAACCGGGCAGACCGCCGTCGATCCGAATGATGGCGTTCGGGCGACCGGGCGCAACCTCGTCGACCGTCACGTCCCAGCCGAAGGCGGCGGCCTGTTCGACGACCACGGCCACGGCGGCCGCCTCGCCCCGACCCCGTTCCGGCTGGTTCACGCTGGGGACGCGGACCAACCGGCGGGTGAAGTCGACCAGCCCGTCGCGGTCGAGAGCCGCCCGGCGCTCAGGGATTGATCGCAAGCTTCGTAACGTCGAGAGAACCGGGCAGGTCGACCTCGTAGCCGGTCACGCCCGTTCGGGTCACCGACAGCGCCGGCAGAACGAACAGCCAGTCATCCGCAGCCTCGGCCGTGATCATGTCGAGCACCTGGCCGTACAGCTCGTTGCGGGCCGTCTCGTCGGGTTCTGCATCGGCCTCGGCCAGGAGCGGAGCCACATCGGGGCTGTCGTTGCCCCAGTAATAGTCGGCGTTGCCGTACTGGGCGAGATCGCGCGGCTCGACGTGCGCCACGATCGACATGTCAAAGTCGTTCAACTCGAACACGTCCTCGAGCCAGACGCCCCACTCGACGTTGGTGATGTTGGCGGTGATGCCAACCTCGGCCAGTTGACTCGCAACAATCTCACCGCCGCGGGTGGCGTACGAAACCGGCGGCAGCACCATTTCAACGGTGAGGTCCCCGACGCCAGCCTCGTCGAGAAGCTCCCGGGCCTTGTCCGGATCATGCGGATAGACGTCGGTCAGGTCCTTGTACCAAGGATCCAGCGGCGTCGAGAACGTACCGATGACCTCGCCGTAGCCGGCATAGGCGAGGTCCACGACGTCCTGGCGGTCGATGGCATAGCTCACCGCCTGGCGCACCCGGACGTCGTCGAACGGTGCTCGCCGACCATTGAGCGACAGGACAACCTCGCCGTACGTCAGTCCGGTCTCCACCTCGAATCGATCGTCGGTTTCGAACGCTTCGAGCAGCTCCGGGGCCGAAACGCCCGCCACGATGTCGAGCTGATCGGACAACATCGCGGAGTTGAGGGAGTTGGGGTCATTGATGTAGCGAAACGTCACCTTCTCGAGCAGAGCCGGCTCGCCCCAGTAGTCCGTGTTGCGCTCCAGCACGATCGAGTCCTCCACCACCCACGACGAGAACTGGAACGGTCCGGTGCCCACCGGCTCGTTCTCGATGGTGCCGATGGCAGCTTCGTTCAACACAACGCCCTGGCCCTGAGTCATGAAGAACAGCAGATTCGCGCTCACCTGACTCAGTGTGAGCTGCACCGTCGCGGCGTCGATCGCCTCGACTGCGGCGATCGGTGCAAACGTCGTCGCGAACGGATGGGCCGGGTCCTTGGTCAGCACATTGTTGATGGAGAACACGACATCGTCGGCAGTCATCGGGTTCCCGTTGTGGAACGTGACCCCGTCCCTCAGGTTGAACGTGTACGTCAATCCGTCGTCGCTGACCTCCCAGGTTTCGGCCAGAAGGCCCGTGATCGATCCATCCGGCTGGAGGCGGACGAGCGTCTCGTACACGTTGTAGAGCAGCACCTGGGGGATGGCGGCGGCCGGGCTCGATGTCAGGTCGAGCGTCGGCGGTTCGAGTTGGAGGCCGATGGTCGCCTCGGTTGTCGCCGAGGCCTCGGCAGCAGTGGTGGTGGTCGCCTGCGCCGTTGTTGCCGGCGCTGCCGTGGTCGTGGTGGCGGCAGAGTCGTCGGAGGCGACGGGTGCCGCCGTCGTGGTCGTTGTTTCAGCTGTTGATCCGGCGCACGCTGTCAGCACGAGTGACAGCGATGCGACCAGCGTGATCGACTTCGAGAACCTCATGGAACCGCCCTTCATCTGCCCGTAGGCCGAAACGTTAGCGAGTGAGACCAAGACCGGGGCAGGCTTCGATCAGCCGGCCGCGAGCAGGGTCCCGTCGAGCCGCGGGATCGCGGCAATCAAGGCCTGGGTGTATTGCTCCTGCGGTGCGCGCAAGACTCCGTCTGCCGATCCGGTCTCGACGATGCGGCCCCGCTGCAGGACGATCACGCGTTCGCAGATCTCGTGAACGACTGACAGATCGTGCGAGATGAACACCATTGTGAGATCAAAGTCTCGTTTCAGCCGGTCCAACAGCTCGAGCGTCGCCGTCTGGACCGACATGTCGAGTGCGCTGACCGGCTCGTCGGCGATCAGCAGCTTCGGGGCAGGGGCGAGTGCCCGAGCGATGGCGATGCGTTGCCGCTGACCGCCGGAGAATTCGTGCGGGTAGCGGCGTCCTGCGTCGGCCGGTAGCCGGACCGCGTCGAGCAACTCGGCGACCCGGGCCGCGTGGTCGCCGGCGACGTGGAGTGATCTGAGCGGCTCGGCCACGATGTCGTGCACGAGCATGCGCGGATCGAGCGAACCCATCGGGTCCTGGAAGACCATCTGCGCGACGTCGCGAAGCGGCCGCAGGTTGCGACCCGAGGCGACGTCGATACCGTCCACCACAACCTCACCCGAACTGGGGCGCTCCAGTCCCATCATGAGCCGCGCCAAAGTCGATTTGCCAGACCCCGACTCGCCGACGATGCCGAAGGTCTCCCCAGAGAGCACAGCCAGCGACACATGGTCGACTGCGTGGATCACGGGTGCCGTATCACCGAAGCGCCGGCGCGGGAGCCGGTAGGTGCGCACGACATCGCGCATCTCGACAATCGCGTCGCCAGGCTCGGTGTCCGGTGTCACTTTGGCGGGTACCTGGATCGAACGGCTCATCGGCGGCACCGAGTCGACCAGCGCTCTGGTATAGACGTTCGAGGGGTGGGCGAAGACGGCCTGGGTAGCGCCTCGTTCCACGACCTCGCCTTCGCGGAGCACGATGACGTTGGCGGTGACGGCGGCGACGACGGGTAGATCATGCGTGATGAGGATGAGAGCGGCGTCGCTGGCGGCGACGCGATCTTGGAGCACCCGGAGCACCTGAGCCTGAACCGTGACGTCGAGCGCCGTGGTCGGCTCGTCGGCGATCACCAGACCGGGGCTGCAGGCGAGAGCCATCGCGATCATGGCCCGCTGGCGCTGGCCGCCGGACAACTGATAGGTGAACGACCGCGCCCGGCGCTCCGGCTCGTCGATGCCGACGCTCTCCAGGAGCTCGACGGCGGCATCGATCGCGTCGCGTCGTTCCATCCCGCGATGGATCTGGAGAGGTTCGGCGATCTGGCGGCCGATACGCATAACCGGATTCAGTGCGGTCATCGGTTCCTGGAAGATCATCGACATCGAGTTGCCGCGATGCGTGACCAGCTGCCGTTCTGACAGCTCATGCAACGG
>Ga0224512_10005366_pt1 | contig 10583 bp, 10 predicted proteins | sample SF_May12_sed_USG_4_FD_169103 | JGI IMG/M metagenome (GOLD analysis project Ga0224512, IMG submission 169103) | Sediment microbial communities from San Francisco Bay, California, United States - SF_May12_sed_USGS_13 | ecosystem: Environmental > Aquatic > Marine > Sediment | place: USA...
CATCTCGCCGCGGACCAGGGCGTCGGAGATTTCGTTCAGGACCGATTCCACAAGGTCCGCGGACTCGTTACGCGACAGGCCGACTTCCTGATAGACCGCTTCGCTCAGGTCGGCCCGTGTGACCGTCTGTTCGGCCATGTGATCCCCTCCCGTGTTCTTGCTTGCCGAAAAAGTAGCCGATGGCCGTCACGCGGTCAATTAAGCAAGCCGATTTCAGTGCATGGCGCGCGTTGCTGACACGGCTTCAAAACAGACCGGCGAGGCGCCGCAGGCCAGCGCGCGCAATCGGCCGAGCTCGGTTTACCAGCGTGCCAGGGCCGAGCCCCAGGTGAAGCCGCCGCCCATGGCCTCCATCAGCACCAGGTCACCTTCCCGGATGCGGCCGTCGGCGACCGCCTCGCTGAGCGCCAGGGGGATCGAGGCCGCCGAGGTGTTGGCGTGGCGGTCGACCGTCACGACCACCCGGTCCTGGGGCAGGTTGAGGCGGTGCGCCATGGACTCGATGATCCGCAGGTTGGCCTGATGCGGCACCAGCCAGTCGATGTCGCCCGGGGTCAGGCCGTTGGCCTCGAGGGCGGTGTCGATCGCCTCGGCCATGCGCACCACGGCATGGCGGTAGACCTCGCGGCCTTCCATGCGCAGGTGGCCGGTGCTTTGGGTCGAGGAGGGTCCGCCGTCGACGTAGAGCGCGTCGTGGTGGCGCCCGTCGGAGTAGATGTGGGTCGACAGCAGGCCGCGGTCGGCGGCGTTGCCCGCGCCGTTGGCGCGCTCGAGCACGACCGCCCCGGCGCCGTCGCCGAACAGCACGCAGGTGCCGCGGTCGTCCCAGTCGAGGATGCGCGAGAAGGTCTCGGCGCCGATCACCAGGGCGGTCCCGGCCTGGCCGGCGCGGATGAAGTTGTCGGCCACGGCGAGGCCGTAGACAAAGCCGCTGCACACCGCCTGGACGTCGAAGGCGGCGCCCCGGGTCATGCCGAGGCGCGCCTGGATGCGGGTCGCGGTGGCCGGGAAGGTCTCGTCCGGCGTCGAGGTCGCGCAGACGATGAGGTCGACGGCGTCCGCCGTCAGGCCGGCCTGGGCGAGCGCCGCCGTGGCGGCCTCGAAACCGAGGTCCGAGGTCACCTGGCCCTCCGCCGCCAAGTGGCGCTGGCGGATGCCGGTGCGCTTGCTGATCCACTCGTCCGAGGTTTCGACGCGCCGTGCCAGCTCTTCGTTCGACATAACCCGGTCCGGCAGGTAGGAGCCGCAGCCGGCGATCTGAGACCGAATCGCCATTACGAGGCGGCCGCCTGGTTATCAAAAGGGCGAGGCATGCTCTCGCAGGCCTTGCGGGTCTCGGCGATGAAGTCGTGCTTCAGGAGGTCGATGGCCACGTCGATGGCGTTGGCGAAGCCGATCGTGTCGGTGCCGCCGTGGCTCTTCACCGCGACCCCGTTGAGGCCGGTGAGGACGGCGCCGTTGTAGCGCCGGGGATCGACCCGCTGGCGCAGCTTGTTCATGGCCGGGCGCGCCAGGAGATAGCCGATGCCGGCCAGCAGGGAGGACCTGAAGGTGCGGCGCACGAATTCGTTGATCAGCTTGGCCGTGCCTTCGGCGGTCTTGAGCGCCACGTTGCCGGTGAAGCCGTCGGTCACGATGACGTCGACCGTGCCCTTGGCAATGTCGTCGCCCTCGACGAAGCCGACGAAGTGGCCCGGAAAGCGCGCCTCGCGCAGGATCGCGCTGGCCTCGTGCAGGGCCTCGTGACCCTTGATCTCCTCCGAGCCCACGTTGAGCAGGCCGTAGCTCGGCTCGGGCTGGCCCAGGACGGTGCGCGCGAAGGAGGTGCCGAGGACCGCGAAGTCGACCAGGTTCTTGGCGTTGCAGTAGATGTTGGCGCCGAGGTCGAGCATGACCGATTCGCCCTTAAGGGTCGGAAAGAAGGAGGCGATGGCCGGCCGGTCGATGCCGGGCAGGGTCTTCAGCACGAACTTGGACATGGCCATGAGCGCGCCGGTGTTGCCCGCCGAGACCACGCCGTCGGCCGCACCCTCGTGCACCGCGTTGATCGCCAGGCGCATGGAGGAGTTGCGCCCGGAGCGCAGCGCGACCGAAGGCTTCTCGTCGCCGCGCACCACGTCGTCGGTGTGCACGATCCGCGCGACATCCCTGAGCCGCTGCATGCCCGAGAGCAGCGGCGCGATCTCGCCTTTGCGGCCGAACAGCAGGAACTCGACCTGCGGATGGCGCTGACGGGCGATGTTGGCGCCCCTGACCACCACCTGCGGGGCGTTGTCCCCGCCCATGGCATCCAAGGCTATGGTCAGGCGGCTCACCGTGCTCTGTCCTCGATCCCTCGTCTCACGGGCTTCCCCGGCCACCCGAGCCGCCGGCCGGCGCCTCGGTCACCCGGGCCGGCCTCGGCGAAAAAGCGGATCAAGCGACCTCGGTCTCGACGACCTCCCGGCCGTCGTAGTGGCCGCAGGCGGCGCAAACGTGATGGGGACGCTTGAGCTCGCCGCAGTTCGAGCACTCGGCGTAGCTGTCCGCCTTCAGGGCGTCATGGGCACGCCGCTGGTTGCGCCGGGACTTGGAAATCTTACTCTTCGGAACTGCCATGTTCTTCAACTCTCTAAGCTATCAGGTCGTCCCTGGAGGTGCCAGGGCGCGCCCCGGTGACGCCCTGCGAGGCAACTTGGAGGCGCTTCTTAGCCAATAAAGCGGCGGGCGGCAAGCCCGCCCGCCACGCGGAGTCACGGCCTTTGGGGTTTAGTACCTACTTTCAGAACAGAGTGGTCCGTGACGGGCATGCAACGTTCTCCGGCTAGGCGCGGGGGCGCGCCGTGATGCCACGGCGCATCATAACCTGCCTTCGTCGAAGCGAAGCTCCGGCTTCGCGCAGGCAGGGCGTCGCTGACGCGGCCAGGGCTGGCGAAAAGACGATCACGGATCACTCTATTCTGAAAGTAGGTGCTAAGAGGCGTCGTCTTGCGGCTTCTTCAACGACGCCAGCACCTTGAAGGGGCTGGCCTTGTCCTCGTCCTCCGGCGCCGCCCCGCCCCACTCGGCCGTTTCCAGGTGGGCGCCGGGCGCCCTGGGATAGGGCTCCAGGGCCAGCGCCAGCTGCTCGGCCACGATCTCGCCCAGATCGATTCCGCCCGGCGGCACCGGCTCCGGCGGGTCCTCCGCGTCGAGGTCGACGAAGACCTCGCCGCCGACGCCCTCGAGCTCGGGCGCCAGGCTGAAGAGCAGCGAGATGCTGCCTCCGGGGCGGCTCGGCACCGGCTCCAGGGTGACCACGCAAGCCTGGGTGAGTTCGGCCTCGAAGTCGCCCCGCACCCGGATCAGCGGCCGGCCCTCCAGACGCCGCAGGGTGAGCCGGGCGGTCAGGTGATCCAGGGCCAGGAGGTCGAAGCGCCGCGCCAGAGCGGCCCGTTCCTCGGCCGTCGCCTCGATGGCCTGCTCGACCTCCTCGGCGCCGATCCGATCGGCCGGAAGGGGGCGTGAAAACTCGCCCTGCTGTTTCGTGCTTGCGGTCATGGCTCGCTCCGCCCCGGCGCGCGAAGGCGCACCGCGATCCGCCCCAGGGCGCGAAGGCGCGCACAGTATGGAACCGCACCGACCGGGTCAATGAGATTCCGGGAGCCTTTCCGGCAGCCTTTCCGGGCGAATTCCGGGGCACTTTCAAGGGCTCTCGCCCGGCCCGGGCGGCGGGCCGAAGACCACCGCGCCGGCGGCCAGAACTTCGGTGTCCTGGCGCGCCAGGACCGCCGCCTCGCGCGCTACGTAGCCCGCCATGGCCGAGAGCGCCGCGGCGCCGGGCTCGACCGTGCCGTAGAGGTTCCGCCGCAGGGCCGCCGAGAGCGCTTCGGGGCGGTCAACCAGGCCCTGTGCCAGACCCGCCTCGTAGGATGCCGCGCGGCCATAGAAGCCCTTGACCATGGTCTTGACCCGTCGGCCCACGCCGAGATCGCCGGCGCCCATCTCGCGCAGGCTGGCGTCCATGTCCTGGAACAGCACGTCGAACAGGCTCTGGGCGAGATCGGCGGTGCTCTCGCCGTCGCGCTTCAAGCGGTGCAGGACGAGAAAGCTGTGCAGCGCGATCAGCTCGAAGCGGCCGTCCAGGGTGTCCGGCACGCCAAGGTCGCCGTAGAAGGCCGGTTCGCGCGCCTGGGCGACGATGGCGCCGTAGAGCGCGCGCGCCGGCGCCTCGCAGGGATTGCGCTTGAACAGGCGCTTGAACACCACAAAGACCTCGCTCGCAGCGACCCCGAACGTCCCCGCCCCAAGAGGCAGCTCGGCGAGCCGCTTCTCCTAGAAAGGCTTGAAATGGCCCAGGAAGCGGGGTTAATCAAGTAGAGAAGCATCATCACCGGGCAGGAACGGGAACCGGAACATGACCAGGCTGGGGGATCGGCGGCGCAAAGCCGGGAGGGCGCTGTGCTGGAGTGCGGTCGCGGCGGCGGCGCTGCTGGCCGCCTGTCAGAACGACGTGCGCGTCCACGGCAACCTGCCGGACCCGGAGGTGGTCGCGGAAATCCAGCCGGGTCTGCACGGCCGCGAGGACGTCGCGCAGCTGCTCGGCACGCCCTCCACCGTGTCCGCCTTCCAGGACGACATCTGGTACTACATCGGGCAGAAGTCCGAGCAGTTCGCCTTCTTCAAGCCCGACGTGCTGGAGCGCAAGGTGCTGGTCATCTCGTTCGACCAGACCGGAACCGTCGACACGGCCCGAACCCTCACCCTGGCCGACAGCCGCGAGATCGATCCGGTCGACCGCGAGACCCCGACCGAGGGGCGCGACCTGACCCTCTTGCAGCAGCTCTTCGGCAACATCGGCCGCTTCCCGACCGACACCATCCAAGGCAACTAATACCGAGGGTCCGGACGCCGGACGAAGAACAGCGGCCCCGTGGCCAATATCCTGGGCCGAACTCCGGGGCCGCTGGTTCTCGGGCTGTCGTGCCGCCGCTCAGTGCGCCAGGATGGCGAGCAGCAGCAGGGCCACGATGTTGGTGATCTTGATCATCGGGTTGACGGCCGGGCCGGCGGTGTCCTTGTAGGGATCGCCGACCGTGTCGCCGGTCACCGCGGCCTTGTGGGCCTCCGAGCCCTTGCCGCCGTGGTGACCGTCCTCGATGTACTTCTTGGCGTTGTCCCAGGCGCCGCCGCCGGCGGTCATGGAAATCGCCACGAACAGCCCGGTCACGATGACGCCGAGCAGCATGGCGCCGACCGCCGAGAAGGCCGCCGACTTGCCGCCGATCGCGAGCATGATCAGGAACAGCACCACCGGCGCCAGAACCGGCATCAGCGAGGGGATGATCATCTCCTTGATCGCCGCCTTGGTCAGCATGTCGACGCAGCGGCCGTATTCGGGCTTGCCGGTGCCCTCCATGATGCCGGGGATCTCCTTGAATTGGCGGCGCACCTCGCGCACCACTTCGCCCGCCGCCCGGCCCACGGCGGTCATGCCCAGCGCCCCGAAGAGATAGGGCAGCAGGCCGCCGACGAAGAGACCGACGACGACGAAGGGATTGGACAGGGAGAAGTTGACCTCGACCCCCGAGAAATAGGGGAACTCCGCCGGGTTGGCGGCGAAGAAGTTCAGGTCCTGCGTATAGGCGGCGAAGAGCACCAGGGCGCCCAGGCCGGCCGAGCCGATGGCATAGCCCTTGGTGACCGCCTTGGTCGTGTTGCCGACCGCGTCCAGGGCGTCAGTCGTGTTGCGCACCTCCTCGTCCAAATCGGCCATCTCGGCGATGCCGCCGGCGTTGTCGGTCACGGGACCGTAGGCATCGAGCGCCACGACGACGCCGGTCAGCGCCAGCATGGCCGTGACCGCGACCGCGATGCCGAGCAGGCCGGCCAGCAGATAGGTCACGATGATCGCGGCGCAGATCAGCACCGCGGGGATGGCCGTCGCCTCCATGGAGACGGCCAGGCCCTGGATCACGTTGGTGGCGTGGCCGGTTTCGGACGCCCTGGCGACGGAGCGCACCGGGCGGTACTCGGTACCGGTGTAGTACTCGGTCACCCAGATGATCAGGCCGGTCAGGACCAGACCGACGAGACCGCAATAGTAAAGGTACCTGCCGGTGATGCCCGAACCGCCGATCTCGCCCGTGCCGATGATCCAGGCGGTCACCGGATAGAGCAGAATGGCCGAGAGCACGCCCGTGACGATGAAGCCCTTGTAGAGCGCGCCCATGATGTTGCGCGAGGGGCCCAGCTTGACGAAGAAGGTGCCGATCACCGAGGTGATGATGCAGGTGCCGCCGATGACCAGCGGATAGAGCATCATCGGGCCCATGGCCTCGTTGCCGTTGAACAGGATCGAGGCCAGGACCATGGTGGCCACCACCGTCACCGCGTAGGTCTCGAACAGGTCGGCGGCCATGCCTGCACAGTCGCCCACGTTGTCGCCGACGTTGTCGGCGATGACCGCCGGGTTGCGCGGGTCGTCCTCGGGGATACCGGCTTCGACCTTGCCGACCAGGTCGGCGCCCACGTCGGCCCCCTTGGTGAAGATGCCGCCGCCCAGACGCGCGAAGATCGAGATCAGCGAGGCGCCGAAACCGAGCGCCACCAGGGAGTCGACCAACTCGCGTCCGCCGACCTCGGCGCCGAGCAGGAAAGTGTAATAGCCTGCAACCGCGAGCAGGGCGAGGCCGGCGACCAGCATGCCGGTGACGGCGCCGGCGCGAAACGCGATGCTGAGCCCGTGCTCGAGGCCGCGCCGGGCGGCTTCGGTCGTGCGCACGTTGGAGCGCACGGAAATGTTCATGCCGATGTAGCCCGCGGCCCCCGAGAGTATGGCCCCGATGAGATAGCCGATGCCCACCCGCAGGCCGAGCAGCGCCGTGATAATGCCGAAGATGACGATCCCGACCAGTGCGATGGTCATGTACTGGCGGTTCAGGTAGGCCTTGGCGCCCTCCTGGATGGCGCCGGAGATCTCCTGCATGCGCGCGCTGCCGGGATTGGCGGCGAGCACGGAGCGCGACGCCCAGGCGCCATAAGCCAGAGCCACCACGCCACAGGCGAGGACAAAGAGCAACTCGATGGACATGCTTGAATTTCCCCTGATCGACGAACCGGGCGGCGGACGCGCCGGCGAGAGACTCCCCCTGGGCCGGCTGGCGGCCGGGAAATGCGCGCGGAAAATGCCAGACTAGGCCCGGGAAGGCAACCGCCTGTGCGCCGTTCGCCGTGACCGTCAAACGGCCGCTCTTAGGCCACCACCGCGGCCCTTTGGCGGCTGAGCCAAAGCACCGCGCCGAACGCCACCATGGTGGGCGCGAGGACGGCGAGGTTGACCGCCCGCCATCCGAGCAGGTTGAACAGGGCGCCGGACAACAGGGCAGTGCAGGACACCGTGGCGAAGACCATGAACTCGTTGACTGCCTGCACTTTGGCCTTTTCGGCCGGACGGTAGCTCTCGGTCAGCAAGGCCGAGCCGCCGACGAACATGAAGTTCCAGCCGAGCCCGAGCAAAATCAGCGCGGCCCAGAAGTTGAACACCCCCTCGCCCACCAGGTTGGTGCAGACACAGGCGGCGATCAGCAGGCCGCCCAGGCCCAAAACCGGCACCACACCGAAGCGGTGGATCAAATGACCGGTAAAGAACGAGGGGGCATACATGCCGACGATGTGCCACTGGATGACCAGGGCTGCCGTATCGAAGGGGTGGCTGTGCGCGACCATGGCCAAGGGCGTGGCGGTCATGACCAGGTTCATGGCACCGTAGCCGACCATGGCGCAACACACCGCGACGATGAAGGAGGGCTGACGCAGGATCACGCCGAGCGGGCGGCCGTTGCCGCTTCGCTCCGCGGTGCCCGGCCGGGGAATCTTGATGAACTGCACCAAGATCAGCGAGAGAAACGCCAGTCCGGCGATGCAAAGATAGGCCCCCGCGAAGAGCACCGGGGCGAAGAGGTCGCGCGACCACTTGGCCAGCTCGGGGCCCAGGACGGCGGCGAGCAAGCCGCCGGCCAAGACCAGGGAAATGGCACGGCTCCTGAACGCGTCGCTCGCCGTATCGGCGGCAGCGAAGCGGTAGTACTGGACGTGGCAGGTGAAGGCCCCGAAGAGCATCGAGCTCAGACAAAGCAGGTAGAAGCTGCCGATCAGGATCGCCTGCATGCCCAGGAGCCCGGCCGCGCAGCCCAGGAGCGCGCCGAGACTAAATCCGGCCCGCCGCCCGAAGCGCCGCATGAAAAACGAGGCCGGCGCGGTGCTTGCCATCATGGCCAGGAACTGCAACGCCAGGGGCAGGGTGATCAGCGACCGCTCCGGCGCCAGGTCGTTGCCGACCAGCGCGATCACGGTGATGACCAGCGCGCTGCAGCTCATTCCCAGGGCCTGGCACAGCGCCAGAAGGACGACGTTCTTCCTGGTGGGGTCTTTCTTGACGGGGTCGCGGGCCATGGCCCGCAGACTATGCCAATTCGCGCAGCACGGGAAGTTGCCAAAGCTTCGTCATGCCGAGTGGCGTCTCAACCACGGATGGGAGTCCGCCTACCGAACTCCGAGACGTTCACCCGGTCGACCACGCCCGCGCCCAGCAAGCGATCGCTGGCCGCGAGCAGGCGCTTCTGCATCAGGGGCGAAGAGTCCTCCATCTCTCTTACAAAGCGCAGAGCAAGCAAACTATGCAACTCTTGTATGTAGGCATCGGTCAGCTGGCGCTTTGCGAGAAGCACGCGATCCTCGTCGGCCTCGTCCATTTCGAGCACAATTCTGAAAGTCACGTGCTTGGTGACCTGGCCCTCGTGAATCAGTGGCAGAACAATGGGATCGAACTCGATGTAGGTCGGTGCGTCGGGTGCCGTTCGAACCGCCATTTCCGGCGGGGGCTGCTCGCGCAGCAGGAACCACCAGGCCGCGCCGGCGCCGCCGCCAGCCACCAGCAGCACCAACACCACCAGTACGAGGATCCGCTTCATCGCTCCGCCCAAGTTCCCCTTCGAACGCCTCCAGGAAGCGTCCTGCAGCCTCTTTCTTGCCGCATCGCGGATAAGAAAGCGTAAAGCCGCGTGGCGGCCACCCGGGCGCCGGCGCTTAGAAGTGGGTCCAGCCGCCGGAAGAAAGCCGGATTTCGCGGCCCGCCGGATCAAGGATCGACAGCCCCGCCCCCCGGGCCAGCCGGCCGATAGGTGTCAGCGGCAAATCCAGCCGGGCGGCTAGGTCCGGAACCTCCCCGGCGCGTTCGGGCGGCACGGCGATGAGCAGTTCGTAGTCGTCGCCGCCGGTGATCAGAGTTTCGAGCAAGGCGGGATCGGCGGCCAAGGCCGCCCGGGCCGCCTCCGAGAGGGGCAAGGTGCCGGAGTCGACCCGGGCGGCCAATCCGGAGGTCTCCAGAATGTGCCCCAGGTCGGCGGCGAGGCCGTCGGAAACGTCGATGGCCGCGCGGGCCAGGCCGGATTCGGCGAGCGCCTGCCCCAGAGCCAGCCGCGGACGCGGCAGGCGATAGCGGTCCGCCAAATAGGCGCGGTGGCCCGCCGAAAGGCCCGGCAGCTCGCCACGGCAGACCTCGAGCCCCAGAGCCGCGTCGCCGAGCCAGCCCGAGAGGTAGAGCAGATCGCCGGCGCAGGCCGCCGAGCGCTTGAGCGCCCGGCCCCGTGGCACCGCGCCCAGCGCCGTCAGGGAGAGGGTCAACGGACCGGGGGTACGCGTGGTATCGCCGCCCAGCAGGCTTATCCCGAAGCTTTCCTGGTCCTCGGCCAGGCCCGAGGCCAAGCCCGCCACCCAGCTCTCCTCGAACGGCTGCGGCCAGGCGACGGTCAGGAGATAGCCCAGAGGCCGCGCGCCCATGGCCGCCAAATCGGACAGATTGACCCGCAGCAGCTTGCGCGCCACGAGCGCCGGGGGATCGTCCTCGAGGAAGTGGACGCCGGCAACCAGCGCATCGGCGGTCAGGACCAGTTCCGCCCCCTCCGGCGGCGTGATCAGCGCGGCATCGTCCTTGAGACCAAGCGCGCCCGGGCTTCGGGCCGCCAGCGGAGCCAGGTACCGCGCGATCAGCTCGAATTCGCCAAGCATCCCGACAGCACCCCGGACCCGCTCAGCCGCTGCCCGACTCCGCGGGCGGCTCGGCGCCGTCTTCGCGGTCCCGGCCCACCTCCGGGAGATCCCCGGCGAACTCCTCTGGACGCAGGCTGTGGGCCAGACGGTCGAGCACGCCGTTGGCCATGCCGGGTTCCCGGCCCTCGAAGAAGGCCTGGGCCAGATTAACGTACTGGGTGATCGTGACCCGGGCCGGGATCTCGGGCCGGAAGGCGAGCTCGTAGGCACCGGCGCGCAGAATGATCCTGAGCAGGGTCTCCAGGCGCTCGACCGGCCAACCCTCGGCCAGGACCGCCGAGAGCATGTCGTCCAGGGGCTCGGCTTCGAGCGCGACGCCGCGCAACAGGTCGCCGAACAGGGCCTGGTCCGCCTGCCCCAGGGAAAGACCCTCCAGGTCCTCGCCGAATCGGTGATCGAGGAACTCCTGCAAGACCGTTTCGGGCGTGCCGCCGGTCAGCTCGATCTGATAGAGCGCCTGAACCGCGGCCAGCCGCGCGGCGCTGCGCCGGGCCGAACCGGCCGGGGACTCGGCG
>Ga0224512_10005367_pt1 | contig 10582 bp, 13 predicted proteins | sample SF_May12_sed_USG_4_FD_169103 | JGI IMG/M metagenome (GOLD analysis project Ga0224512, IMG submission 169103) | Sediment microbial communities from San Francisco Bay, California, United States - SF_May12_sed_USGS_13 | ecosystem: Environmental > Aquatic > Marine > Sediment | place: USA...
CGGCACTTGGCATTGATTCAGGATCCGCACTCGGCATCGACTCGGGCTCGGCACTTGGCATTGATTCAGGGTCCGCACTCGGCATCGACTCGGGCTCGGCACTTGGCATCGACTCGGGTTCTATGGTGCTCGCAGGACCTGTCCAATCCATCGATCGCGCCACCGCGACATTTATAGCCGTAGGCCAAATGGTGATCTCGTCAGGTGTGGGAGTATCCGACTTACAGGTTGGCGACTTCGTGACGGTCGCGGGTTCGATCTCAGGAGCTGGCGTCATCACAGCCACAGATGTCAGCGTTTCGTCCGAGTCCTACGTCGCTGGCGCGACAGAGGTCTTTGTGACGGGCATTCCGACAGCGATCGATACTCGTCGTGGAACCGCAAAGATCGGCGAACTGACGGTTGACTACACGCCGTCTATGGGTCGATCTGCGTTTGACGGCATAGGCGCCGCAATTTCAGTCATTGGCACCCAGCCGGCGCTCGGTGGGACCATGCTCGGTGACCGCGTCATCGACAGGACTGCACTTTTCCTGGGAGACTAATTGCTTCAATAAACGCTCATTGAAGTAAGACAGGGACGTCAGTCTCGACAGGGACATACCATGAAAGGGCCGCTTCAGCGGCCTTTTCTTTTTGCGAATGGATGTGTTTGTATCAGACATTAAAAAGTCGGCGTCCCTGCCGACTTAGTTCTCGTATCAACCATAAAGGGAGATGCGAGGGTTGGAGAAGCCACCCCCGAGCGATTAGGAGCGACTTCGAGGCAATACTAGGATCGTTGGACATCGGCAGGTGTGATTGGCTTCACATTAAAGAAGCTCGCACAAAAAAAAGGGCGCCGAAAGGCGCCCGATTCCAGATTATTCCAGTATTAAGTTAAGTCAACTCTAACCCGCAAAGTCAGCGCGCAGTTTTTCAATATAGCCCTGGAACTTCTCTTGTTCGAGGCGTTGCTTGATAGTGTCGCGCACACTTTCCAATGTGGGCGGCTGGTTCTCACGCGACTCCTCTCTCAATATGACGTGCCAGCCAAACTGAGTTTGTACAGGTTCGCTTGTGTGTGCACCGTCGGCCAATGCGGCAACCGCGTCGGAGAACGGCTTGACCATTTGTTGAGGTGAGAACCAACCGAGGTCCCCGCCATTCGGTCCCGTCGGTCCTGTAGAGCTTTCTTTGGCCAGTTCTGCGAAATCTGCGCCATCATCGAGCTTTGCAATTAATTCAGCAGCCGCTGCCTGTGTTTCCACGAGAATATGTCTGGCCTTGAATTGCAGTGTCGGCGCCATCTTAATCTGCTCTTCATATTTTGCGAGGATTTCCTCATCTGTAGCCGGATTCTTGGCAATGAAATCCGTCGCAATCGCCTGTGCAATTGCCGCTCGGGACTGCAATTCTATCTGCGCTTTCAGACGTGGATCCTCGCTGACAGCTTTTGCGCTCGGCTGTGTTGTAATCAAGTAGATATCCGTTAGTTCCTGCACAACTGCATCGCGTTCCGCCTGTGTAGCCTGATCTGCTGGCTTTTGCGTGCGGCTTTCGAGATACATGTTGACCATCACGCTATCTATGTCGATGCCATTCACGGTCACAACGGATTCGGCCATTACGGACGACACAGGCGCCAGGATTGCAGCAGTGATTGCCACAAGCGCTAAAGATGTCCCAGATCTTCTGGAACGAGTGGAGATTGACATTTAGGGTTCCTCAGTTACAAAAAAAAGTGTTGATCCGGGCGCCTAACGCTCAGACGGTGAAAATGCGTTGATTCGTAATGCGTGAATGTCGCTGTCCAAAAAGTCACCTAGCGCATCATAAACCATACGATGTCGCGCGATGCGCTTCACGCCGGCAAATTTCTCTGACACGATTGTTACCTCGAAGTGCCCTTTACCTTCCTTGGCACCTGCGTGGCCTGCATGCAGATGGCTCTGGTCCTTGACCTGGAGCTCGCTCGGCGATAGTGCAGCGTTCAACAAACGCTCAATTGCGACGACACGTTGTTCAGTCATGGCAGCACCGGTTTAAACGGCTTTACGTGCACGCTGCGATACACACCTGCGTCCAGGTAGGGGTCGGCGTTCGCCCACGACCTGGCATCCTCGAGTGATGGAAAATCGGCAATGACCAGGCTGCCGGTAAATCCGGCGCTGGCGGGGTCCTCGGAATCCACGGCCGGATGCGGGCCCGCGACAAGCAGGCGACCCTCGGTAACCAATGCATCGAGGCGCGCAAGATGTGCCGGACGGGCGATCGCCCGCAATGGCAGACTATTCTCGACATCTTCACTGAGGATTGCGTACCACACTGCTAAGACTCCGTATTGGTATCTGGCGCTTCGTTCTTATTGATCGTGAGCGTCAGCCAGATTGTCTGAACAACGACGAACAGGAGTGTGAGTCCGAGCATGCCGAATAACTTGAATTTGACCCATGTGGGTTCACTGAAGTTGTAAGCGACATACAAATTGATGCCGCCCACCACACAGAAGAAGATGACCCAAATCGTGTTCAGACGTCGCCATTGATCGGCCCCTAATTCTGCGGCGCTTTCCATCATCCGTTGCACGAAGGGTTTAGCCCCGATGAACTGGCTGCCCAGGAATGCGACAGCGATTGCCCAGTTGAGGACCGTTGGCTTCCAGTACAAAAACGAGGGGTTGCGCAAGAACAAGGTAGCGCTGCCGAGCACGAGAACCAAGACGGTCGACGCCGCATAGATCCTGTTCAGTTTTCGCGTAATCAGCCACTGGACGACCATGATGATCGGCATGATGACCATCAGCACCGCTGTCGCGAAGTAAATGTCCTCGTAAAAGTAGGCGCCGAAAAAAAACAGAATCGGCAGATAATCGATAAACAGCTGCATAGGTAGTTGCGTCCGGCCCTCAACGGAGCGGCATGATACAGGGTTTTTCAGCCTTGCGTCTCGCGACCAAGTCCCTACAATCCGCGCGTGGCCAAACTCATCGAAATCCATCCGACTCACCCGCAACCGCGCCGGGTTGGCGAAATCGTGCAGATTATCCGGGACGGCGGTCTCATAGCCTATCCGACTGATTCGAGCTACGCTTTCGGCTGCCATATTGGCGACAAGAAGGCGATCGATCGTATTCACCGCATTCGTCGGACCGACAGGAAACATAATTTCACTCTGGTGTGCAGCGATCTTTCCGAGATCAGCACCTACGCGCGTGTCGATAACTGGGCCTATCGGTTGATCAAATCCATGACTCCCGGACCGTACACGTTCATTCTGCCGGCAACGCGGGGGGTGCCGAAACGACTGCAAAACCCAAAGCGACGCACTATCGGTCTGCGTGTGCCGGATCATCCTCTGGCGCATGCGGTGCTCGAGCGACTGGGTGAGCCGATCATGAGTTCGACGCTGTTGCTGCCTGGCGACAGCATGCCGCTGACAGACCCCCAGGAAATCGATGCGCGGATCGGCACGCAGATTGACGCCATTATCGACGCCGGTCCTGTGGGCATTGAACCGACCAGCGTGCTCGATATGACGAGTGGCATGGTCGAGGTATTGCGCGAGGGTCGCGGTGACGTCAGCGCCCTGTTATGAGCCACGGCTCGTGGCGGTCATCGAGTGCCGTCTAATCTGAGAATTGCGCTAGAATGCGCGCATATCGACCCGGAATCACCATGAAACCAGATCTCAAAGTTCTGACCGCCAAAGACGCTCCGAAACCGCCGCAGGATGAAAAACAGAGCCCCGCTCAGTCCGAAATGCCATTTGCCGTGGTCGACGGCGAGCCGGTCACTACTTTGCCTCAGGACCTCTATATTCCGCCCTATGCATTGCAGGTATTCCTCGAAGCCTTCGAGGGCCCTCTGGATCTGTTGCTGTATCTGATCCGGCGGCAAAATATCGACATTCTCGATATACCAATCGCCGAAATTACCAAACAGTATGTGCAATACATCGAAATGATGCATGAGCTGCAGCTGGAACTCGCCGGCGAGTACCTGCTGATGGCCGCGATGCTGGCGGAAATCAAGTCACGCATGCTGTTGCCTCGTCCGCAAAAGGAAGACGTGGAGGAAGATGATCCAAGAGCCGAACTTGTGCGGCGCCTGCAGGAATACGAGCGTTTCAAGAAAGCTGCGCAAGACATCAGCGATTTACCCCGGCTCGAGCGTGATACATTCCTTGCCAATATCGAGGCGCCGGAGCGCAAGATAGTCACCCAGCTGCCGGACGTCACCCTCAAGGAGTTGTTACTGGCGTTTCATGATGTGCTGAAACGGGCAGAGATGTTTTCCAATCTGCATTTGCAACGTGAACCTTTGTCCGTGCGGCAGAGGATGTCCGAAATTCTCACTCGAATTAACGCAAACGCATTCACCGGATTTGCGGATTTGTTTGACCCGGAAGAGGGTCGAATGGGGGTCGCGGTGACCTTTATTGCCATACTGGAGCTGCTCAAGGAAACGGTCATCGAGGTTGTGCAGGCGGAGGAATTCTCGCCATTGCACATTCGTGCGGCCTCATCGGTACGCCTCGTGACGGACGACGGTGGAGCCGATGTTGCAGGCAGTGACCTGTCGTAACTGAAGAGACGAGATTTTAATGGACGAAACTGAAATCAAATACTTCGTGGAAGCGGCGTTACTGGCAGCAGGGCGAGCTTTGAGCGTCGATCAATTGCAAAAGCTATTTGACGGCCGCACTGCGCCCGAGAAAGCAGAAATTCGACAAGCCATCCAATCGCTGAATGAGGAATACAACCCACGAGGCATCACGATTGCCGAGGTTGCATCAGGTTTTCGAGTACAGGTGAAAGCCGGCATGGCTGATCAGCTCCAGAAGCTGTGGGAGGAGCGACCGCCGCGATACTCACGCGCCCTGTTCGAGACCCTGGCACTGGTCGCCTACAGACAACCGATTACCCGGGGAGAGATCGAGGAGATCCGTGGCGTATCCGTCAGCTCGAATATTGTCCGCGCGCTGCTTGAAAGAGATTGGGTGAGGGTTGTCGGACACCGGGATGTACCTGGCAGACCGGAGATGTTTGCAACGACGAAGTCCTTTCTCGATTACTTCGGCTTGAAGAAACTTGACGACTTGCCGGCGTTGGCTGATTTGTCCGATTGGGAGAGCCTTCGCGTGCAACTCAATCTGCCGGAAGTCGAAGAAGACACGTCCACTGACGAACCGGCGGTGGTTACCGACTTGCCCGTGCTGTATCCGGAAATTAAGGCGGAAAGCAGCGAGGATGTCGCGGAGGTGCCCGCCAATGAGGAACCGCTTCCCGACTATCCCAACCAGGCGATTCCGGAACTGCTGCCAGTTGCCGATGAACCCCGTGCCGGGGAGGAGGATCTGGTTGTCTCGGAATGGCCTGATCCGGCCGAAAGCGGGGGCTAAGGTTGCGACGGTGGCCGATCGGGCACAGAAGGTCTTAGCGGCGGCGGGTTTCGGTTCACGGCGCAAGGTCGAACAATGGATTCGGGAAGGGCGACTGTTGATTGACGGTCGTACCGCCCAGCTTGGCGATACGCTGAGCGGCGACGAGAAGGTAGTGCTTGACGGCCGCCAACTGACCATTCGCGACAATGCCCAACCTCATCGGCACATCATCTATAACAAGCCCGGCGACGAGATCACCAGCCGGAGTGACCCCGAGGGCCGCAAGTGCGTCTTCAGTGCGCTCCCGCGACTGAAAAACGCGCGATGGGTCGCGGTAGGGCGCCTGGACATGAGCACCACCGGGCTGCTGATCTTTACCACTGACGGTGCGCTGGCCAACGCTTTGATGCATCCGTCTGCCGGGATTGTGCGCAAATACGCGGTACGCCTGCACGGTGACCCGTCCAATAAGGAGCTTGCACGCCTCAAAAAGGGTATCGAGCTGGACGATGGGCCGGCGCATTTCGACGCGATTGTCCCCGGCGGGGGCGACGGCAGTAATCGTTGGTTCACAGTATCGTTACGAGAGGGCAGGAACCGCGAGGTAAAGCGCCTTTGGAAGGCGCTTGGCTACGAGGTTAGTCGCCTGATTCGGACCGCATACGGACCGCTGGAGCTGCCGCGCAAGCTGCGGCGCGGCCAATACGAGGCACTGAGCCCGGTCCAGGTCAGGCTGTTATACGTAGCAGCGGGGTTGGAGTTACCGAGCGAGATGCGGCGCCCGCCCAGAAATCGAAAAAAGTATAAAAAACACAGAGTTCACAAGGTTAGTTAACGTAAATTCTTACTGTGCGTCGAAGCTCTGGCCCGTCACGCCCTGACTGTCCGGCCCGAGCAGGAAGATGTAGGTCGCAAGAATTTCCTCGGGACGCTTCAACGCGTCTCGATCTTCACCCGGGAACGCCTCGAGACGCATTTTGGTACGAGTTGCGCCCGGATTGATGCAGTTGACCCTGATGTTGCCGTGTCGATGCTCGTCAGCAAGCACTTGCGACAGACCTTCGGTGGCGAATTTGGAAACGGCATAGGCCCCCCAGAACGCGCGACCCGTCCGCCCGACGCTGCTGCTCGTGAAGATCACAGAAGCATCGTCGGATTCGTGCAGCATCGGCAGGCACACCTGCGTCAATGCGAAGGCGGAGGTAACGTTGACATGCATGACCTTCTGCCAGGTGGCGGCATCGTACTGCTCGATTGAATAGCGATCCCCGATGATGCTTGCATTGAGCACCAGGCCATCAAGGCGGCCAAATTCATTCGCCAGTCCGTCAGCGAGCGCCCGGTACGCATCGCCGTTCGCGCTAGCCAGATCCAGAACCGCAATTGACGGCCGCGGGGCACCGTCGAGCGCCTCGATTTCGTCGTAGACTTGTTCGAGTTTGGCGACGGTGCGCCCATGCAGAATAACCTGAGCACCGAGGCTGGCGGCCCGCAGCGCGAGGGCATGTCCGATACCGTCGCTGGCACCGGTGATGAGAATAATGCGATCCCGCAGCACATCTTGCGGGTAGCTATACGCCCGTGGATCTGTATCCAATTGGCAGTCCTTCCCTGCGGGTCTCTATTGCAGCGTCTTGTCGCCCGGATTTGCCGCGACGTCTGACGAGTCGTCATCGTCGCTGCCGGATTCAATCATCGTGCGCGGTACCGGGTCCAGCGTATCGAGTTTCTCGATAGGCTTCTTTGCATGCACGCCCAGCTCCACAAATTTACGGGCTCCTGGCAGCACGCTCCGCTCGAGCGAGCCGACAGCCTTGTTGTAGTTTTCTACGCTGCTGGCGAGCTGACGCCCAACGCGGTTCATATGGCCGACAAATGACGCAAGACGGCCGTACAAGTCCTCGGCCAGCGCCCGAATCTCCCTGGCATTATCAGCGAGAGCCAGCTGTCGCCAGCTGTAGGCCACGGCCTTAAGTAGTGCCACGAGACTCGTCGGTGTTGCGAGAATGATTTGCTTGGACAGCGCGAACTCGATCAGGTCCGGTTTCTCATTGAGTGCCGCACTCAGAAACTGGTCTCCCGGAATGAACAGAATGACAAAGTCCGGACTTTCCTCAAACTGATCCCAATAGGCTTTTGATGCGAGCATGCGGATGTGCGCGTGCACGTTCCTGGCATGACGTTCCAGGCCCAGTTTGCGCTGTGCGTCATTTGGTGCTTCCACGGCCTCCAGGTAAGCGTCCAGGGGTGTTTTCACATCCACAACGAGTTCGCGCCGATCCGGCATGCGCACAATCATGTCCGGTCGAACAACCTGACCTTCTCCGACAGTGTGAACCTGCTCCTGAAAATCGCAGTGTTCCACCATACCGGCCAACTCGACCAGCCGACGCAGGGTAATCTCGCCCCAGCGCCCGCGAACCTCGGGTCGGCGCAACGCATTGACGAGATTCTGAGTTTCCTGTTTCAGTGATTTCTGACTCAGTTGCATTGCCTCCAGCTGAGTCCGAATACTGCCGTACGCCTCGCTGCGGGACTTCTCGAGATCTGCAATCTGTTTTTGTGCGGCCTCGAGTGTGTCCCGGATCGGCTTCACAAGGTTCTCGACGGCTTTTTCGCGTTCACTAAGTTCGCGTTTCGCTTTCTCCTGCTGGGTACCGAGATTCTGCTCGGCCAGACGCAGAAAATTTTCACTGTTGGACTTTAGCGACTGATTCGCCAATTCTGAAAACGCGCGTGTCAGCTGTGAATTGGCCGCTTCGAATGCGATTTCACGTTCCTTTTGCAGAGCGTCCTGATTCTTGATTCGCGTGATGAGTTGCTGTTGACGACGACGCAGGATCAACCAGGTCACCAGGGCACCCAAGAGAAGGCCGCCCAGCACGGCGGGCAGGCCGATTTGCAGATACATCGGGTCGATCGAGAACGAGATCATCAGGACACCAGATTAACCGCTTTGAGGACGATTTGGGCAAGTTCCGTTGTATCGGCAGCGACCAGGTCGGCACCCCAGGCCTCGGCGTTGTCATCGGCGGTGATGTAGCCGTACGCCGCCGCGATCGTCATCAATCCTGCGGCGCGCCCGGCCTCGATATCCCGAGACGCGTCGCCGACATAGATGGCCTGCGCCGGCTGCACACCGGTCAGTCTGCAGGCGTAAAGCAGTGGCGCGGGATGCGGTTTGCGTTGCTCCAGCGTGTCGCCGCTCACGATGCAGGCGCTGCGGCTTGCGAGCTGAAGCTGTTCGAGCAGGGGTTCGGTCAGACGCGCGGGTTTGTTCGTTACGACGCCCCACTGGCAACTCACGGCATCGAGTTCCCCGAGCAATGCCTCCATACCGGCGAACAAAGTCGAACATCGGCTCAGTCGTGCCGAGTAGCGATCGATATACTCGCCAATCAGATCCTGTCGCTCGGCCTCGGTCAACTCAGGGAACCCGATGCGCAGTAGTCCCAGCGCGCCATTGGACACGTTGGATCGGCCGAACTCGTAAGGCACGGGCGCATAGCCGTGCTGCCGCTGCAAGTCTTGCAGGACGCGCACCATATCGGGTGCCGTGTCGACGAGCGTCCCGTCGAGATCAAACAGAACGACTTTGTGCGTTCCTCGCTGCAAAGCATCCAACCTGCTACTCAGCCACCGGGCGGCGGTAGTACATCAGATAATTCACATCGACATTCGGACCCAACGAGTACTCCCGGCTCAGCGGATTGTATTGCATGCCGATGGTGGATCGCAGTTCGAGGTTCGCCGCACGAGCCCAGGACTCGAGCTCCGAAGGACGAATGAATTTCTGATACTCATGCGTGCCAGCCGGCAGTAGCTTGAGCACGTATTCCGCGCCGACAATCGCAAACAGAAATGACTTGGGATTTCTATTGATGGTTGAAAAGAACACATGTCCGCCGGGTTTGACCAGTTCAGCGATTGACGCAATGACCTGGGGTGGCGAAGGCACGTGCTCGAGCATCTCGAGACATGTCACCACGTCAAATTCACCGGCATGTTCCGCGGCCATCTCTTCGGCGGTTGCCTGTCGATAGTCAACCTCGGCGCCGCTCTCTATCTGATGCAGGCGTGCGACCGCAAGGGGCCCCTCGGCCATATCGATTCCTGTCGCGCGCGCACCGGCCGCGGCCATGGACTCGGTCAGAATTCCGCCGCCGCAACCGACATCGAGCACCCGACAGTCGCTCAAATCAACATGTTGTCGGATCCAGTCGAGGCGCAGCGGGTTGATCTCGTGCAGTGGACGAAATTCTCCTGCCGGATCCCACCAACGCGACGCCAGTGCGTCAAATTTGGCCACTTCCGCAGCGTCGACATTTTGGCGGGCTGTTGTCATTGAGTGGTGCTCCCTGGCCATTGCTCGTTACCTTGCCCGATGCGCAGCCGCCATTCCTCGCTGCGGGCGAGCAAATCAGTTGTATCGACACCTGTTAGCCGGCCACAATCCAGTTGATGTTTGCCGGCCACCCAGACATCGCTGACCTGGTCGGCGCGTGCAGTGTATACGAGTTGCGAAAGCGGGTCGTAGATCGGCTGGCTGTTGCAATGACTGAGGTCAACGCAGGTCAGGTCTGCCCATTTACCCGGTGCAATCGACCCGACGGCTTCTCCGAGGCCAAGCGCATTCGCCGCATCCAGTGTTGCCATGCGGAGTGCGGCAGCGGCGGTCAACGCTGACGCGTCGCCAGACCCGCCCCTGGCAATGAGTGCAGCGAATCTGAGCTCATCGAGAATATCGAGTACGTTGTTGCTGGCGGCCCCGTCGGTACCGATCGCGACATTGACACCAGCCGCACGGTAGGCTGGCACGGGCGCAATTCCGCTGCCCAGTTTCAGATTCGATTTGGGACAGTGCACGAGGCTGACCCCGGCGGCCGCGAGACTGTCGATTTCTGCGGCATTCATGTGCACGCCGTGAACGACCAGCAATGATGCATTGACCAGCCCGAGCTCCGCCAGCCGTTGCAGGGGCCGCTTTCCGGTTCGCTCCACGGCGAGTTCGATTTCCGCCATGGTTTCGTGAAGGTGAAGATGCACCGGGATGTCCAGTTGGTCGGCGAGCACCCGCAGCTCAACGAACGACTCGTCCGACAGCATGGCGGTGGAATGCGGTGCAAAGCAGGTTGAGATCAGCGGATGGTCCGCGTAGGGATCGTGCACAAGATCCGAGCCCTTGCGCAGGCAATCGGCCGCATTATCGGCCCAGGTG
>Ga0224512_10005368_pt1 | contig 10581 bp, 9 predicted proteins | sample SF_May12_sed_USG_4_FD_169103 | JGI IMG/M metagenome (GOLD analysis project Ga0224512, IMG submission 169103) | Sediment microbial communities from San Francisco Bay, California, United States - SF_May12_sed_USGS_13 | ecosystem: Environmental > Aquatic > Marine > Sediment | place: USA: California...
GTCGAGGGGTCCCCTTCGATCGCCTGCCTGCCCCGCGTGTGCGCCGAGCTCGGCTACTCTTTCCGGCTCGAGGAGATGGACCGGTCCCCGTATGTCCCCCTTCCTTCCTCCTTCGAGGAGTACCTCCGCCTGCTGGGGACGAAAGAGCGGCACGAGCTGCGCAGGAAGATCCGGAGGGCTTCGGCAGCGGCGCCGGGGCTGTTCTTCCACGTGACCCGGACGAGGGAAGAGTTCGAACAGGACTTTCCTTCGTTTATCGCCCTCCACCGGCTAAGCCACACGGGAAAGGCGGAGTTCATGGACGACAGGATGGCGGGGTTCTTCCGCGATATGGCAGAAGGCTTCCTGTCCAGCGGGCGGCTGCGTCTGGTGTCTCTATCCGGGGAGGGCGTAGTCATGGCATCCGCGCTCCAGATCGAGTGGAACGGCGCCCTCCTCCTGTACAATTCCGGGTTCGATCCGAACTACCGGGAGGTGAGCCCCGGCCTGGTGCTGCTGGCACGCTGCATCGAGGACGCGATCCGGCACGGTTTTCGGGAATACGATTTCCTCCGCGGGAGGGAGCGGTACAAGTACGACCTCGGGGGAAGGGACCGGATCGTATACCGGGCGATCATCTGCGTATCGTGAAGCACCTGCTTTTTTCCTATCACACCTGTCCTCTGGAGGAGCCCGGCACCGGCCTTGCCGGCGGGATGAACATCTTCCTGCGCGGTCTCCTTCCCGGGCTTTCCCGCAAGGGGATCGAGACGGACGTCCTGACGAGGGGAAAAGGGGAGCGGGTTACGATGACCCGCCCGTACCCCGGGGTCCGCGTGTACCATCTCCCTTGCGGGTGGGAGGAGCCGGTGAGCCGGGAGGGGGCCCTTCGGGCGCTCCCCCGGTTCGTGGAAACCGCCGGGGAGTTCCTGCGCGCACGACGCACCCCCCCCGATGCGCTCTCGGCGCACTACTGGATGTCGGGAGTGGCGGCCCGGGAGGCGGGAGCGCGGGTGCGCTCCGGGGGGATGGTGTTCGCGTTCCACACGGTGGAGGCACGCAAACCGATGCCTGCGGGATACCGCCCGGACGCGCTCTCGATCGCGAGGAGGGACGCCGAAGAACGAATCGCTCGGGAAGCGTACCGGGTGGTATTTCTCTCGGGCCACGACCTCGAGGCGACGGCGGGGATCCTCCCGGGGGTGGACGGAAAGGGAGTGGTGATCCCCCCGGGAGTGGACGACTCGTTTCGCCGTCCGCCGCCGCAAGAGGAGAGCAGGCGGGCATTCGGCATCTCCCCCGGGGCGTTCCTCTTCCTGCTGGCTGCCCGCCCGGAAGCAGGGAAGAATACCCTCGCCGCTGTGGAGGCGCTTCCGGCGATTCGGGGCAAAAGGGACCGGGAGGCGCTTCTGCTCATCGCCGGGCAGAATCCTCCCGCGAGCGGCGTTCCCGCAGGAGTGATCTTCACCGGGCCGGTTCCCCACGCGAAGATGCCCACCCTTCTTTCCGCGGCGGATGCGGTGCTTAGCCCATCGGCGTACGAGTCCTTCGGCCTGGTCCCGCTGGAGGCGATGGCCGCCGGAGTGCCCGTGATCGTCCCCCGGGACGGCCATTGGGGGGATACGGTAGCAAGGGAGGGAGGGGGGAGGGCCTATTCCCCGCGCAGCCCCCGGGGGCTTGCCGACGCGATGGCGGACATGATGGGAGATGCGGCGGCGAGGGACCGGATGGCGGGTGAGGGAAAAAGGATTGCGGCCCGCTTTACGTGGGAAAGGTGCACCGAGTCGTGGGCGCGACTTCTGTCGTCCGCCGCCAGGCGCGATAATCGGCGATGAACTCCTCGAGCTCCCGCCGGGCATCGTCGTCCGTCATCTGCACCGCGGGGTGCTTCATGAAGTAGGCGGACGGGGCCATGAGCGGACCCGCGAGCTCCATATCCCGCCCGAGGCGGCAGAACCGGATGGCGTCGATTCCCACACCTGCGCTGTTCGGGGAGTCGGTCACCGAGAGGCGGAGTTCCAGTTCGATCGGGAGCCCCCCGAACCCCTCCCCCTCGATCCGCAGGAAGCAGAGCTTGTTGTCTTTCTGCCAGGGGACATAGTCCGATGGGCCGATGTGGATCTTGTCCTGCGCGATCCCGTGGGGGATCACCGAGGTCACCGCCTCGGTCTTCGAGATCTTCTTGGAACGGAGCCGGTTTCGGCTCAGCATATTCAGGAAATCGGTGTTCCCGCCCGTGTTCAGCTGGTACGTTTGGCGCACCGTGATCCCCCTTTCGGAGAAAAGGCGGGCCAGTCCCCGGTGGACGATCGTGGCGCCGAGCTGCGACTTGATGTCGTCCCCGATGATCGGGATTCCCCTGCTGCGGAACCGGGCTGCCCACTCCGGGTCGGAGGCGATGAACGACGGGATGCAGTTCACCAGGCTTACCCCGGTGGAAAGACAAGCCTCCGCGTAGAACCGCGTGGCTAATTCCGAGCCGACAGGAAGGTAGTTGACCAGGATTTCCGCGCCGGTATCCCGGAGCACTGCCTCCACGTCGCACGGGGTCTCGTCGGAAGGAACGAACGTGCGGTCCTCCGGGTACTCGCGCATGTGGGGGGCGACGCCGTCCAGCACCGGCGCCATCCGCACGATCGCCCTCGTCTCGGGGACCGTGTCGACGAATTTCGGGGTACTGTTGGGGGGCGAGAAGATCGCCTCCCCCACGGGCCGTCCTACCTTCCTGCGATCGATGTCGAACGCGGCGACGATTTCGACGTCGCCGGGACGGTATCCGCCGATGTCGAGGGTCATCAGTCCGGGGATGTCGCTTCCGGAGAATTCCCCCGCGTTGCGGTAATATTCGATTCCCTGAAGCAGCGCGCTTGCGCAGTTTCCGACTCCGGCCACCGCGACGCGAATCTTAGGCATTTCCTCGGCTCCCTGGAGCGTTTTCCTTACCGGTGCGTTTCTTGGATTCCCCCTGCGCAGAAACAGTTTCACCGGGAAGAGGAAGGATCTCTCCGCATTTCCAGCAGCGCGGGGGGATATCCCGCGCCGATCGCCGCTCGTCCGAGACGAAATTCTGCGAAGAGCAGGCGGCGCAATCCAGAATCATGCACGGTATTTTACCTTTTTTCCGAATTGTTTGACAAAAATCAATATGTGAATATAAGATGCACCTATGCAGATAGAAAAGGGAATCGACAAGGAAGTAAAGAAAATCCGCCTGCTTATCCTCGACAAGCCGGGGTACATGGGCAAGGTTGCCACTGCCATCGGGAAGGCGGGTGCAACGATGGGAGACATCCGGCTCGTCGGTGTCGGCATCGAGTACAACACCCGCGACATCACCGTGTACGTGGACGACGAAGCCCATCTTGAAGCGGTTCTCGAGGAGGTCGGGAAGGTCGAGGGCGCCGTCATTTCCGACGTCATCGACCCGGTTCTCGAGGTGCACCGCGGCGGCAAGATACGCGTCAAGGCGACCATGGAGATCGACGGGATATCGACGGTCCGGAAGATCTACACTCCCGGCGTGGCGAAAGTGTGCAGGGTCATCCGCGAAAATCCCGAGAAGGCGCACGACTACACCGCGATCTACAACACGGTCGCGATCGTCACCAATGGCACGGCCATCCTGGGACTGGGGGACATCGGAGCGGTCGCGGGAATGCCCGTCATGGAAGGCAAGGCGGCCCTGTTCGACGTGCTCGTCGGGGTCAACGGCGTCCCGATCCTCATCCAGTCGAAAGATCCCGAGGAGATCATACGGACCGTCGCGTCCATATCCCCCACCTTCGGCGCCATCAAGCTCGAGGACATCAAGGCGCCCGAGTGCTTCGAGGTCGAGGACCGGCTTTCCGCCATGCTGGATATCCCGGTGATGCACGACGACCAGCACGGCACGTCCGTTGTGGTTCTGGCGGCCCTTCTCAACGCAAGCAAGTACGTCGGCATGCTGGTGAAGAACGACATCGTCGGGCTGGTGGGCCTCGGCGCGGCGGGGATGGGGATCTCGAAGCTCCTCAAGGCGTACGGGGTCAGGAAGCTGCTGGGGACCGACATCAACCAGGCGGCGATGGATATTTTCGCTAAGATCGGGGGACATCCGATGTCGCTGCCGGAGGTCATGAGCGCCTCCGACATCGTCATCTGCACGACCGGCGTGCCCAACCTCATCAAGAAGGAGATGGTCAAGAAGGGACAGGTGATCCTGGCCCTGACCAACCCCAACCCGGAGATATCCGTTGAGGACGCGCGCGCGGCCGGCGCCGCCTTTGCGGCCGACGGACGGGGGGTGAACAACGCCCTTGCCTTTCCCGGCGTGTTCCGGGGAGCGCTCGACGCGAGGGCCCGCAAGATCAACAACCGGATGAAGATCGCGGCGGCGAAAACCATCGGCTCGTTCGCCCATGAGGGGGAACTGGTTCCTTCCCTTCTCGACATGGAGATGCACCGGGCGGTTGCCGAAGCCGTGAAGCGGGCCGCGTTCGAATCCGGCGTGGCACGGACGACCGACGATGAGGTCGAGGAGACCTGACCGAGCAAGGTCCGGATGTCTTCCCCCCGCTCGAATATCCCCTCCTTCGCCCCCCGCGTGTCTCCGCAACGCCGTTCTTCGCAGCCTGTACTGGTATAATCCGGGAAGTCCCGAATATACGCCGGGAGGAAACGACATGGTCATTGCCGAATTTACCCTGGTCCCCCTCGGCAAGGGGGAGTCTCTGTCGCCTTATGTGGCCCGGATAAGCCGCATCATCCGGAGGAGCGGGCTGCGGAACCAGCTGACACCGATGGGGACCATCGTGGAGGGGAATTGGGACAATGTGTTCGGCCTCATCCGCGCTTGCACGAGGGCGCTGGAGAAGGATTGCCGCCGAATCTCCCTCAGCATCAAGGTGGACATCCGAAAGGGAAGCAAGTGGCGGATGGACCGTAAAGTCAAAGTGGTCGAGGGGCTCCTGGCCAAAGGGCGGGAATGAACCCTTCCTGGGTCCGGGATGCTTCCTTCGTCGCGTTCGCGTACTTCCTGGGGTCGGTCCCTTTCGGGATCCTGGTCGCCCGCCTGTTCGATCCGGGAGTTGACCTCCGGGCGGTGGGTTCGGGAAACATCGGTGCGACGAACGTGGCCCGCGCCGTCGGAAAGGCCGGGGGAATCCTGACACTGGTTCTGGACCTCGGCAAGGGGATCTTCGCCATGAGCCTCGCGAATGTTTTCCTCGAGGGGCGCGTGGACCTGTGGCTGGCCATCGTGGGGGCGGCCGTGTTCCTCGGTCACGTGTTCCCCGTCTACCTGAATTTCCGCGGAGGGAAGGGGGCGGCCACCGCGTTGGGGATCATCCTGTTCCTCTCTCCCGTCACCGCGTTCATCCTCGTCGTCCTCTTCTCCCTCGTCGTCTACTTCTCCCGGTACGTTTCGCTAGCCTCGCTATGCGCGGCCGTGGCGCTTCCCCCGCTGATGGCGCTCCTCGCCACCTCCCGGCACTATGTGACCCTCTCCCTCGGGATGACGTTCCTGGTTTTTTACACCCATCGGAGCAACATCTCGCTGCTGTTGGCGGGCGAGGAGAGGAAATTCGGCTAGAGGTTTCGCAGAAGTCTGTTCCGCGCGCGTTCCCGTTTCTTCTTTTTCTGCCCTTCGCCTTTCTTCCCCTTCCTTCGCCCATCGTCTGTTTCCTCGCCGACGGGCCCCTTCGTTTCCTCCGTCTGGAAGGCGGCCAGGCGGCCGGCGAACTCCTCGCAGGAGACAACGGTCGCTTCGCGCCCCCGCAGGGTTCCTCCCAATCCCCTGTCGGAAGTGACCACGATCGTGCCGGCGGGCGCGCCCCGGGAAAGGTCCCGGATCACGTCGTCCGCGCTTTCCGCGCGAGAGGAAAACACCGCGGTCCCGCCCTTGAAGGATTGGCGGCTCCGATGCGAGCCTTCCGCCCCCCGGCCGTCGAAGACGACCGTCAGCCGGAATCCCTTCCCCCTCGCATACCCGGACAGAAGGGCGCACAATTCCTCGCGTCCCTCCGGCCCGGCGGGATCTTCCTGGAGAAAAAGCGCCCCCGACCGGGCGAGGTTGTACCCGTCCACGATGAGATGACGGCCCATGGACCCTCCCTTCGGGATAGTAGTGCCTAAATAACAGACACAGGCTGACAACGGAATGGGCAGAAATTCTATCACCATACGCGCAACCGCGCCACCTCTCCCTTGGGCATGGTGGCGCAAACATCATGGAACATAAGGGAGTTTTCCCTCGATTGACCGTATAACGGTTGTCGTTTGTCCCGTTGGTACGCCTATTGCTCTCCTTCATCGGACGGAGGTGAGCCATGAAGAAGGTCGAGGCCATTATCAAGCCGTTCAAGCTCGATGAGGTCAAGGAGGCTTTGAACGACATCGGCATCCAGGGGATCACCGTGTCGGAGGTAAAGGGCTTCGGTCGCCAGAAGGGGCATACCGAGCTCTACCGGGGGGCGGAGTATGTGGTCGATTTTCTTCCCAAGATCAAGCTCGAGATAATCGTGCCCGACGACCTGGTCCCGCAGGTCGTGGAAACGGTGGAGAAGTCCGCGCGAACGGGCCGGATCGGCGACGGAAAGATTTTCGTGACGAATGTGGAGGAAGTGGTACGGATCCGGACGGGCGAGCGAGGGGCGGACGCGATCTGATCCGCCGGGAAGCGACGCAATCAAACCAAGGAGGGAGACATGACCCCGAAAGAAGTGCTGGAATTCGCCAAGACCAAGAAGATCGAGATGGTGGACCTGAAGTTCATGGATTTCGTCGGGACCTGGCAGCACTTTGCCGTTCCCATATACGAGCTGAAGGAGGACAATTTCGAGGAAGGGTTCGGGTTCGACGGGTCCAGCATCCGCGGGTGGCAGCCGATCCACGCCTCCGACATGCTCGTCATTCCCGATTCCAATACCGCCATCGTCGATCCCTTCATTATGCGGCCGACGCTGTCCCTCATCTGCAACATCGTGGACCCGATCACCAAGGAGGCCTACTCGCGCGACCCGCGGAACATCGCCCGGAAGGCCGAGGCGTACCTGAAGTCCACCGGGATCGCCGAAAGCGCATTCTTCGGTCCGGAAGCGGAGTTCTTCATCTTCGACGACATCCGCTACGGGACCGCGTCCCATTACGGGTTCTTCTACATCGACTCCGAGGAAGGGACCTGGAACACCGGCCGGAAAGAGAGGCCCAATCTCGGCTACAAGCCGCGCCACAAGGAAGGGTACTTCCCCGTCCCTCCCGCAGACTCCCTCCACGACCTCCGCGACGAGATGGTGCGGGTGATGGAACTTGTCGGTCTGAAAGTCGAGGCCCAGCACCACGAGGTCGCCACGGCCGGCCAGGCGGAGATCGACCTCCGGTTCGATACGCTGGTAAAGTGCGCCGACGCGCTGCAGTGGTACAAGTACATCGTCAAGAACGTCGCGAGGAAATTCGGCAAGACCACCACGTTCATGCCCAAACCCCTGTACGCGGACAACGGGAGCGGGATGCACACGCACCAGTCCCTGTGGAAGGGGGGGAAGCCCCTCTTCGCCGGGGAGGAGTACGGGGGGTTGTCCAAGATGGCCCTGCATTACATCGGCGGCATACTGAAGCACGCGCCCGCCATCTGCGCCTTCTCCAACCCGACGACCAACTCCTACAAGAGGCTCGTCCCCGGGTTCGAGGCGCCGGTGAACCTGGCGTACTCGAGCCGGAACCGGTCCGCCGCCGTACGGATTCCGATGTACTCGGCCTCCCCGAACGCCAAACGCCTGGAGTTCCGGACGCCCGACCCGTCCTGCAACGGATACATCGCCTTCGCCGCGATGCTCATGGCCGGCCTGGACGGAATCCAGAACAAGATTCACCCGGGGGAGCCGCTGGACAAGGACATCTACGCGCTCTCCCCGGAGGAACTCGCCAACGTACCGACAACGCCCGGTTCTCTCGAGGAGTCCCTCAAGGCCCTGGAGGCGGACCGCGACTTTCTCCTCAAGGGCGACGTGTTCACCGCCGACGTGATCGAGAAGTGGATCGAGTACAAGATGGACGCCGAGGTCAATCCGATCAAGATGCGACCTCTTCCGCACGAGTTTTTTCTCTATTTCGACTGCTAAAACCGACGATTCCGGTGATCGGGCGGGGCCCTTTTGGGGGTTCCGCCCGTTTTCCCCGCTTTCGCCGGGAGATTGCCCCTTTTTTTCCCGGAGCGGTGGGAATATCCTATTGCGCATGCGGATGATCCCGGCAATGCTCGCCGTCGCGCTCCTGGTTCCGGCTGTCGCTGCCGGAGGCAAGGCAGCACAGGGGAACGGGGATCTCCCGGTTCCCTCCTCCGTTTCCCTGTTCGAAGCGGTGCGGCACGCGCTGGCCCACTCACGGGAAGGGCGGATTGCCGAGAGATCCGTGGCGATCGCGGAGCAGGGAAGGACGAGGGCCGCCGCCGCGCGTCTCCCTCGCCTCGACGCCTCGGGGGACTACACGTCTCTTTCCGAACCGCCCGCCATCTTCCTGCAGGGAAGGGAGACCCAGATCGCCGACCAGGGCATCCTGCACGCCCGTGTCACCGCCGAACAGACGATCTTCGATTTCGGGAAAACCGGCGCCCGGGTGTCCGGGGCGGAGGCGAGGGTCGACGCCGCGGCGAGGGGCGCCGAACGGGCCCGGGAGCGTATCGCCTTCGAGGTGATCTCCGCCTTCCTGTCCGCGCGGCGCGCCGAGCAGCTCCAAACCGTCGCGGAGGAGTCGCTCGCGGCGGCGAGGGAACTCCGGAAGGTGGCGGGGGATCTCTACGACCTGGGAGTGGTGGCACGCAACGACGTGCTGGCCGCCGACGTGCAGGTCGCCAACGAGGAGGCACAGCTGATCACGGCGGAAAACCGGGCGGAACTGTCGCGGTCGCTCCTTGCCCTACGGATGGGATTTTCCGGGGAGGAGGACGTCGCCCCGGAGCCGGGCGATTTCCCCGTCCCGGAGGGAGAGCCGCCTCCTCTTGCCGAAAGCCTGCGCGTCGCCATGGAAAAGCGCCCCGAGCTCAAGGCGCAGGGGGCCGCCATCCGCGAGGGGGAGGCGACCGTGACCGCGGCACGCGCGGAGTTTGCCCCCACCCTCTTCGGACAGGGCGGATATGCCTACGAGAGCAACGATTTCAACCCGAACAAGAGCGTCTTCTCCCTGCTGATCGGGGGGAAGATCAACCTGTTCTCGGGTTTTTCCGACGAGGCGACAAGACGCGAGGCGTTGATTACCGTGGAGCGCCGGAAAGAGGAACTGGCCCTGTTCCGCGACGAGATCGCGCTCTCGGTGAAACGGGCCCACCTTTCCGTCAAGGAGGCCGAGAAGAGGGGGGCGGTCGCGGAAACGGCGGTTGCCCGTGCGGAAGAGAACCTGCGGATCCAGAACAACCGGTACCGGGAGGGACTCTCGATCTCGACCGAGATCCTGGATGCCCAGACCCTGCTGACCCGGGCGAAGGTCGACCTCTCCAATGCCTCGTTCGACCTGTTTGAGGCCCGCTACCGCCTGCTGGTCGAGCGGGGGGAACTCCTCGAATTCCTCAATCCCCTCCTGGGATCCGGCACGGGACAACCCATGTCCGCCCGGGAGGAAACGGGGAAGGGGAGGTGACAGCAAGGATCCGTCGTCTCCCGTGGTGGGGGCAGGCGATACTTGCCGTACTTCTCCTTGCGGGATGCTCCGGAACGGATTACGCGTCCCTCTCGGTGCGGCTCACCTACCCCCAGGACGGTTCCGCCGCGGGAGCTTCACCCGCCCGGACGGACGGCCCGGTTCGGCCGGCCTACGTGAAAGTGCCGGAGAACCGCATTCTGATCCGGGTGCTCGCCCCCCACATCACGACTCCCATCGAAGCCTGGTTCAGCCGTTCCGCGGGCCGCGGGGAGATCTCCGGGATCCCTCCCGGGGACCGGATTGCGGTGGAGGTGGACGAATATGACAACACGGCCCTGAACTTGGGGACGAACGCCCCGCTTCTTGGCCGCGGCGCGGCGCACGGCATCGCCCTCTCCCCCGGGGAGAGCAGAACCGTCGCGGTCCCGATGTACGACAAGGGAACGATCGTCCGCGTGTGCGGCGCACCTCCTTCGGGCGGGGCGGGGACGGCGGGGGATACGGGGGACGGCGGACCGGCGATCGATGCGCTATTGGGGCAGCCGCTCGCCGTCGAGGTCGGGACGGACGACTCGGTCTACGTCTCTTCCGCCCAGTTCGACCGGATCCGTCGAATCGACCGGTACGGGTATGTCTCCCATTACGCCGGGAGCGGCCCTTCGGGGACCCTTACGGAAGGGGAGCCCGCCGCCACGGCACCGATCGGCCCTGTCTACGATCTCGACATGGGGCCATCGGGCGACCTCTACCTTTTTACATGGGACCAGCAGATCATCCGGATCGACCGGTCGACCGGGGCGATCTCGATCAAATACGACGGCCAGAAAGGGATCTTCAACCCTGCCGCCAAGCCCGACCTCGCCGTGGTCGACGACAGCACGGTCTACTACACGAACGGGATGGAGAACCGGGTCTACCTCGTCTCGGGCGGCGTCCGGTCGGACTACGTGGCGGACAACACGCCCGCCCAGACCCAGGAAGGCGCTGACAAGG
>Ga0224512_10005370_pt1 | contig 10576 bp, 12 predicted proteins | sample SF_May12_sed_USG_4_FD_169103 | JGI IMG/M metagenome (GOLD analysis project Ga0224512, IMG submission 169103) | Sediment microbial communities from San Francisco Bay, California, United States - SF_May12_sed_USGS_13 | ecosystem: Environmental > Aquatic > Marine > Sediment | place: USA...
ACGTTGGGCACGACCGTCTCGAGATCGCTGTAGGGCGTGACGGTATGGCCGGCGATGCTCTTCAGGGGCGGGTGCAGGCGCTTGACCCAGCGCCAGTCGCGGGCGCCGAACGGCAGTGCCGCGTAGCCCCGCCAGGGCTCGACGTCGCAGTGGGCCAGTCCGAAGGAGCGCCGCAGCAGCACGCTCATGTTCGAGCCGGCCGTCTTCCCGATGTGGACGAATGCGTACATGCGCTAGCGCGTCGGGCGCTCCGGGACCTCGGCCGACTGGGCCTCTCGGAACTCCTTGAGGCGCTTGTCCAGCTCGGGATCGAAGCGGGCGATGAAGGCCACGGCCAGCAGGGCCGCGTTCTTGGCGCCCCCCTTGCCGATGCCCAGGGTGCCCACCGGGATGCCGCCGGGCATCTGCACCGTGGCCAGCAGCGCATCGAGCCCTTGGAGCGGCGAGCTGTCGATGGGCACCCCCAGTACGGGGATCGTGGTCTGCGCGGCGGTGACACCGGCGAGGTGCGCCGCCCAGCCTGCCCCGCAGATGATCGCGGCCACCCCTTCCTCCTCGGCCCGGGCCAGGAAGCGCGTCAGGCGCTCGGGCGTGCGGTGGGCCGAGATCACCCGCACGTCGGCCTCGATGCCGAAGTGCTCCAGGATCTCCTCGGCAGCCTTCATCACGGGGTAGTCGCTGTCGCTTCCCATCAGGACCGCGACGGTGTGCTTGCGGCTCGCGGACATGCGCTCTCCTCAGGGGGTGCGGGCAGTGTAGACCGGTCGGCCGCGAGCCGAAATCCGATATGCTCGGCCCGCATCGCCCCGTCCGAGAGCCCGGGAGACCCCCATGCAGGCCGTCGTCTCGAAGGGACCGAAGTCGCTCGCCGTCGAGAGCGTTCCCGACCCCACGCCGGGGCCCGGCGAGATGGTCTTGCGCGTGCAGGGATGCGGCATTTGCGGATCCGATCTGCATCTCTGGAGCTCGGGCCTGCTTCCGGCCGGCGCCGTGATGGGCCACGAGTTCGCGGGCGAGCTGATGGAGTCCGTGGGGGAGCACCGCGCGGGCGAGCGCTTCTGCGCCATCCCGACCCTCGCCTGTGGCACCTGCGGGCGCTGTCAGACCGGACTCTCGGCCTTCTGCACCCACGGCAGCCGCGCGATCGGTCTGGGCCCCGCGCCGGGCGCCCTGGCGGAGTTCGTCACCGTGTCGTCCCACAACGCGGTGAGGCTTCCCGAGGGCGTGAGCTCCGAGTGGGGCGCCGTGGTGGAGCCGCTCGCCGTGGGGCTCCACGCCGTGAACGTGGCGCGCATCCGGCCGGACGACGCCGTACTGGTGATGGGAGCCGGGCCGGTGGGGCTCGCAGTGACGCTCTGGCTGCGGCACCTCGGCGCCCGCACCGTCATCGTCTCCGAGAAGGCCGAGGGACGGCGCGCCGTGGCGGCCCGGCTGGGGGCCACCGAGGTGGTGGAGCCCGGCGGCATCCTGCCCGCTGCGCGGCGTCACGCACCCGATGGCATCGACGTGGTCTTCGAGGCCACGGGCGTCCCGGGTCTGATCGCCCAGGGCATCGTCTCCTCGGCGTTCCGTGGGCGCGTGGTGGTGGTGGGCGTCTGCCACCACCCCGACACGATCTTCCCGCTGGCGGGCATCCTGAAGGAGACCACCGTCCACTTCGTGCTGGCCTACGAGCTCTCGGACTTCCGCTACACGGTGGCGATGATGGATCAGGGACGCATCGATCCCGCGCCGATGATCACGGACCGCATCGGGCTCCCCGAGGTGCCGGCCATGTTCGAGACGCTCTCGCAGCCGACCACCCAGGCCAAGGTGCTGATTGCGCCCTGAGCTGCCGGAGATCCCGTCGGTACCGGCGGGGACCGAGCTCTGCGGGATCGTGCTCCATCCCGCGGGACACACGCGCTCGCCCGCCATGCACCGCGCGGCCTTCGCCGCCACCGGAATCCGGGCGCGCTACGAGGCGTTCGACGTGCCGCCGGAAGGGCTCGGCGAGTTCCTGGCCCGCGCGCGCGCGCACGGCGTCCGGCAGCTGGCCGTCTCGATCCCCCACAAGGAGGCGATCCTCGCCTTGGTGGACGAGGTGGACGCCACGGCCGCGGCCATCGGCGCCGCCAATACGGTGACGCGCCGCGAGGACCGGCTCGAGGCCTGCAATACGGACTGGCTCGGCGCGGTGCGCGCCCTGGAGGTGCAGGGCCACGTCCGGCTCCGGGACCTGCGCGCCGCGGTGCTTGGAGCGGGCGGCACCGCACGCGCCGTCACCTGGGGCCTGCTGCAGCGCGGAGCCAGGGTGACGCTCCTGAACCGCACCGTCGCCCGCGCCGAAGCGTTGGCGGCGGAGCTGGGCGCCGAGGCGGGTGGTGGGCTGGAAGCGCTGGCAGGAATCTCGCCGCGAATCGTGGTGAACACCACCAGCGTGGGCCTCGGCAGCGACGTCTCGCCCGTACCGGCCGGGGCGATCCCGGTGGACGCGCTCGTGATGGACACCGTCTACCAACCCGAGCGCACCCGCCTGCTGCGCGACGCCGAGGCGCGCGGCGCGCGCACCCTCTCGGGCAAGTGGATGCTCATCCACCAGGGTGCCGAGCAGTTCCGCCTCTGGACGGGACGGGAGGCTCCGGTGGAGGTGATGGCCCGCGCCTTCGACGAGGCCGGAGGCGATCGCCGCTGATGGCGACGGGACTTTCGGGCTAGTCCGCGTAGCCCCACTTGTCCTTGTTGGCCTGGATCTGCTCCGGGGTGGGCCGCGCCTTGTCTTGCTTCTCCGGGACCTGGCGCTGGTCGCCCTGGTCGACGATGCCAGCGTTCAGCTGGATGTCGGACTGGAAGACGTCGGGAACCTGCTCGTCCTCGAAGATCGCTTCCCAGGGGCACTCCGGCTCACACACGCCGCAGTTGATGCACTCCTCGGGATCGATGAAGAGCTGATTCGGAAAGCCCACCTTGTCGTCGCCGGTGTACTCGTAGATGCAGTCGACGGGGCAGACCTCGACGCAACTTTGGTCCACGCAGTCGATACACAGCTTCGTGATCACCCAGGTCATTCGTTCGTCTTCCTTCGATGGGCGCTACTTGAGCTTGGTTTCCTTGTAGGGGACGTGCTTGCGCACGACGGGATCGTACTTCTTGAGCTCGAGCTTGCCGGCCGTGTTCTGCTTGTTTTTCACGGTCGTGTAGAAGTGACCGGTCCCGGCCGACGACTCGAGCTTGATCTTCTCGCGCTTGCCCTTCTTGGCCATGGGTTCCTCGTTGCCTAGTGGCCCGACTCGGGCATCGGCTGGCCGCTTCGCGCGAACATCCGGACACGGCGGCCGTCGCGCTCCTCGACGCGGACGCGGCTCGGCTTCTGATCCGAGGGATCGACGGGCAGCACGTTGGAGACGTGCACGTAGCCTTCCTGCTCGATGATGCCGCCGGTCCGGGCTGCGGCACGGCCGGGCTTCAGGTGGCGCTTCTGCACGCGCACCTTCTCCACCCGCACGCGCCCACGCTTCGGATCCACGGCCAGCACGCGCCCCTGCTTGCCCCGGTCGACCCCGGCGATGACCTGCACGAGGTCGCCCTTGCGGATGCGGAACGCCATCGGAATTCACCTTTCGGGAAGGGCCAATAGGTGTACGACAGTCGGGCGCCGTCGTCACCCCCTCCCCCGGGGGGATGGGGGCTCCTGGCAGGCTGGCTGATATGCTCCGGCGCGCCGCCGGCCGCCGCTGGCTGCGCAGCTCGGGGGATCCACCATGAAGAAGGCCGTCGGGGGCCTCGCCATCATGCTGGCCCTGGCCGTCGGCGCCTGCGAGCTGCTGCCCGAGCGCTACGCCGTGAACGCGCCCCTTCAGCAGCTGCTCCTGGGGCGCGGCCGAGGCGCACCGGACGCCGAGACCGTGGAGGCACGCATCCGCGCTCCCGAGGGCTTCGCGGTCTCGGTCTGGGCCGAAGGCCTGGCCAACGTCCGCTTCCTGCGGTTCAGCCCGTCCGGCGACCTGCTGGTGACCCGGCCACGCGCCGGGCGCGTCGACCTGCTGCTCGCCGACCGGGACGGCGACGGCCGCAGCGACGGCACCGAGCCCCTGCTCGGCGGCCTGGACCGCCCCCACGGCCTGGACCTCCACGACGACTGGCTCTACGTGGCCGAGCACGGCGCCGTGGCCCGGGTGCACTTCGATCCGGCCCTGCGCCGGACGAGCGGCCTGCTCGAGCGGGTGGTGGCGGATCTCCCCACGGGCGGCAGCCACTGGACCCGCACCGTGCGCTTCGGGCCCGACGGCTGGATGTACGTCACGGTGGGCTCGAGCTGCAACGTCTGCATCGAGGACGATCCGCGCCGCGCCGCGATGTCGCGCTACCGGCCCGACGGCAGCGGCGGAGAGATCTTCGCCACGGGTCTGCGCAACTCCGTGGGCTTCGACTGGCATCCGGAGACCGGCGCTCTCTACGCCACCGACAACGGCCGCGATCTGCTGGGCGACGACTTCCCCCCCTGCGAGCTGAACCGCGTCGAGCGCGACGGCTTCTACGGCTGGCCCTTCGCCAACGGCGACCGCATCCCGGACCCCGACCTCGGCGCCGGACGCGAGCGCGAGATCGCCGCCTCGATCCCGCCGGTGCATGGGTTCCGCGCCCACAACGCACCGCTGGGGATGAGCTTCGTACGCAGCTCCAGCGTGCCCGAGGCCTGGCGCCACGCCGCGCTCGTCGCGCTGCACGGCTCCTGGAACCGCTCGAAGAAGGATGGCTACAAGGTCGTATCGCTGCACGGGGTCGGGGACGGCGTGGAGGAGCGCGATTTCCTCTGGGGCTTCGAGCGCAACGGCGACGTGATCGGCCGGCCAGCGGACGTGGCCGAGGGGCCCGACGGCGCCTTCTACGTCTCCGACGACTATGGCGGGGTGGTCTATCGCGTGGCCTGGGTCGGCGCGGGCGCCTCCGCCACGGCGGGCACGGCGGCGCCCACCCGCCCGCGCGCCGTGGGCGATCCCCTCGCTTCTCTGGACACCGAGCGGCGCCGGGCGCATGGCGAGCGCGGCGGAGTGCTGTTCGCGGCCCACGCTTGCGGAAGCTGCCACGGCGAAGGCGAGCCACCGCCGGGCGTGGTGGTGAAGGCGCTGGCACGTCTCGGCGAGCGTTACGATCTCGAAGGCCTCGAGGCGCTCCTCGCGACGCCGACGCCGCCCATGCCGATGTCATCGCTCTCCGAAACCGAGCGCCGGGACCTGGCGGTGTACCTGCTCGAGCGCCACCCTTGACGGCCTCCGGCGATCCCGAAGGAGCTCCCATGGACTACCGGCACCTGCGGCTCGACGGCGAGGGCGAGATCGCGGTCCTGACCCTCGCGCGTCCGGAGCGGCGCAACGCCCTGGCCGAGGACGTGATCCGCGAGATCCTCCATGCGTTGCGGCGCACTGCCGAGGGAAAGGCGCGCGGCGTGGTGGTGGCCGCCGAAGGGCCCGTCTTCAGCGCGGGCCACGACTTCGGCGACATGGAGGGCCGGCGCCTTCCCGAGATGCAGCGCCTGCTCGACGTGTGCGCGGACATGATGCAGACCATCCAGCAGCTGCCCCAGCCGGTGATCGCCCAGGTGGAGGGGCTCGCCACTGCGGCGGGCTGCCAGCTGGTGGCGAGCTGCGACCTCGCCGTGGCGGGCGAGACGGCGCGCTTCGCGGTGCCGGGTGGCAGAGGTGGCTGGTTCTGCACGACGCCGGGCGTCGCCCTGGCCCGCGCGGTGGGCCGCAAGCACGCGCTCGAGATGCTGCTCACGGGCGATCCCATCGACGCCCCCACCGCTCTCGCGTGGGGACTCGTGAACCGCGTGGTCCCCGACGAGCGGGTCGCCGAAGAGACGCGCGCACTCCTGGGCCGAGCCACCCGTGGTAGCCGGCTCTCCAAATCCATCGGCAAGCGCGCCTTCTACCGGCAGGTGGATCTCGACACGCGCGCCGCCTACGACCACGCGGGCGAGGTGATGGCCGCAGCCTCCCAGACCGAGGACGCACAGGAGGGGCTGCGCGCCTTCCTCGAGAAGCGGCGCCCGCGCTTCGTCGACCGCTGAGTGCGCGGCGACCACCCCCGGCCTGCGGCGCCGAACGAGCTGCCGTGATCGTGACCGTGACCGCCAACGCGGCCCTGGACCGCACCGTGCACGAGGCCGGCGCGGAGCACGTCCAGGCAGGCGGCAAGGGCGTGAACGTGGCGCGCGTGCTCCACGCCCTCGGGGTGCCGGTGACCGCGCTGGTGGTCGTAGGGGGCAAAGCGGGCGCGCGGATCGTCGAGGAGCTGGCCCGCGACGGAATTCGGGTCCGGCCCGTGGAGGCGCCGGGCGAGTCACGCACGTGTCTCGAGCGGGTGGACGCCGACGCCCGCGTGACTCAGGTGCACGGCCCCGGAGTGCAGGGATCGCCGGTGTTGGCGGAGGCGCTGCGGGCCGCGTGCCGCGAGATTCCTTGCCGTTGGATCGCCGTGTGCGGCAGCCTGGCGCCCGGGCTCCCGGACGACACTGCGGCCCGTCTGGTCGAGGACGCGCACGGCCGCGACGTGCGCAGCGCTGCGGACACGAGCGGAGGCGCGCTGGCGGCGGTCGCGGCGGCGGGGCCGGAACTGCTGCGCGTGAACCGGGAGGAGCTCCAAGCCGCCCTCGGCATCGGGCCCGGCGCGGCCCCGTGCGACCCGCGCATCCGGAGCGTCGGGCTCGGCGTCGTCTCGGACGGCGCGGGCGCGGTGCGGGCCTGGTGCGCCGAGGGCCGCTTCCGCCTGCATCCGCCGGCCGTCCGCCTGCGCAACCCCGTGGGCTGCGGCGACGCCATGATGGCGGGCCTGCTGGCGCGGCTCGACGAGGGCGGCGATGCCGAATCGGCCCTGCGCTCCGGCGTAGCGCTCTCGGCGGCGGACGCCGAGTCGCCCGTGGCGGGCCGGCCCGACCTGAAGCGCGCTGCGGCCCTGGCTGCCGCGGTGCGCATCGAGCGCCTCTCGTGAAGCTCGCACCGCTCGCCGACGGTCTGTTCGCCGCCCGCGGCCCCGAACGCGTGGCGGGCCTCCGCATCGGCACGCGCATGACCGTGATCCGGCTCGCCGACAGCCGTCTCCTGCTGCACTCGCCCGTGCCCTGGGAGGAGGCCCTGGCGCGGGAGATCGACGCCCTCGGCCCCGTGGGCTTCCTGGTGGCGCCCAACAAGTTGCACCATCTCTGGCTCGGCCCCTGGGTGGACGCCTGCCCGGACGCCACCCTCTACGGCGCCCCGGGCCTGCGCGACAAGCGGCGCGATCTGGTCTTCCACCGCGAGCTCGATGACGCACCGCCCAGCGACTGGGCCGACGAGCTCGACCAGGCCCTGCTCCGAGGCGCACCCCGCATGAACGAGGTGGCGTTCCTGCATCGCGCGAGCCGGACCCTGCTGCTCACGGACTTCGCCATGAACTTCTCCGAGCTCCCGCCCGGCCCCATGACGCGCCTGTGGCTCCGGGCCATGGGTCTCACGGGCGGACTGCGCACGTCGCGGCTGATCCGCAGCCTGGTGCGCGATCGCGCGGCCCTTCAGCCGGTACTCGAGCGCATCCTCGCCTGGCCCTTCGACCGGGTGATCGTGACCCACGGCGAGGTGATCGAGCGAGGCGGCCCCGCCGCCCTGCGCGAGGCCTGGGCCCCGCTGCTCGCGCGTTGAAAGCGTCGATGTAAGCTCGGAAGATGGATTGGATCGATCGCGCCCTGCGACTGGCCACCCTGCCCACCCGTCCCTGGAAGAGCCTCTGCCCGGTGCCGAGCGATCTCGACGCCGTGACCTCCATCGGCGCCGAAGCCGATCCGGGCGAGGCGGATACCACCATGCACGCGGTGGAAGGGATCTTCGATGCCACCCGCAGCCTCTACCGCACGGGCCTCTACCCCGCAGTGCAGATCTGCGTCCGGCGGCGCGGCGCCATCGTGCTGAACCGCGCTCTGGGCTTCGCCCGCGGCGGCGGGCCGGAAGGCGACGAGACCCAGCGCGTGCCCGTCACCACCGACACGCCCTTCCGGATCTACTCGGCCTCCAAAGCCATCACCGCCATGGTGATCCACAAGCTCGACGACCTGGGCCCGATCCACATCGACGATCGCGTCTGCGACTACCTCCCCGAGTTCCGCCGGCCCGACAAGGAGCAGATCACCCTGGCCCACGTGCTGGCCCACCGTGCCGGCATCGCCAACGTCCCCGAAGGCGCCATGGACCTGGAGCTGCTCGAGCGACCCGAGGAGATCGTGCGCCTGATCGCCGACATGCCGCTGGTGCTGCGGCCCGGCCGGCGCCTTGCCTATCACGCCGTGACGGGCGGCTTCGTGCTGGGCGAGGTGGTGCGCCGTGCCACGGGCCTCGACATCCGCCAGGTGCTCCGCAAGGAGATCTGCGACCCCATGGGTCTGCGTTGGACCAGCTACGGCATCGGCGAAATGGACGCCCACCGCGTGGCCGAGGATGCCATCACGGGGTTGCCGCCCGGGCCGCCCTTCACGGCGCTGTTCCAGCGCGCCCTGGGTGTGCCCTTCGACGAGGTGGTGAAGCTGGCAGCGGATCCGCGCTTCCTGGCTGGCGTGGCGCCCGCGGCCAACGGCATCTCCACCGCCGAGGAGCTCTCGGCCTTCTTCCAGTGCCTGCTGGACGAAGGCGAGTACCGGGGCCAGCAGATCTTCCAGGCCCGCACCGTGCATCGCGCCACGGTGGAGCAGAACTACTGGGAGCTCGATCTCACCCTCGGCGCGCCGCTGCGCTACGGGCTTGGCTTCATGCTCGGGACCTGGCCGGTGTCGCTGTTCGGCTGGGACGCGCCCCAAGCCTTCGGGCACCTGGGCTTCACCAACATCTTCTCGTGGGCCGACCCGGAGCGCGATCTCTCGGCTGCGGTGGTGACCAGCGGCAAGCCGTTCCTGAACGTCGAGATGGTGCGGCTCATGGCCCTCATCCTCGCGATCAGCCGCGCGTTCCCCAAGATCGGGCGGCGCTAGCCGAAGGGGTCTGGCGGCGGTCCCTTGCCGGCGGAAGCTGCCGGTCCGCCAAGCCCGGAAAGATGTACCTTCCCGGCGGGTTTCGGATTCTCATGACACCCGCCGTGCCCTGCCGGGCACGGACTCACGATGCCCGGAGAGCCAACTCAGGTCTCTCGCGGGTCCGGGAGGGAGAGAACCATGCGACGAATCCCTGGCGGCTCTCGGGCGACCCCGCTCGCGCTGGTGGCGGCCCTCGCGCTCGCGTCCGCCGCCTCGGCGGATCCCGTGGGCTTCATCGCCTCGATGCGTGGCGACGTACAGCTCGACGCCGCTGCCGGCGGGAGCTGGCAGGCCGCGCGCCGGGACGGCCCGGTCTCGGTCGGCGACGCCCTCCGCACCGGCCCCGACGCCGCGGTCAAGATCGTGCTGGTGGACGACACCCTGCTCCAGATCGACGAGGAGACCGAGCTCGTCATCGAGACCTTCCACGTGGGCGCCGCCGCCACGCGCGAGCACTCCATCCTGCGCCAGACGCGCGGCCGCCTGCGCGCCACCGTGGGCGACGCCTTCGGCACGAGCACGAAGCTGCAGGTCCACACCCCCACGGCCGCGGTCGGGGTGAAGGGAACCGACTTCGAGGTGCGCAAGGGCACGTATTGGGAGGCCTGCCTGCACTCGGGCGGCATCGTGGTGACGAACCCGTTCGGAAGCGCCGAGCCGCAGCCGGGTCAGTGCGTGTACGCCTACGGCGACAAGAAGCCCGGGGATCCCTTCCCCAACCCGCAGGCACCCTTCTCGGTCGAAGACCCGGGCGACGTGACCACCAGCGACTTCCGGGAGCCCGTGCGCGCCGACGTGGCGGCCGACGGCGACGGCGACGGCATCCCGGACCCGCCGAACGGAGACCCGAACGATCCGAGCGACCTCGACCAGTACGAGCCGACCTTCGCGCTCCCGGAGGGGCCGTCGCCGCCGGTGGAGGACGACCCGCAGCAGCCGGGGCTCATCCGGCTTCCGTGACCTCCGGCCGCGCATCCGATCCCCGGTCACGCTTTCGCCACCGGGCCCGGCGCAGCCGTTCCACGGCGTCGTCCAGGGTCAGGTAGAAGACCGGCACCACCAGCAGGGTCAGGGCCGTGGAGGAGAGCATGCCCGTGGCGGTGGCAATGGCCATGGGCTGGCGCGACTCGGAGCCCGGCCCCACCCCGAGCGCTGCGGGCAGCACACCGAAGATCATCGAGATGGCCGTCATCAGCACCGGACGCATGCGTACGGGCGCCGCGGTGCTCATGGCCTCCAACTTGTCCATGCCCGACTCGCGGAGCTGGTTGGCGTAGTCCACCAGCAGGATCGAGTTCTTGGTGACGAGCCCCATGAGCAGCACGATCCCGATCAGGCTGAACAGGTTGAGGGTCTGCCCTGCCAGCAGCAGCCCGCCGAGCGCCCCCACCATGGCCAGCGGCAGCGCCAGCATCACCGTCAGGGGATGGATCAGGCTCTCGAACTGGGCGGCGAGCACCATGTAGATGACCAGCACGGCGAGCCCGAGCATGAGCCCGAACTCGCTGATGGACTCGCGGAAGGACTCGGCCTCGCCGGCCAGCTGGAGCGTGAGTCCTTCGG
>Ga0224512_10005372_pt1 | contig 10568 bp, 7 predicted proteins | sample SF_May12_sed_USG_4_FD_169103 | JGI IMG/M metagenome (GOLD analysis project Ga0224512, IMG submission 169103) | Sediment microbial communities from San Francisco Bay, California, United States - SF_May12_sed_USGS_13 | ecosystem: Environmental > Aquatic > Marine > Sediment | place: USA: California...
GGCGATCCACTCCAGGTAGTCGTAGTCCCGGTGGCCGGAGGACACCCACTCTTCTCCGTGATCGGGGACGGTTCCCTTGGCAAGGTACCGCACTTTCGGTTCCTGGGCAGGATCAACGCGGAGGCGACTGGTTGCGGCGGGCCCCCGGACCATGTAAAGCCCCACGCGCAACGCATCCTCGATGTCGGGATTCTCCTCGCCTGCGTAAGCATGAAACCCCTAAGTGTCGCCATTCTCTCATCCGTTCGACCAGTTCTTGCGAGATCATCCGTTCCTTGAGCAGCAAAGCCAGGACGTTGGCCTGGAACAGGTCCCGCAGGACGGCGGCAGCAAAGACGGGGGGAGTGGGCGAAACTGCCGTCCGTCCGGAAGGCCCCCGCGGGAGCCAGGACGTGCAGGTGGGGATGCCAGTTCAAAAACTCCCCGGCCGTCTCCGAGCCGGAGCAATGCTTTCCGGGCGACAACACTTACCATATGGTGTAAAGGTTTGCCCGGATCATCCCAAGAGTAGCCGAAAGCTCCCCGAAATAATCGTCCTTAACAAGTTCCATGGCCGCGTAGAGGATGGGCGTTAAGTCGTTTGGATCCACGGCCAGTTCAATCGATCCATTTGAGATCAGTTCCACATCTTGGCGCAGCTGATCGGCCGCTTGGGCGGAAAGGAGTTGGACCGTTACCTCTTCCTTGTGAAGAAAGGCCCAACTGTAGGCGATGGCGGCCTGCCGGAAAACGGCCTCTGCATTGCGGATCTCAGATTCATCAATTCCCGGCTCATCTTTGTACGCTTTCACGAGCAGGTCCGGAATCCTTGAATCTCTCAAACTCGCGGCAAGAAAGAGTCTGGCTCCCCATGCAGGATCCTGTTTTCGCCTGAGCCAGAGGTCCACCGCCACCTCTACCGCAGCATGGGCCGCCCGATTGACGACCAATTCGGCGATGGGGGGGGGCAGGGAAACCGTGATTTCATCAAAAAGAGCTTTGTTGTTCTCCACCAGTTGGTTTTGCTTGACGATCACATATCCCCCCTCGGTACCAAGGGTCAGGTTCTGAATATGAGCGGTTGAGTCTGCACCCCAAATTTCGTTGTGGCTCGCAAACCCTCGGCCGACGGCAGGAAGGACCGGCCTGGCTTCTTGCACGAACTCAACGAAATTGTAATGGGTCGGCACATAGAATTGTTCTTGGACTGCGAGCGAGGGTATGGCTGCGTACACATCGGGAAGGACCGCCCCGTAAATCTCCTGCAGGTTTCGCAGCCCGAAAAACGCACCGAACCGGTTTGCGAAATAGGCGTGTGCTCCCCACCCCCAGGGGAGTGCGGTTGATGGAGTAAACGCCAGCAATAAGGCCGCTAGAATGAACAATCGCATACCTCCCCCTGTTTTCATATGAGCCTCTCCTTTCTTGCCCCGCAAAGGGTTGATAACAAACTTCAACCGAGATAACGAATGATTTTTTCGTTCGATGCACGTCTCAAGGAGGTCGATTCCTTTTCTTTCAAAATCACCGACCCCTTGCCGAGAGATGAATTACCGCTCATCCAAGTTTACCGGAAGTTTACCACTACCTGCCTGTACAGCCGATTTTCCTTATACTCCGCATACTGATGGTACATTCGTAACCGCTTGAAATCGCGCAACTTCAATCGTTACCCACTTTTCCCGAAAATCCTTTCCCCTTGACTTGGGAGCAAGGGGTCGCCGAGCGAGGATCCGTCCGATAGGATACGAATTGGGGATTCGAGCTCCGAGGCAGCGCCGAGCGATAAGCGAGAAAGAGGCGCCAGGGTGGCGCCGGAAGCTGCCGAGGCCGCCGGCGGAGCGAGCACAGGGATGTGCGAGCGCGAGCCGGTCAAGTCCGGCCGTCCCGACCATGTTTTATCCGGTAGTTGCCTGTCTTCCGCCTTTGCGATTGCCTTGACGCTCTTGCGAATGTCCGCCTTGGGTCGGAAGCCGCCGTTCCAACCGGGAGACCGGCGGGACCTAGCCGGCCTTCTCCACCTTTATCGGTGCGCCTGATTTGACCGATTTGAGTCGCTTTACATCGCCCTTGGCCTTGCCCCAGATATTAGTCCGGGCCGCGAGGCGGATTTCCTCGCCGCGGGATACGGGCGTGCGACCGAAACCGATCGCGATGGAATCGCCTTCAACCCAGAAAGCGAGCTCGCCGGGCTCAACGACATCCCGGGCGTCGGACTCCCGTTTCACCTTGACCGGAGTGGAGAAATACACTTCCTCGCCCCAGGTATTCGCCTTGGAGGTGAACGGCAAGGCATTCCAGATTGCCTCCGCCGTGGGCGTCTCGAGGAGTTCGGCCTCGAGCACCACGGAACCGATGGTCATTTTGATATGTCGCATGGATAACCCCCTGTTTCTCCTGAGGCATTAGGAAAATACCACAACGACTCGAAGGTATTGTTATTGTATAGGAAAGAAGCCTGACAAACGACTATGCCGGGGGACGAGCTGTGAAACTGCGTATCATTCTCCTGGTTTTATCGATTCTGGCCTTCCTGTCCGCATCGATTGCGGGCTATTTGTACTACTCCTCCCTGAAGGAAACGGAATTCAAGGAGGCGGAGAGACAGGTTGCCGTTCAGGCGGAACGAATCAAGAACAGCCTCTCTGCCTATCTGTCCGAAAATCTGAAATCGGTCAAGGCATTGGCGGGGTTGCAGGAACTGGAACAGGCCTTGTCCGGGACGGATGAGACCGCCCTGGCAAAGGCGAATTCCCTCCTGGACCATTTCCAGAATGCCCTGGATGCCGACGTCTGTTACCTCATGGACCGGGTCGGAAACACCGTGGCTTCCAGCAATCGCAACGCCCCGGACAGCTTCGTGGGGCGGAATTTTTCCTTTCGTCCCTATTGGCGCCAGGCCATTCGGGGAACTCCCGCCACCTACATGGCCTTGGGGGTGACTTCGGGGAAAAGGGGAGTGTATTACAGCCATCCGGTATACCGGAACAGGGGGGATGCTCCGATCGGAGTCGCCGTAATCAAGGCCCCCATCGACCGCATGGAAGCGGGGTTCCGCCGGGACTTCGAAGGGATCGTACTGCTCACGGATCCCCATGGCGTCGTGTTCCTTTCCAACCGGCAGGATTGGGTCTACCACACCTTATGGAAACTATCTCCCGAAGAGATATCCGAGATTGTCGATTCCCAGCAATTCGGCGATTGGCCCTGGGAGTGGATCGGGGTTACGGCCAAGGATGAAAAGATCGTCGTAGATGCGTCAAGGAATGAATATTTGATGTACCGGATGGATATCGATCGCTATCCGGGTTGGCATGTTATCTACCTGCACAGGCTCCAGGACATATCGAAAAATCTTTCCGTTCCCTTCCTTAAAGCTTCGGGACCCATCGTCCTGACCTTATGCGTTCTCATCGGGTTGTCGGTATTTTTCCTCTACAAGAAGGCAAGTTTCGACATCCTGAAGCGGAAAGAGGCCGAGGAGGCGTTGCGGAAGAGCGAAGAGCAATTACGAAGCGCCAAGGAGGAACTCCACCGCTACTCCAGGGATCTCGAACGGCAGGTGGGGGAGAGAACCCGGGAGATCACGGGCATTCTCCGAAATACTCCCTCCGTCGTGTATATCAAGGACAAGGACGGTTGTTACAGGCTTGTCAACTCCCGCTATGAGGAGTTGTTCGGAATACGGAATGAGGAGATCCAAGGAAAATCCGACCACGATATTTTCCCCAAAGAGATTGCCGACCAGTTTCGGGAAAACGACTTGCGGGTGTTCGCGGAAGGGCATCCCTGCCAGGTGGAGGAGCGCGTTCCCCACGAAGACGGCATCCATATCTATCTTTCCGTGAAATTTCCCCTTTACGATGAGGGCGGATCCGTCACCCGGGTCTGCGGGATTTCCACGGACATCACCGAAGTGAAAAGGGCACAGGATCAATTGAGGCGCCTTTCGGACGGCATCATGGCCAGCCAGGAGAAAGAGCGCGCCGCCGTCGCCCGGGAACTGCACGACGAACTGGGTCAGGTGCTCACCGCCCTGCGCATCGATTCGGCGTGGCTGCGGGATCGACTGGACGGGACCGATGAGAAAGCCGCGGAGCGGGCCTTGATGATGTGCACCCTGATCGACAATGCCATCGATGAGGTCCGGGGCATGGCCACCCGGCTGCGTCCGGGAGTCCTGGACGATCTGGGACTTGTCGATGCGCTGGAATGGTTTTCCATGGATTTCGAAAAGCGGACGGGGATCAAATGTGTGTTTACGCACCGCGATGTGCCCGTCGTAAACGATACCGTCGCCACGGCAGCTTATCGGATCGCACAGGAGACCTTTACCAACGCGGCACGCCATTCCACCGCTACCCGGGTGGACGTTTCCCTTGTGGCGGAAGACGGTCTTTTGTCTCTGTCCGTGGCGGACAATGGCCGCGGTTTCGATACGAAGACCCTGTTGGATTCCCGGGGGCTGGGGGTGGCCGGCATGCGCGAGCGCGCCGCCCTGGTAGGAGGCGCCCTGGAAATCCACTCGCAGTCGGGAAAAGGCACCCGCGTGGTTTTGCATGTGCCCATCCGTTTCGCGACCGGAGCAGCCCATTGATCCGGGTTCTTCTGGCAGACGATCACAGCATCGTCCGGGCCGGTCTTCGCCGGCTGGTGGAAGACGCCGGAGACATGGTGGTGGTAGCCGATGCCGCCGATGGCCGCGAGGCCATCAAAAAAGTCCAGGAAAGCTTGCCGGACGTGGCGGTCATCGATCTTTCCATGCCCGGAATGGACGGGTTGGAAGTCGTCGGCCGGCTTCTCTCTCAATATCCGAAACTGCCCGTTCTCATCCTGACCATGCACGAGGAGGAGCAATACGTCGTCCGGGCCATCGAGGCGGGGGCGATGGGATATGTCACCAAACGGTCGGCGGCGGAGCAACTGCTCAAGGCCATCCGCAAGGTCCACGGCGGCGGCCGCTACCTGAGCGAGTCGGCGTCCGAGGCGCTGGCTGCCCGCATGGCCAAGGGGACCGCGGCCCGTTCCCCGCTGGACACCCTCTCCACCCGGGAGATCCAGGTGCTCCGCGGTCTGGCGCTGGGGAAAAGCAACCGGGAGATCGCGGAGACCTACCACATCAGCACGAAGACGATCGATACCTACCGCGCGCGGCTGCTCAAGAAGCTGAATTTGAAAAACAATGCGGAGCTGACGCGATTCGCGATTCAGAACGGGATTGTGGAGTTGTAGTATCGCCCGCCCCGTATCACAAGAAAGATTCTGACGTCAGAATCAAAATCGGCCCGATATTTCGGTTCCCTCCTCTTCCGGCATCCTTTATCCTTGAACTATATAAATAGGCATGGTTCTGAAAAAACCACATCTCGTGGGGCGCAAGGTCGGCATCAAATCGTACGAGCACAAGGAGGGATCAAATGTCTACCCAAGTTCCTCTTCATGGCAAACGCGGCGTTGACCTGCTGCACGATCCGGCATTGAACAAGGGCACCGCCTTCTCCGAGATAGAGCGCGATGGGTTGGGCCTGCGCGGCCTCCTGCCGGCACGCGTGTTCACGCAAGAGGGACAGGTGGCGCGTGTGCTGGAGAACATCCGCCGCAAGACCAGCGACATCGAGAAGTATATCTTCCTGGTCTCGCTGCAGGACCGCAACGAGACTCTTCTCTACCGTGTGGTCATGGAAAACGTCGAGGAGATGGTACCTCTTATCTACACGCCGACGGTAGGCCAGGGCTGTCAGGAGTTCGGACACATTTTCCGCCGCCCGCGCGGTATGTTTATTACGCACAAAGATCGGGGTCGCGTCCGGCACCTTCTGCGGAATTGGCCGTACAGCGATATCCGAATGATCGTCGTCACCGACGGCGAACGGATCCTCGGCCTCGGCGACCTCGGCGCGAACGGCATGGGCATCCCGGGGGGAAAGCTCTCGTTGTACACCGCCTGCGCGGGCATCCATCCGACGCAATGTCTGCCGGTAACGCTGGATGTCGGCACGAACAACGAGACCCTGCTCAAGGATCCGCTCTACATCGGTCTGCCGGAGCGGCGCCTGCGCGGCCCTGCGTACGACGAACTGGTGGACGAGTTTGTCACCGGCGTGCAGGAGATTTTCCCGAAAGCCTGTATTCAGTTCGAAGATTTCGGCAACGCAAACGCCTTCCGGCTGTTGCATCACTACCGGGACCGCGCCTGCACGTTCAATGACGACATTCAGGGCACGGCAAGCGTCTCGATGGCGGGGGTATACTCGGCCCTGCGCATCATCGGCAACAAGCTGCCCGATCACAAATTCCTGTTCCTCGGCGCGGGCGAGGCCGGCATCGGCATCGGCGACCTGATCGTGATCGGTATGATGCGGGAGGGGATGACGGAGGCCGAAGCCAGGCGCAAGTGCTGGTATGTGGACTCGAAGGGCCTCGTCGTCAAGAGCCGGACGGACCTTGTCGAGCACAAACGGCCTTACGCGCACGACCATGCCCCCGTCACCGATTTTCTGGCGGCCGTCGAATCGCTCAAGCCGACCGCCCTCATCGGCGTCTCCGGCATGCCGCGCACGTTCACGAAGCAGGTCGTCGAGGCGATGGCGCGCTTGAACCGGCGCCCGATCCTCTTCGCTCTCTCGAATCCCACCTCGAAATCGGAGTGCACGGCGGAGGAAGCCTATACGTGGTCGGAGGGCCGTTCGATTTTCGCGAGCGGAAGCCCGTTTCCGCCGGTCACGTACAAAGGCAAGACGTTCGTGCCCGGGCAGGGAAACAACGCATACATATTCCCCGGGGTGGGCCTGGGCGCGGTCGCGAGCGAAGCCACGCGAGTGACCGACGATATGTTCTTCGCGGCCGCGAAAGCATTGGCGGACCTGGTCACGGAAGACGATCTTGCGGAAGGCCGCATCTATCCCAGCCTCGGGCGCATCCGGGAGGTGTCTGCCGCCATCGCCACGGCCGTCGCGGACGTGGCCTTCCAGCGCGGTCTGACAACGATGAACCGGCCGGCCGATCTGGCTGCGCATGTCAAAGCGCAGATGTACGAGCCGACATATGTGGAGTACGTGTAGGAACGCAACAGGACTGCCATGACCGCCCGAATCGACGCAACACGCTAAAGCCAGGGGAAAGTATTAGGTTTCAGCGCTCCTGTCTCTCGCCAGGGGGCCGTTCGTTATCCTTGTGGTCTGACTTACGTGCACGTTCGATCTGGTACTACGAAACTTCACCTGCTGCCTGTAGGGATATTTCTGACAGAAAAATCCGAGTTCTTCCAATATTCACTTTCTGCCCGCTTGATATAAACATAGGTAGGGATATTCCATTCCAATTCGTACAGCCGCCGATCGAGAGGTGAACCATGAACGACACCTCCACGCGTCTCCGTATTCTTCTCGCCGTATTTTTTCTCGCCGCCGTCATCATCTTGCCCAGAGGCAATCCCACGTCGGCAGCAGCCGAACAGGCATCGACAAAGGAGGCAGCCGACGCCACGCCGATTGTCATCGGGGTTCCCCAGTACGAGAAATTTTCCTTCGCGGCCATGATGAAGAATGCCTTCGAATTGGCCCGGGAGAAGATCAACAAGGAAGGGGGGATCAAAGGCCGCCCGATAAAGCTCGTCTACGCGGATGACCAGGGGAACCCGAAAGCGGGGGAAAAAGCCGTCAGTGACCTGGTCAGGAACCAGGGTGCCGTCATGCTGGTCGGGGGCTACAGCAGCAGCAACACCGTGTACATGGCGGGGATGGCGGAGAAGCTGGATCGGCCGTTCCTGATCAGTACCGCCGCGGACGACCGGATCACGCAAAGAAAATGGAAAAACGTCTACCGGATCAACCCCCCGGCGAGCGAATACACCCAGGGGCTGGAAGAATTTTTTCTAAGCACCATCAAGCCGGAATCGATCGCCATCGTCTACGAAAACAGCCCTTACGGGACCGGCGGGGCGCTTCGGATGATGTTTTTCTGCCGCGAGAAGGGAATCGAGATCCGGAAGATCCTTCCCTATCACCGGGAACGAACGAACCCCGCCTATATTCAGCGCATTCTTTCCCCCTTGAAGGACGAGCCTCCCGATGTGATCTACATGGTCTCGTATCTGAAAGATGCGATTGCGATGGTAAAAGAGATCCGGGCAATGAAGATCAAATCGCTGCTCGTCGGCGGCGCCGGGGGGTTTACGCACCCGGACTTCATCACCAAGGCGGGGGAGGACGCAAACCTCGTGCTGACGGCAACGCTCTGGTTCCCGGAACTGAAATATCCCGGGATAAGACAATATTGCGACGAATTTACGGATTCTTGCGGCATGATACCGGACTATCACGCTGCAGAGGCGTACGCTGCGCTTCTGGTGGCGGCCGACGCGTTGCGGCGGGCGGATTCCCTGCGGCCGGAAAACATACGGGCGGCATTGGATAAAACCGACATGATCACCCCGTTCGGGCCAGTCAAATTTTCCTCCTTCGAAAAATTCGAGAGGCAGAACAACCTGCCCACCCAGGTCCTGCAGGTCATCAACGGAAGACTTCAGTGCGTCTGGCCCAGGGACCTGGCCTCGTCGACCTTTGTCCCCCCGCCGGATTGGAGGATGTCCACGAAGAAATAAGGAGGATCGGCAACCAACAAAAAAAAATCTATTCACGGGAGGTATGGCAATGAGGAACGTTTTTCGGGGTATCACGATCGGTTGTGCATCCCTGCTCCTGGTCTGTTCGTTTCCCCACGACTCGTTAGCAAGGATGTTCAAGTTCTCCGGCGGTCCGTCGGGGGGGACTTTCCAGTACTATGCCAGCGCCATTTCCACGCTGGCGAAAAAGAACAAGGTGAACGTGCTCGCCAGCTCTTCCGGGGGCTCGATCGAAAACATCCGGATCGTCGATTCCGGAAAGGCCAACTTTGCGGTCGCGTATTCGGGGAACGTCTTCCAGGCCAGAAACGGGAAGATGAAGGGAGACGCCAAGAAATATGAAAATGTTCTGGCTGTGGCCTACTTCTACGGCGCTCCCGCCCAGTTGATCGTTCGGGCAGGTTCCGGCATCAAGAGCGCGAAGCAGCTTGCGGGGAAACGGGTCGGCGTGGGAAACGCCGGGTCCGGGGCGGCCTCCAACGCCGAGCTGTTTTTCACGGAGCTTGGTATCTGGGACAAGATCGACAGGAACTTTCTCGGGTACCGGGAGGCGGCGGGGGCCTTCGGCAACAAACAGCTTGACGCCTTCTGGGTGTTCGTCGGATTTCCGAATGCGTCGGTGCTCGAGGCGGCGATGCAGAACGATATCGACCTGGTGGACGTGTACAAGGATGCGGAAGACGCCGGGGTGTTCAAGAAATACCCCTACTTTGCGAAAGTCGTCATTCCGGCAAACACGTACAAGGGCGTAGCGACGGATACGAACACCTTTCAGGATTCCACCCTGTGGGTGGCCAACAGCAAGGTGGATGCGGACACGGTCTACAACCTGCTGAAGGCGGTCTTCAGCAAGGAAGGACTGGAATACATGGTCAGCGTTCACAAGTCGGCCAAGGCCATGAGCGTGGAAAACGGGACCAAGGGAATCATCACTCCTCTTCATCCCGGCGCGGAAAAGTTCTGGAAGGAGATGGGGGTCCTCAAATAACGGAAGAATCGGAAACGGAGAAGGGGCGGCGGGTCCACCCGCCGCCCTGTTCCGCCATGAGGCGGAGAAAGACCCCTCCGGAAGGGATAAGGTGAGGAGATGTACGAAAAGCTGCACAAAGTCGAGAAGATCGTCTTTGATGCCCTGTCGGTGGCGCTGCTCATTTTCTACTGCTATTCCGCGGTGTTGAAACCGGCCTCCACCGAGTACCACCGGGGGATCTACTGCCTCGTCACCTTCATCCTCGTCTTCCTCCTGTACAAATCGAAGCACATAGTCATGCGGGTCTTCGACTATGTCCTGATCTTTCTCTCCGTCGGCGTCATCGCGTACTGGATTCTGAACTTCGAAGCCATCAATTACCGCTCCGGGGCGGAGACCCAAATCGACCAGATCGTTGCCGTGATCGGGGTCCTGGTCGGGATCGAGCTGGCCCGAAGGGTCGTGGGGCTATCGTTCGTCATCATCGGCACCCTGCTTTTGGTCTACGGGGTTTTCGGGGAGTATATGCCGGAACTGTTCGCCCATCCCGGGGACACCTTCGTGGGGTTGTGCACCACCATCTTCTACAAAAGCGACGGGATCTTCGGCATCATGGCCAACGTGCTCGCCACCTACGTCCTTCTGTTCGTCCTGTTCGGGGCGTTTCTGGAAAAATCCGGGGCACAGCGATTCTTTATCGACTTTCCCCTCGCCGCGGTGGGGCACAGGACAGGCGGGCCGGCCAAGGTGGCCGTCCTGGCAAGCGCCCTGTTCGGCTCGATTTCCGGCAGCGCCATCGCCAACACCGTTTCCACCGGCACGTTCACGATTCCCATGATGAAAAAGGCGGGGTTCCGGCCGCACGTGGCCGGCGGCATCGAACCGGCGGCTTCCATTGCGGGGATGTTCATGCCCCCCATCATGGGGGCCGGGGGCTTCATCATGGCGGAGCTCACCGGCGTTCCGTATTCCCGCATCATGATGATCGCCATCTTC
>Ga0224512_10005373_pt1 | contig 10568 bp, 11 predicted proteins | sample SF_May12_sed_USG_4_FD_169103 | JGI IMG/M metagenome (GOLD analysis project Ga0224512, IMG submission 169103) | Sediment microbial communities from San Francisco Bay, California, United States - SF_May12_sed_USGS_13 | ecosystem: Environmental > Aquatic > Marine > Sediment | place: USA...
CGCGCCGCGCCCACTGTGCCGGTGGTGATCTGGAACCTGGTGCGCCGCTGCAACCTCGCCTGCATGCACTGCTACTCGATCTCCGCCGACGTCGACTTCCCAGGCGAGCTCGATACCGCGGAGGTGCTGCGCGTCATGGACGACCTGAAGGCGTTCGGCGTGCCCGCGCTGATCCTCTCGGGCGGCGAGCCGCTGCTGCGCCGGGACCTCTTCGACATCGCGGCCCGCGCCAAGGCGCTGGGCTTCTACACCGCGCTGTCCACCAACGGCACGCTGATCGACCTGCCGATGGCGATGCGCGTGCGCGACGCGGGCTTCGACTACGTCGGCATCAGCCTGGACGGGCTGGAAGCGACGCACGACAAGTTCCGCCGCAAGGCCGGCGCCTTCGGCAAGTCGCTCGAAGCCGTGCGGCTGTGCCGCGACATGGACGTCAAGGTCGGGGTGCGCTTCACGCTCACCCAGAACAACGCCGGCGACCTGCCGGGCCTGCTCGATCTGGTGGAGGCCGAGCGCATCGACAAGTTCTACCTCTCGCATCTCAACTATGCAGGCCGCGGCAACGTCAACCGCAAGCACGACGCGCAGTTCCGCGCCGCGCGCGAAGCGCTCGAGCTCCTGTTCGCGCGCGCCTGGAGCGCCGCGCAGCGCGGGCTGGACAAGGAATTCGTCACCGGCAACAACGATGCCGACGGCGTGTATCTGCTGCATTGGGCGCGCCGGAACGTCGCAGATTTCGACGAGCCGCACCTGCGCGCCGCCCTCGCCGCCTGGGGCGGGAACTCTTCGGGCGTGAATGTCGCCAACATCGACAACCTCGGCAACGTGCACCCCGACACCATGTGGTGGGACTGCACGCTGGGCAACGTGCGCTCGCGGCCGTTCTCGGCGATCTGGAACGACACGCGCCACCCGATCATGGCGGGGCTCAAGGCGCGCCCGCGCCAGGTGAAGGGGCGCTGTGCGGGCTGCGCCTATTTCGACGTCTGCGGCGGCAATACGCGGGTGCGCGCCATGAAAGTGAGTGGCGATCCCTGGGCCGAGGACCCCGGTTGCTATCTCGCCGACGAGGAAATCGCCGCGTGAGGTGGCTTGCCCTCGCCGCGCTGCTCGTCCCGGCGCTGAGCCTGTCCGCGGATCTATACCAGACGCACTGCGCGAGTTGCCATGGCGCGCAGCGGCTCGGCGGCATGGGTCCGGCCCTGCTGCCGGAAAACCTGTCGCGCCTGAGAAAGCCCGAGGCGGCCAGGGTCATCCGCGACAGCCGGCCCGGCGTGCAGATGCCCGCGTTCGGCAAGCAACTGAACGAGGCCGAGATCGCCGAGCTGGTCGCCCTGATCTACACGCCGGTCACGCCGGCGCCGCAATGGGGCGAGGCCGAAATCCGGGCCTCGCGCGTGGTGCAGCATTCCCCGGGCAGCCTGCCGGCCGCCCCGCAGTTCGACGCCGATCCGCTGAATCTCTTCGTGGTGGTCGAGGCGGGCGATCACCATGTGACGATCCTGGACGGCGACCGCCTGGAGCCGATCCACCGCTTCGCCTCGCGCTACGCGCTGCATGGCGGGCCGAAGTTCACGCCGGACGGCCGCTACGTGTTCTTCGCCTCGCGCGACGGCTGGATCTCCAAGTTCGATCTGTGGAACCTGAAGACCGTGGCCGAGGTGCGCGCCGGCCTCAACACGCGCAACGCCGCGGTGTCCGCCGACGGCCGCTATGTGATGGCCGCCAACTACCTGCCGCACAGCCTAGTGCTGCTCGACGCCGAGCTCGAGCTGGTGAAGGTCCTGCCCACGCCCGCGCGCGTGTCCGCCGTCTACGACGCCGCGCCGCGCCGCAGCTTCATCGCCGCGCTGAAGGACGTCCCCGAAATCTGGGAGATCTCGTACGATCCGCGCGCCGAGCCGATCGCCGCCGGGCTGGTGCACGACTACCGCTTCAAGGAAGGCGAGTTCGTCCCGGGGTTCCTCAACGCGCGGCGCACGCGCCTCGCGGAGGTGCTCGACGACTTCTTCTTTATGCCCGACTTTCGCCAGGTGGTGGGGACCAGCCGCGGCGGCAAGCACGGCCAGGTCGTGAACCTGGACGTGCGCCGTGCCATCGCCGAGGTCGATCTGCCGGGGCTGGCGCACCTCGCCTCGGGCATCACCTGGGAGCGGCGCGGCCGGCGCGTCATGGCGACGCCCAACCTGCGCGAGGGCCGGGTGAGCGTGATCGACGTCGCCGACTGGAAGACCGTCGCCGAGATCGCGACGCTCGGTCCGGGCTACTTCCTGCGCAGCCACGAGAACACGCGCTACGCCTGGGTCGACTCGTTGATCGGCCCGCGCGGCCGCGACACGCTGCAGGTAATCGACAAGGACACGCTCGAAGTGGTCGCGCGGCTCACGCCCGCACCGGGCAAGATGCTGGCGCACGTCGAGTTCGACCGCTACGGCCGCTATGCGCTCGCCAGCCTCTGGGAGCAGGACGGCGCGCTCATCGTGTTCGACGCGCGCACGCTCGCCGAAGTGAAGCGCCTGCCGATGAATAAGCCCGTCGGCAAGTACAACGTCTACAACAAGATCACGCGCTCGGAGGGCACCAGTCCGTGAACCGGCGCCACCCGCCGATCAAGATCCAGGCCTTTCTCGCCAACCTGCCGATGTTCAGCGAGATGCGCGGCGAGGAGCTCGACCGCATCGCCGCGAACACATTGCCGCTGCACGTCGACAAAGGCCAGACCGTCGTCCATACGGGCGACCCCTGCACCGGCTTTCACGTCGTGGTCTACGGCCAAGTCAAGCTCGGCTTCACCTCGCCGCAAGGCGTGGAGAAGGTGGTCGAGATCGTGCGCCCCGGGCAGAGCTTCGGCGAGGCGCTGATGTTCCTGGATGCGCCCTACATCGTGTTCGCGCAGGCGCTCGCCGATGCCATGCTGCTGCACGTCGCCCGGCACGCCGTGCTCGAGGAGCTGGCGCGCGATCCCGGCTTCGCGCACCGCATGCTCTCGGGCCTGTCGCGGCGGCTGCACGGTTTGGTGCGCGATGTCGAGACCTACTCGCTTCGCTCCAGCCACGAGCGCGTGATCGGCTACCTGCTCGCCGAGGTGCCCGAGGATGCCGACGGCAGCCCGGTCGAGGTGCACCTCTCGGCGGGCAAGAGCGTCATTGCCTCGCGCCTCAACATGACCCCGGAGCACTTCTCGCGCATCCTGCACGAGCTGGGCGACAACGGCGTCATCGAGATCCGGGGTCGCACGGTGCGTATTCCCGACCTCGAGCGGCTGCGCGGTGGCGCGTAGCACCGACGCGGAATTGTTGATGGACATCAACCTGCCGCTCAGAACACCCCGCCGGCGCTCCTAGAATGCCCCGCGTGGAACTCGTCTGTCCCGCCGGATCGTTGCCGGCGCTGAAAGCGGCCGTGGACAACGGCGCCGACTGGGTGTACCTGGGCCTGCGCGACGACACCAACGCACGCAATTTCCCGGGCCTCAATTTCGACGCGGCCGCGCTCGCGTCGGGGCTCGCCTACGCGCACGCGCGTGAGCGCAAGGTGCTGGTTGCGATCAACACCTACCCCCAGGCCGGCAACTGGGCGCGCTGGACCGCAGCCGTGGACCGCGTCGCCGCGCTCGGAGTCGATGCCATCATCGTCGCCGATCCCGGCCTGCTGCGCTATGCGAGCTGCGCGCACCCGACCCTCGAGCTGCATCTGTCGGTGCAGGGCTCGGCGACCAGCCACGAGGCGATCAACTTCTTCCACCAGCAGTTCGGCGTGAAGCGCGCCGTGCTGCCGCGCGTGCTCTCGCTCGCGCAAGTGGCGCAGGTGGCGCGCCATACGCAGGTCGAGATCGAGGTATTCGGCTTCGGCGGGCTGTGCGTGATGGTCGAGGGACGCTGCGCCTTGTCCGCCTACGCCTGCGGTGAATCGCCGAATACCGCCGGCGCCTGCTCCCCGGCGCACGCGGTGCGCTGGCGCGAGACGCCCGGCGGGCTCGAGTCGCGGCTCGCCGGAATCCTCATCGATCGATACGCACCGGGAGAACGCGCGGCCTATCCGACCGTGTGCAAGGGACGCTACGTGGAGCGCGGCGCGACCTACTATGCCTTCGAGGAGCCCGCGAGCCTGAACACGCTCGAGTTGCTGCCGGAGTTCGCCCGCATCGGCGTGCGCGCGGTGAAGATCGAGGGCCGGCAGCGCAGCCCCGCCTACGTCGCCCAGGTGACGCGCGTGTGGCGCGAAGCGATCGATGCCTGCAAGGGCGGCACCTTCACCCCGCGCCGCGCCTGGCTCGCAGCGCTCGACCGTCACGCGGAGGGCAGCCAGCACACGCTCGGCGCGTTCTCGCGCCCCTGGAAATGAAGCTCGCGCTCGGTCCGCTGCTCTACTACTGGCCGCGCGCCGCGGTGCTGAGCTTTTACGAGGATATGGCCGCCTCGCCCGTGGACGCGGTGTACCTGGGCGAAGTGGTGTGCTCGCGGCGCCATGAACTCGCGTTCGAGGACTGGCTCGCGATCGGCGCGAACCTCGCGGCGGCCGGCAAGGAGGTGGTGCTCTCGGCGCAGGCGCTCACCGAGTCCGAGGGCGACCTGAAACTCGTATGCCGTACCGTGGCGAACGGCCGTTTTCGCGTCGAGGCGAACGACTGGGGCGCGGCGCGGCTGCTGTGCGGCGCGCGCGGCTGGGTCGCCGGCCCGCACCTCAACGTCTACAACCCGCAGACCCTCGCCCTGGTGGCGGAGCTCGGCGCCACACGCTGGGTCGCGCCCGTGGAGGCGACGCGCGAAATGGTCGCCGGTACGCTCGCCGAGCGCCCCATGGACCTCGAGGCCGAAGTGTTCGGCTTCGGCCGCATGCCGCTCGCCTTCTCCGCGCGTTGCTTCACGGCGCGGCGTCTCAACCGCCAGAAAGAGGACTGCGGCTACGCCTGCCTCGACTTTCCCGACGGCATGGCACTCGAGACGCGCGAGGGCAAGCCGTTCCTCGCCGTGAACGGCATTCAGACACAGTCCTCGGGGGTGTACTGCCTGGTCGAGGAACTGAACGCGCTGCGCGATGCCGGCACGGCGCTGCTGCGCATCAGTCCGCAGTCGCGCGGCACGGCGCAGGTGCTGCGCGTACTGCGCGCCGCGATTGACGGCGACCTCAGCGCGTACGACGCCCGCAAGGCGCTCGCCGCCTGCTCGCCGGGCAAGCTCTGGAACGGCTTCTGGCACGGCCGTGCAGGCGTGGAGGCGGCGTGATCCCGCTTCCGGACAGGCTGCACCGGGTGCTGCAGCCACTCCGCGGCAAGGTGCTGAGGCTGGAAATCGCCGGCCTCGGCGCCGGACCGCAATTCACGCTGGACTTCATCGGGCTGCGCCCCTGCTTCGGCAAGCCCGACGTCACGGTGCGTGCAAGCCTTGCCGATTACCTGGCGCTGGCGCTGCGTCGGGAGGACCCGGACACGCTGTTCTTCACGCGCCGCCTGGTCATCGAGGGTGACACGGCGCTCGGCCTGGAAATCAAGAACGCGCTCGACGCGCTCGGCTGATCAACCCATCTTCAGGATCCACTCCACCAGCTTCTTGATATCGGCGTCGGACACGGCCGCGTTGGGCGGCATCGGGATCGGCCCCCACAAGCCGCTGCCGCCTTTCTTCACCTTCTCGATCAGATTCGCCTCGGCGCCCGCTTGCCCTTTGTACTTCTTGGCGATGTCCTTGAAGGCCGGACCGACCACCTTCTTGTCGATGCCGTGGCAGGCGAGGCAGTTGTGCTGCTTGGCGAGCGCCTCGTCGGCCTGCACGGGGGCGGCGAGGACCGCGGATGCGGCGAACAGCACTCCAGCAAGAATCTTCATGCCGTGAATCTCCTAGTCAGTTAGTAAATGTCGTGCTGCGTATTGTAAACGTTAAAGTGCCCGGTCGGCGTGATCAGGCGCGGGTCCTTGATCACGGCCTTGAGCTTCCTCGTCTTGTCGTCGACCACCACCAGCGCCGACTCCTGGTTCTTCGCGCTCCACACCGCGAACCAGACCTCGTTGCCCGCCTTGTTGTACTCGGGCTGCACGATGCGCTTGGCGCCTTCGCCAAGGTTCGCCCAGTCCCCGATCGGCAGGACTACCGCTGGCTTGTCGAGGTTGTTGATGTCGAACACCGCGACCGACTGCGCGATCTTCGGATCCGGGTTGAGCGGCGTGTCGACCCACAGGTTCTTCGACTTCGGGTGCGTCTTGATGAACAAGTTGCCGCCGCCCTGCCCCTTGAGCGAACGCACGACCTTCCAGGCATGCTTCGGGTGGCCCTGATAGTGCACCGCGGCATCTGCCGGGTCGGTGCCAATCACTGCAATGCTGTCGTCGCCCAAGTGGCCCGTCGCCCAGACCGGACCGAATTTCGGATCGACAAAATTTGCGCCGCGGCCCGGGTGCGGAATATTGCCCACGTCGATGAGCGCGGCGAGTTTGTTGATCTTGGTATCGACCACGGCGATCTTGTTCGACTGGTTGGCAGCGACCAGGAAGAAACGCTTGGTGGAATTGAAGCCGCCATCGTGCAAGAAGCGCGCGGCACCAATCTCGGTCACCGTCAGGTTGTTGATGTCCTTGTAGTTGACCATCAGGACCTTGCCGGTCTCCTTCACGTTGACGACAAACTCGGGCTTGAAGTGCGAGGCCACGATCGCGGCCACGCGCGGCTCGGGGTGGTAGTCCTGCGTGTCCACCGTCATGCCGCGGGTCGCCATGATCCTGAGCGGCTCGAGGGTGTCGCCCTTCATGATCGTGTACTGCGGCGGCCAATAGGAGCCGGCGATCGCGTACTTGTCCTCGTAGCCCTTGTACTTCGACGTCTCGACCGAGCGCGCCTCGAGCCCGATGCGCACCTCGGCGACGTTGTCGGGCTTCGCCATCCACAGGTCGATGAGGTTGATCTTGGCGTCGCGCCCGATGACGTACAGGTAGCGCCCGGAGGCCGAGGTACGCGAGATATGCACCGCGTAGCCGGTCTTGACGATGTTGATGATCTTCTTGGTGTCGCCGTCGATCAAGGCCACCTCGCCCGTGTCGCGCAGCGTGGTGGAGAAGATGTTGTCGATGTTGTACTTGTTCATCTTCTTCGTCGGGCGCTGCGCGGTCGGCACGATGACCTTCCAGGTCTTCTTCATGTCGGCCATGCCCCACTCCGGCGGCGTCGGCGGTTCCTGCTGCACGTAGCGCGCCATCAGGTCGACTTCGGCGTCATTCAGGTCGCCAGCGGTGCCCCAATTGGGCATCCCGGCCGGCGAACCGTACTTGATGAATACCTTGAGGTACTCGGTGCCCTTGGCCATCGTGATGTCGGGCGTGAGCGGCTTGCCGGTGGCGCCCTTGCGCAGCACACCGTGGCAGCCGGCGCAGCGCTCGAAGTACACCTGGCGCCCCTTGTCGAATTCCGCCTTGGTCATCGGCGGCGCCTTGGGGTTGACGTTCTGGTGCATGTCCTCGGTCGCCAGCGGAGAGCCGCCCGCCTGGTAACGGATCTCGGGCTGCGTGGACGGATGCTTGTCGGCCTGCGCGTACACGATCGAAACCGCAAAGGGCAGCACGAGCCACGCTGCGGCGCGCACCAGGCGGATGTTGGGATTCGTCACGATTACCTCCGTCGATGTCTTCAATCGGTCAATTCGGCTAGGGTGCCCTGCATGGCGGCACGAAACTTTGATCCATCTCAAGTGTGGCGCTCGATCAGCAGCTCGAAGGCGCCGTCGGGGCGCTGCGCCCCGCTGTAGGAAAAGCCGCGCTCGCGCAACAGCGCGTACAGGGGCACCGGCTCATGAGGCAGGATCGCGCGCAGCGGCTCGTCGGGACAGCGCTCGAGCGCCTCGAAAATGCGCACGATCGGCTCGGGCGGCTGTAATCCGCGCAGGTCGAGCGCGCGCAGCGCCGGCTGCGCGCGCCACGCGCTCAGCGCGTCGGCATGCGTCCCGCGCAGCAGTGCGGCGAGCTCCTCGAAAGCGCCGATGCAGCCCTCGGGGTCGAACTGCGGCGCGGCGGCGCCGAGGGTGTCGAAGCGCTGGCGCAGATCTTCGTGCCGCTCGATGAGCGCGGCGCAGCCGTCGCGAAGCTGAGCGAAGCGCGCGCGGTAGGCGGCCCAGTCGCCCGCGCGCGCTGCCTGCAGCGCGGCCTCGATGAGCGTATCGGCGGACCTTTCCACGGCGCAACCATCGCAAGGCGCGTCGCCGCCGCCCTTGATGTGAGTCAAGTAAGGCGGGCGTGGGCGTACGCGGCCGCAGCGACCAGCAGCGCCACCGCCGCCGCGTGCGCCAGGGACGCGGCGAGCGGCCAGCCGGCGAGCACCGACAGGCCGGCCACGGGCACGGCAAGCCCGACACCCAGCAGCGCGTAACGCTGCGCCCCGCGCGCCAGCCGCAACGCCAAACATGCGGATCCGGCTGCGAGCACCAGCCCGAGCTCGGCATGCGCGACGAGTGCCCAGGACACGACGTCGCGGGCGAAGATCGACAACCAGGCGCCGAGCGCGCACTGCAGGACGAGCAGCGCCGCGGCGGCATGCGCAAACCGGTTTGCGGGCTGCGCGGCGCGCCCATGGGCCCGTCCGAGCAGCCACGCCAGTGCCGCCGCGAGCGCCAGCCCGCCGAGCAGGTTGCCAAGCGCCGCGAGCGGCGGTGGCTCCCGGCCCGCGGCGATGCCAAGCACGGAGAGGAACACCGTCAGTGCGGCCACGGCCATTGCCCGGCGCCAGGCGAGCCAGACGAGCGCCAGGGCCGCGACCACCTCGAGCGACGCCGCGGCGCGATGCACGCCGCGCACCGCAGCGAGCGCGCCGCCCAGATCCTCCGCCGCGAGCCGGATGACGACGCTGGCGAGCAGCACCACAACCACCAGGCCGAGGCCCGCGGCGCTCCAGGCGCCGATCAGTCTTGCCGGTGCGCGTTCCACAGGGCTGCGGCCAGTACCAGTACTGCGCCGCCCTGGTGCGCGGCACCGAGCGCCACCGGCACGCCGGCGAGCAGCGTGGCGATGCCGAGCGTGGCCTGCAGCGCGAAAGCGCCGAGCAGCGCCAGGGCGGCCGGGCTGGCGCGCCGCTGCCACCAGGCGAGCGGCACCAGCACGGCCAGCAGCCAGAAAAAGCCGCGGTGGACGAACTGCACGGTGGCCATGTTGTGGAGGAAGTTCCGCCACCAGGGCTCGAGCATCAGGATCTCGGGCGGCACGAGATGGCCGTTCATCAGCGGAAACGTGTTGTAGGCCGCGCCCGCGCGCAGCCCGGCGACCATGCCGCCGGAGAGCGCCATGGCGTAGATCACGATCGGCAGTGCCGCGGCGAGCCGCCCCGCGCGGCCGGTACGCGGCTGGAGCAGGCCAAGCGCGATCCAGAATTCGGCCGAAAAAATCGCCAGCGCAAGGCCCAGGTGCAGCATGAGGCGCACCGGGTTGACCTTCGGGTCGTCGATCAGACCGGACTTCACCATCAGCCAGCCCATCAGGCCCTGCAGGGCGCCGAGCGCGAAGATGCCCCACAGCTTCCAGGCGAGCGGCCGGTCCAGCATGCGCTTGAGCTGGAACCACAGGAGCGGCAGGAGGAAGACGAAGCCGATCAGACGCGCGAGCAGCCGGTGGACGTACTCCCACCAGAAGATGCGCCTGAAGCCCTCGAGGTCCATGCCGAAATTCACCAGCCTGTACTCGGGCGTCAGGCGGTACTTGGCAAAAAGCGCCAGCCAGTCGGCCTCCGACAGCGGCGGCATGAACCCGATGAGCGGCTGCCACTCCACGATCGACAGGCCGGAGCGCGTGAGGCGCGTCACGCCGCCGACCACCACGATGGCGAAGACCATCGCAGCGCACAAGAGCAGCCAGGCCGCGATTTGGCGGCGGTCGGCACCGGTCATGGCGGCGAGTGTGCCCGGCTTCGGTCCGGAAAGCTTGATAGGTATCAAATTTTTGCGCCGTCAGGACTGCTTAACTAGGCGCCGTCCGAACCAGCGAAGGGGGCGACATGAACGCCGAACGCATCAAAGACGACGAATTGTCCGACGAGCCGGTACCGGTGATGCAGCAGCTTCTCGACAACCCGTTCCTGCTGCTGTTCTTGGGCATCGCCATGCCCACCGTGCTTTACATCGTCTGGGGCGTGATGGAAATCGTGTCCCTGCCGATCGCCAAATAAAGGGAGTTGCCATGAGCGCAATCCTGCCTCCGCAGGACAGGGTGTGGTGGAAGCAGCCGCTCGACCGCGTCGAACTGCTGTGGATCGTGGTGGCGCTGGTGTGGTGCCTGGTCATGTTCTTCATGATGCCGTACTGGCACATCTACGGGCAGCAGAACCTGTCCAACGAGGCCTACCGCGCCAAGCCCGAGGATTTCGTGAGGAAGACCGAGGCCATGATCGCCCAGTACAAGGTGCGTGAGGACGGCGGCGATCTCAAGGTGCCGGTGGTGCACCCGCCCGCGGGCAGCGACGTTTACCTGATCGCGCAGCTGTGGCGCTGGTACCCGATCCTCGAGCTGGAAGCGGGCAAGTCGTACCGCATCCACCTCATGTCCCTGGACTGGCTGCACGGCTTCTCGCTGCAGCCCGAGAACATCAACATCCAGGTGCACC
>Ga0224512_10005375_pt1 | contig 10567 bp, 11 predicted proteins | sample SF_May12_sed_USG_4_FD_169103 | JGI IMG/M metagenome (GOLD analysis project Ga0224512, IMG submission 169103) | Sediment microbial communities from San Francisco Bay, California, United States - SF_May12_sed_USGS_13 | ecosystem: Environmental > Aquatic > Marine > Sediment | place: USA...
AGCAGCGGCAATGGCAGCGCCAGCAACACCCAGGGCCAGGCGAGCGACCACATCAGGGCTGGCCTCCGGGCGGGGTGGCGACGCGCTGCCGCACGGCCGTGACCAGTGCATAGACGTCAGCGTCAGTCACATCGCTGTCGGGATTGCGATACGGGATCTCGATCAGTTTGCGACCAGGGCCGCTGACAAACTGCGGATGGGCCAGGTCGCGGTCGAGCCACGCCAGCCACGCATCACCCGTCAGGCCGGCAACTTCTTCCCGCGGTGCATACGCCAGCATCGCACGCCGCAGCAGACTCGAGACCTCAGCACCAAACCTCACCACGTTACGATGCTGTTCGTACTCGGTCAGCAGCTGGTCGAGCTGCCTGAGTGCGTGACGGCGCGCCGCACCGCGGGCGCGCGTCTGCAAATATCGCCGCAGCAGGATCGCGGCGCCGATCAGCGCGACGCCGATGAACAGCCACCAGCCGGGCGCCAGCGGCCACCAGCCGATGGTCTCCGGCAAGTGCAAATCCCTGAGCGGTAGCTGTTCGGGGTCCAAGATCAGTGTGTCCTTCTGCCGAGCGCCGTCTGCAACGCGCTGACCGGATCGTCTTCGGTCGACAGCGGCATCAGGTGCACGCCATAACGCTGGCAAAACGCCTCGAGTTGCTTACTGCGATCGGCGAAAGCCGCTTCGTAGTCACGCCGTGCGGCTTTGGCGAACGTATCGATCGCCAGTTCATTGGCGCCGGACACGAGCCGGTAGCGTCCGGGTGGCGGCAGCTTGCGCTCGATCGGGTCGTTGAGAAAGACTGCGAGGATTTCATTGTGACGCGCGACGGCCGACAGGTACGACTGCGCCGCGCGCGTGAAACCCTGAAAATCACTGAGGATCACGACCAGGCTGCCGGGTCGCGCCACGCGCCGCAGCGCTGCCATTGCCTGTGTCAGCGGCTGTTGTTCTTCAACACCAGGACCGAGCTCGCGGTGCTGCCAGTCCGGATGACCGACGAGTTCGTGCACGAACCTGAGCGCAGCCTGTCTGCCGAGTTTTGGCTTGAGCTCGCGGTGCGTCGTATCACCGAAGATCAGGCCGCCGAGGCGATCACCGCGGTGATGTGCTGCCCATGACAGCAACGCTGCCGCGCGGCTCGCATTGACGGACTTGAAGCAGCCCTGGGTCGCGAAATGCATATTCGACCGCAGGTCTACGACGACGAGCACGGGACGCTCGCGCTCTTCACGAAACAGTTTCGTGTACGCCGTGGTACTGCGCGCCGTGACGCGCCAGTCGATGCTGCGTGGGTCATCGCCGGGCTGGTAGGGGCGCGACTCGTCGAATTCCATGCCGCGGCCGCGGAAGTGCGACACATACGCGCCGGTCTGCAGCGAGTTCACGCGCAGCACATCGAGCGCAATGGCGCGTGCCGGGCCGTTCAGCCGAATCAGCCCAGCCTGGCTGACGCTGACCGGCGACGCGTTGTCGGGTATGTGATCAAGGCGCGGCACCGTTGCTCTCCTACGGTACTCCGACGCCATCCAGCAGTCGCTCGATGACCGAGTTGGCATCCACGCCATCCGCCTCGGCTTCAAAGCTCAGCACGAGCCGGTGGCGCAAAACGTCAGACGCCACGGCCTGGATATCTTCCGGGCCCACGTAGTCACGACCTGCCAGCCACGCATGCGCTCGCGCGGTGCGATCGATACCCATGCTCGCGCGCGGACTGGCGCCGTAAAGTACCTGGCCCTCGAGCGAATCGTAGACACGCCCCGGATCTCGTGTGGAGACGACGAGGTTAACGATGTACTCCTCGAGTTCTGCGGCCAGGTGCAAGCGCAGAATATCCTGCCGCGCCTGCATTATCGAGGCGACCGACAACAGTTCGGGCGGCCGGAAAGCGTCACGCACACCGGATTTTGCTTCGTCACGATTGAGCACGAGGATACGGCGTTCGTCTTCGACTGTCGGATAACCGACTTCGACGTGCAGCAGGAAGCGATCGAGCTGCGCTTCCGGTAACGGGTAGGTGCCTTCCTGCTCGATCGGGTTCTGCGTTGCCATGACCATGAACAGGTCATCGAGGGCGTAGCTGCGATCACCCACCGTAATTTGTCGCTCCTCCATCGCCTCGAGCAGCGCCGACTGCACTTTGGCCGGCGCGCGGTTGATCTCGTCCGCGAGAATCAGGTTGTGAAACAGCGGGCCCTTGCGGAACTCGAATGTCCCTTCCTGGGGCCGGTAGATGTCGGTGCCGGTCAGGTCAGCGGGCAACAGGTCCGGCGTAAACTGCAGTCGATGGAAGTCACCTTCGATGCTCTCGGCAAGCACCTTGATCGCGCGCGTCTTTGCCAGTCCGGGCGCGCCTTCGACGAGCAGATGACCATCGCAGAGCAGCGCAATGATCATCCTGTTGATCAGGTGCGACTGACCAATGATCAGTCTGCTTGCATGCGCCTCCAGTTGTTGGAATTGTTCTACGACGCTCATTCAATACTCCGGGGCAAAAATCGGCGTGCCATTTTAGAGAGGATGCGTGGAGAGGCCAACCTGTCGCCCTGTTTTTTGCTCATTCCCGCCCTACTTCGGTAATAATGCTCACACTTCCGACAACACGGCGCCCCATACATTGCAAAGAATTCCGAGAATTTGCGCCGTTATTGGCTCAAACGTACCGCAAATCGTCGCTGCGGCAGTCCTCTCGCTGTGCCTCGGCGCCTGCCAGGCGCCGGAATTACCGGCTGCCGGCGGCCGCTCGCAGCCGGCGACCGGCAACCATGCATGTGGCCGGCACGGCTTCCTGACGACGAGTCTGTTCGGTGCCATCGCGGGCCCTATCGACTGGGCTGCGGCCGACCTCGACTGCGCCGGCATGCCGCGGCCGGGTGGCGCAGGCGCTCGGCTGCGCTTTGCCGGCAGCGAGAACGACAGCCGTATCGCCATCATCATCGCGATGCCGGCACTCGAACGTGGCGCCACGGGCATCGAAATAGCAAGCAAGGTGACACTGATCGAAGAAGGCAGCGGCCGCTTCTTCAGCACGGCCGGTCTCGATAGTTGCTGGACCGATATAACGACGCTGGAATCGATCGGTGCAACCGACGACCGCTTCACGATCGGCGGCACGCTGTATTGCGTCCTGCCGCTCGCCGAGGTCAATGGCGAATCCAGCGTATCGATACCGGAGCTCCGGTTCCAGGGCTTACTCGACTGGAACGCTTCGTGAATCGCTGGCTTAGCGCGATAGCCGTATTCGCCGCAATCCTCGCCGCGCCCGCACATGCCAGCGACGACCTCGATGCGCTGTTTCGACGCGACGTGTTGATTATCGAGGCCAGCGCCCACGCCTGCTATCGCTTCGATATCTACCTCGCCGTGGATGCCGCACAACGTGCGCGCGGCCTGATGTACGTTCGCGACCTGCCGCTGATGACGGGCATGCTGTTTGTCTACGACCGCGACGATTATCTGTCCATGTGGATGAAGAACACCTACATATCGCTCGACATGGTGTTTGCTGGCAGCGACGGGCGCATTGCCTCGATAGCGCGCCATACCGAACCGCTCTCGCTGCGCTCGATTGCATCGACCGAGCCCACGCGTTACGTGCTGGAGCTCAATGCGGGCATGACGGAGCGGCTGGTCATCGACGAGAACAGTCGCCTGCTGTGGGGGCCAACCTTTGCGGCCGACTAGTCCGTGACGCTGCAGCGGCCGCTTGCGGCCGCAACCGCATCACAGCACGGCGGCGATCGACTCAGCCAGGTACTCGACGTTGCCGGGTGTGATGCCGGCAACATTGATGCGACTCGAATCCACCATGTAGACGCCGAAGTCTTTCTTCAGCCTGCCAACCTGCTCGACGGAAATACCGAGGAAACAGAACATGCCGGTGGCGCGGACGAGATGCGAAAAATCATGGCTCGGCGCTTTTTCCTTGAGCGCGCCATGTAAGAGTTCGCGCATCTCGCGCAGCCGATTACGCATCGCGCCGAGTTCGACGATCCATCGTTCCCGTAATGCGGCATCGTGCAAAACGCTGCTCACGACGGCCGCGCCGTGATCGGGCGGCATCGAATACAGTGTGCGTACATAGGAGCTGACCTGGCTGGCAAGCGTGTCGCGGGTGTCACGGTCGGCGACGAGAAACGAAAGCGACCCGACACGCTCGCGATACAGGCCGAAGTTTTTCGAACACGACGTTGACACGATCATCTCGGGCACTCTGCTCGCCATGTGTCGCACCGCAAACGCATCGGTATCGAGGTCGTTCGCAAAGCCCTGGTAGGCCATGTCGATAAATGGCAGCAACTCGCGTTCGACAACAACGTCGGTGATCTGCCGCCACTGTTCTTCGCTCGGATCGAGGCCCGACGGGTTGTGGCAGCAGGCGTGGAACAATACGAGATCTCCTTTCGGTGCCGCGCGCAAAGCTTCGAGCATGGCGTCGATATGTATCTCGTGTGTCTCGCCGTCGTAGTAAGGATAGGGCTCGAGCAGCAGACCGGCGCCGCCGAGCAGCGGCACATGATTGTTCCAGGTAGGGTCGCTGACCCAAACCGTCGCGCTGTCTCGCGCGCGTAAAATGAGACCTGCAGCGACGCGCAGCGAACCCGAGCCGCCGGGCGTCTGTACCGTCAGCATTCGGTCGGCAGCCTCGGCCTGGCCGAAAGTCAGCGACTGCATGGCGCTGTTGAAAGACGGGTTGCCGGCCGTGCCCAGATACGCCTTGCTATCCTGACTGTCGACGAGCCGCCGCTCCGCCTGTTTGACGACATGGAGTACCGGCGTCTCTCCTTCGGCTGTGCGGTAAACGCCGACACCGAGGTCGATTTTCTCGGCGCGCGGGTCTTCCTTATGCTCGACAATAAGCCCGAGGATGGCGTCCGCCGGCATCGGTTGCAGCGATTCGAACAAGGTGGTCTCCGTCTAAAACTGGTCGATGGGTGTCTTCAAATAGGCGATGCCGTTGTCCTCGGCATCCGGTAGATGTCCGGCACGGATGTTGACCTGAATTGCCGGGACAATCAACGCCGGCAAATTGAGTTCGGCGTCGCGCCTGGTACGCATGGCCGTGAACTCTTCTTTGCTGACCCCTGCAGCGACGTGAATATTGCTCTCTTTCTGCTCGGCGACAGTGCATTCCCAACGCAGCTCGCGACCGCCCGGCATATAGTCATGGCACATAAAGAGTCGCGTATCGTCGGGTAGCGACAGGATTCGCCTTATCGAGTCATACAACAACTCGGCATCGCCGCCCGGAAAATCGCAGCGCGCCGTACCGAAGTCGGGCATGAACATGCTGTCGCCGACAAATACCGCCGAGCCGATGCGATAACTGACACTGTCATTGGTGTGGCCCGGCGTCGCGATGACCTCGGCCTCGAGACTGCCGATGCGGAAGGTATCGCCGTCAGCAAACAACCGATCGAACTGGCGTCCATCGGCTGTAAACCCGCTGTCCATGTTGTAGATGGGCGCAAAATGCGCCTGTACGTCACGGATGCCCTCACCGATCGCAACGCGCCCGGCAAGCTGCGACTTGAGGTGCTGCGCGCCACTGAGGTGGTCCGCATGCGCATGCGTCTCGAGAATCCACTCGAGCGTCAGCTCATGATCACGGATGTAGTCGGCGATGGCATCGGTGGGGCTCGTATCCGTCCGGCCGGACGCCATCGAATAACCGAGCACGCAGTCGATCGCCGCGGCGGCGCCATTCTTCGCGTCGGCGATAACGTAAGACAAGGTTCCGGTCGGTTCGTCGTAGAAGTGTTGAATCGTTGCTTCAGTCATCAATAAAAAACGCCGGCACGTAAGCCGGCGTCCTCTGTTACTTTTTTACCCGGTTCAACCTTTCGGCGCCCAGACCGAGCACCAGCCGTCGGCGTTTACGGCTTTACCGGGGAAAATCTGGCATGGCCGCCAGACGTCGCCGTCGTTGCCCTGCACGAGCGCGCAGTTGGCGCAGTTCTGCTCGGCCGCCGGGTTGGCGCGCGTCGACGGATCGACCGTACTCGAATCGTGCACGTATTTCATGGCCATCGCCAACGGATCGTCTTCGGCGAGCTGCGGCAGGTCCTGGGCTCTGGCCTCACGACCGGGCTGCACGAGGCAACCGGCAGCGGCAACGGCTGATAACTGGATAAACTTGCGGCGTGCGATCTTGGTCAACGGAATCTCCTTAATTATGCCCGTGATTCGGCCGGAACGTGTCCGGCAACGGGTATTCTAAACGATAATGCAGGTCCAGCGACCTATTGTAGACGGTGTTCCTGAACGCGAGCATAACGAAACCGCAGCACGATCAGCCATTTGAGAACGATTATCATTAACGCGCGCGCACTTTGCAGGGCGGCCGCCCTCGCCGTCGCCGGCCTGCTGCCCGCTGTCGGGGCCGGCAGCGGCGCCACCCATGACTACACGATTGCGGTCGATGCGGGACTCGAACGGCTGCTCGTCGAGGCACGCCTGGCGATGCCGAGCCGTGAAATAGCGGCACGATCGCGACACGCCGAGCGGTTTATTCGTGACGTTCGCGACTGCGATACCGGCGCACAGCTGGGCACTCGCGGCCGACGGCTCGTGGTCCCGGACGCCGGCATCCGCTGCCTGAGCTACGCGTTCGATTTGCGCAGCGCAGCGCGGACCGAGCGCCTCAATCGTCACCTCACAGCCGATAACATCGTTGTCTCCCCGACGCTCTGGATGTGGCGACCCGTGCTCCGCGACGCAACAGAAATACGCATCAGGTTTGCGCTGCCCGACAACGTTGCGGTATCGGTGCCGTGGTCGCCGCTGCCGAACGCCGCTAACGCGTACCGGCTGACCGCGTCGCCCGAAAGCGGCGCAGCGCTTGCCGTTTTCGGTCAGTTCGATTCGCAGACGGTCAGCGCTGCGGGCGCCGAGATCAATGTGACGCTGCTACAAACTGCGCGCGAGCTCGATGCTGGCGCGATGGGCGATTGGATCCGTGACACCGCAGCCAACATCGCGCTCGCCTACGGACGCTTTCCCAATCCTTACGCGCGCGTTGTCCTGATACCGGTTGGCGGTGGCTCCTGGGGCGGCAACTCGCCGGTGCCTTTCGGCCGTGTCGTTCGCGACGGTGGCGAAACGATTGAACTGCTGATCAACGAGCAGCGACCGGTCGCAGAATACTACGGGGAATGGGAGCCTACGCACGAATTCGCGCACTTGATGCTGCCGTATCTGCGCCGCAGTCAGCGCTGGATAGCCGAGGGATTTGCCACCTACTACCAGAACCTGTTACTGGCGAGGGCGGGCCGGTACAGCGAAACGGAGGCCTGGCAGAAACTCTACTCCGGCCTCGAACGCGGTCGCGAATCTGCCCCGGGCCTGTCCCCGAACGCGGCTGCTGCTGGTGACGAGCGCAGCACGCGGATGAAAATCTACTGGAGTGGTGTTGCGCTTGCGCTGATGGTCGATGTCGAGTTGCGGCGTCGCTCCGGCGGCAGCGAGTCGCTGGACACCGTGCTCGATAAACTGCAAGCCTGCTGCCTGCCGTCGAACCGCGCCTGGAGTGGACGGGAACTGTTCCGGCAGCTGGACGCGCTGCTGGACGAACCGATTTTCATGGATCTGTACCGAAAATACGCCGATACGGCCGGTTTCCCCGACGCGCGGCCGCTGCTGCGGCAGCTCGGCGTGATTGCCGATGCGGGCACTGTACGGATCGCGGACGCGGCCGAACTCGCCGGTATCCGCCGCGGTATGACAGCGGCCCCGGCACCATCCGCTGCTGGTGTCGCAGGCCGTTAAGCTATACTGTGCGGCCCAGCAGGCAACGGTGACTCCGCCATGTCCGGCAGCAGTATTGCGGTCGACATCAACAAATTTCGAGACGGTATTCGGCAGCCGCAGGATGACAGTGTGGCCGTCGAAGAACCGCTTGAAGTTCGGCTTGGTTATACGACGGCGGATGGGCGAGCGACGCGCAGCATCGCGATCACCATGCGCACACCGGGCCACGATCGTGAACTTGCCGCCGGGTTCGTGTTTACCGAGGGTATTGTCGGCCGCGCCGATGACATCACGTCGATAGAAGTGTGCGGCTCGCCCGCCCCGGATACAGGTAATCAAAATGTCATCCGCATTGACCTTGGCGCCGATGTGTCTGTCGACCTGGGGCGGCTGCAGCGGCATTTCTACACGACGTCGAGCTGCGGCGTGTGCGGCAAGGCGTCGCTCGATGCTTTGCGTGTCGGCGGCGCCAGGGTGTTCGCTGCGGCGGGTCCGGTTTTCAAGCGCGCTGTGCTGACAGCCGTGCCCGCAGCGCTGCGCGGGGCGCAACCTACCTTCGAGGAAACCGGCGGCTTGCACGCAGCCGCCGCTTTTAATGCTGCAGGCGACCTGCTCGTTACAATGGAAGATGTCGGTCGCCATAATGCTGTCGACAAGGTCATCGGTTCTCTTTTGTTAAACAATAACTTGCCGGCGCCGGAACTCGGGCTCATCGTATCCGGCCGAGCCAGCTTCGAGCTCATGCAAAAGACGCTGATGGCCGGGATGCCGTTGCTGGCTGCGGTAAGCGCGCCGTCCAGTCTTGCGGTGCAGCTGGCGCGCGAGTTCAATTTGACGCTGGTCGGGTTTCTGCGCGGCGAGACGTTCAACATTTATGCAGGCGAACAGCGAATCAGCGAATGACGACAGTGGATTACGACAAGCAGGCGGCGAGCGACATCATCGCTGGCTTCGATGCCCGCCCCGAACTCCTCGTGCAAATTCTGCATGGGTTTATGGAACGGTTCGGCTGGATCTCGACGGCGGCGATCCGGCAACTCGCCGCGGAGCTCAATTTGTCGCGGGCCGAAGTGCACGGTGTCGTCAGTTACTACCACGATTTCCGCACCGCGCCTCCAGGTAATCACGTTGTCAAGATCTGCGCGGCCGAAGCCTGCCAGGCAATGGGCAGTCGTGAGCTCGCAACGCACGCGGCCGCAACGCTGGGCGTTGCGATGGCTGGCAGTACCGAAGACGTCACGCTCGAGCCCGTTTATTGTCTTGGCAACTGTGCGTGTTCGCCGGCCATCATGGTCGATGGCAAGACCTATGGCCGGGTCAGCACCGCGCGCTTCGACGAGATCGTCGCTGCCATGCAGGAGGCACGTTGATGGGCGCAACGAAAATATACGTGCCGCGCGAAACCGCGGCCATTTCGGTCGGTGCCGACGACGTCGCGATCGCAATCGCCCGCCATGCCAAGGAATCCGGTAACGCTATCCGGCTGATTCGCAACGGTTCGTGGGGAGCGACGTGGCTCGAACCGCTCGTCGAAGTCGAGGTCGACGGCAAGCGCATCGCCTACGGTAACGTCGAGACGACCGATGTGCATGGCCTGTTCGCCGCCGGCCTGCTCGAGGGCGGCGCCCATGACAAACGGCTGGGCCCGATCGACGAAATTCCGTACCTGATCAGGCAGGACCGCTGGACGTTTTGGCGCTGTGGCCTGATCGAACCGCTGTCCATCGACGACTATCGTGCACATCAGGGTTTCAATGCGCTGCAAACCGCCTTCGAGACAGGGCCCAGAGCGGTGCTCGAGGCCGTCAAGACGTCCGGACTTCGCGGTCGCGGCGGCGCCGGCTTCCCGACCGGCATCAAGTGGCAGACCGTTGCGGATACTGCCGCCGAGCAGAAATACATCACCTGTAATGCCGACGAAGGTGACAGCGGCACGTTCTCCGACCGCATCCTCATGGAGGGTGATCCGTTCTGCCTGATCGAGGGCATGCTGCTCGCAGGCTTCGCTGTGGGTGCGAGCCGCGGTTATATCTACCTGCGCTCCGAGTACCCGCTTACGCACAGGATTCTCAGCAAAGCCATTGCTGGCGCGCGCGATGCAGGGTGGCTCGGCAATGACATTCAGGGCAGCGGCTTCGACTTCGATATCGAGCTGCACCTCGGTGCGGGTTCCTACGTCTGCGGCGAAGAAACCGCGATGCTCGAGAGCCTGGAAGGCAAACCGGGCATCGTGCGTTACAAACCACCGCTGCCCGCGATCGAAGGCCTGTTCGGCAGACCGACTGTTGTCAACAATGTCGTGACGCTGGCGTCGGTGCCAAACATCGTCAATCTGGGTGGCGACAAATATGCAGCCTATGGTGTGCATCGCTCGAAAGGCACGTTGGCCTTTCAACTCGCCGGCAATATCAAGCACGGCGGACTCGTCGAAAAAGCGTTTGGCGTGACGCTCCGCGAGCTGATCGAGGACTGGGGTGGCGGCACCGCCAGCGGCCGGCCCGTCAAGGCCGTACAGGTCGGTGGCCCGCTCGGCGCCTACCTGCCAGCCGAGCAGCTCGACATTGTTCTCGACTACGAGGCTTTCATCGAGATCGGCGCGATGATCGGCCACGGCGGCATCGTCGTTTTCGACGACGCGGCGAATATGGCACAGCAGGCCCGCTTCGCCATGGAGTTCTGTGCCATCGAATCCTGTGGCAAGTGCACGCCCTGCCGGATTGGCTCGACCCGCGGCGTTGAGGTCATCGATCGCATCCTCGCGGGTGAGTCTCGCGAGGAAAATTACGATCTGCTGGTCGACTTGTGCGACACGATGGAGGACGC
>Ga0224512_10005376_pt1 | contig 10565 bp, 7 predicted proteins | sample SF_May12_sed_USG_4_FD_169103 | JGI IMG/M metagenome (GOLD analysis project Ga0224512, IMG submission 169103) | Sediment microbial communities from San Francisco Bay, California, United States - SF_May12_sed_USGS_13 | ecosystem: Environmental > Aquatic > Marine > Sediment | place: USA: California...
CTGCCGCGTCGCTCGTCGTCGAATATGCCTGGCATGTCCTTCCTCCTCGCTCCTAACAGCGGGCCGATTGCGCCGCGACCAAACCCATCGATAATTCCGTTCCAGACCCTTAGTCCCGCCGTCAGGCCTTGAGCGCGCGGCAGGCGGCGTCGAGCGCCACGACCGTCTCTTCGAAGTCCTTGTCGCTGTGCACCAGGGAGACGAAACGCCGCACCCCCGGCAGCACGTAGAGCCCCTGGCGCAGCTGCTCCAGGTCGAGCGCCCGCATGGCCGCCTGGTCGGAGCTCAGCATGTCGGCGTGGCTGCTCGGCGGCCGGGCCATGAAGAGGACCTGCCAGAGCGAGGCCTCGCCGGTGGCGATTGCCGGGATCGCGTGGCGGTCCAGTACCTCCTGGCACAGCTTGAGCAGCTCCTCGGCCTTGCCGTGCAGGGCGCCGTAGACGCCGGGCCTGCGCAGCTCGCGCAGGGAGGCGAGGCCGGCCGCCGCGGCGATGGGATTGCCGTGCAGCGTGCCGTTGACGTAGGCGTAGTTCGGCTTGCCCTTGTTGCGCGGATTGGAGAGGTCGAGGATCTCCGCCCGCCCGGCGACGCAGGCGAGCGGCCCGCCGCCGCCGACGATCTTGCCGTAGCTGGCCAGGTCCGGGGTCACGCCGAAGTATTCCTGGGCGCCACCATAGGCGAGACGGAAGCCGGTCACCACCTCGTCGAAGATCAGCAGCACGTCGTTGTCGTCGCAGATCCGGCGCAGGCCGGGCAGGAAATCCGGCCGCGGCGAGATGATGCGCTGGATCGGCTCGACGATGACGGCGGCCAGCTCGTCCCGGTGGGTCTCGACGATCCGGCGCAACGCCTCGAGGTCGTTGTAGGGCGCCAGCAGCACGCTCTCCGTCACGCCCGCCGGCACGCCGCCGGTATCCGGCGATCCGACCGGATAGTTGGCGATGGCGGTCGGCGCGAAGGCGATCGAGGAATAGTCGTGGTTGCCGTGATAGGCGCCCTCGAACTTGAGGATCTTGTCGCGCCCGGTGAAGGCCCGCGCCATGCGCATGGCATAGAAGGTCGCTTCCGAGCCCGTGGTCGCGTAGACGATCTTCTCGGCGCAGGGGATGGCCTCGACCAGCTCGCGCGCCAGCTCGACGGCGACGTCGTTCAGGGTGCCGAAGAAGTGCAGGCCCTTGGGCGCCTGGTCCTGGACCGCCTGCACCAGGGCCGGATGGGCGTGGCCGAGGATCAGCGCGCCGGCCCCGGACACATAGTCGATGTACCAGCGCCCGTCCACGTCCTGCAGCCGCGCGCCCTCGCCCCTGTGGATCACGAAGCGCAGGTCCTCGGGCAGCGAATAGCCGCCCAGGCCGGCGCCAGGCAGGGCGGCCTCGGCGATCTCGTAGAGCGCGGCCTGGTCCAAGGGGGCGGTCGGGTCGCTCCGTGCTGTCTCGATGGCACTCATGGCGGTTCCTCGGTGGTTAGGGTCTGGAACGGAATTATCGATAGGTTTGGCGGGAGCGAATTTTCGCCAGGGTTAGGAGCGGGCGGCGCGGTGGGGTGGGGCCCCCATGAGCCGTCCGCGACGCGGCCCTGGCGGAAATTGGCCCCGTCCCCCAGGGATCGGGCGAAATCGGCCCGCTGCCGCGTCGCTCGTCGTCGAATATGCCTGGCATGTCCTTCCTCCTCGCTCCTAACAGCGGGCCGATTTCGCCGCGACCAAACCCATCGATAATTCCGTTCCAGACCCTTAGGGTCGGATGGTGGGCGGGACATCTCGCGTCAGTCCCGCGGCCGTTCGTTGTCCGGGTCGAAAACCGGCTGCGCCAGGACCTTCGCCGGCCGCCGTTCGCCCAGCACCATGACATCGAGCGCCGTCCCGGGTCCGGCGCAGGCCGGGTCGACATAGGCGAAGGCTAGACTATGTCCCGTGTGGTGCCCATGGGCGCCGGAGCTCACCGCGCCGACCGCCCGGCCGTTGGCGAAGACCGTTTCGGCGCCGAGGCAGTCGGCCCCCGCGGCCTCGAGCGAGAGGCAGACGGCCCGGAAGCGCGCGCCCTGCTGCTGGCTCTTCAGGGTCGCGGCGCGGCCGATGAAGTCGTCCTTGTCGAGCTTGCAGAAGCGCATGAGGTCGGCCTCGACCAGGGTCACCTCGTTGGTCAGCTCGAGCCCGGTCTTGTAGGCCTTTTCCATGCGCAGCGAGTTGAGGGCGTAGGAGCCGAAGTGGGCGATGCCGTGGCCCCGGCCCGCATCCCAGAGACCGTCGTGGACCTGCAGCATGCCCGCCATGGGGACGTGCAGCTCCCAGGCCAGCTCGCCGGTGAAGGAGACGCGCAGGGCCCGGCAGGGCACGCCGCAGACCTCGATCTCCCGGCCGCTCAGCCAGCGGAAGGCGCCGTTGTCGAGCCGCGCGTCGGAGACCCGGGCCAGGACCGAGCGGGCCTTCGGTCCGGCCAGCACGATGACGCCGTAGTCCTGCGAGACGTTCTCCACGCCGACCTGCTCGCCGTCGCGGCGATGTTGCATGAGCCAGTCGCGCATCTTGAGCTCGGCCACGGCGGCGCAGACCAGGTAGAAGCGGTCTCCGGCCAGGCGCAGCACGGTGAACTCGCCTTCGATGGTGCCGAGCTCGTTCAGCATATGCGCCAGCACGATGCCGCCGTCGCGTGACGGCATGCGGTTGGCCGAGAGCCGGTTCAGGAAGCCCTCGGCGTCGGGTCCCGTCACCTCGAGCTTGGCGAAGGCGGAAAAATCGCCCAGGCCGACCCGCTCGCGCACCGCCCGGCACTCCTCGGCCGCGACTTCGAACCAGCCGGGCCGGCGGAATCCGTGGATGTGCTCCCGCGCCATGTCCTCCGGGGCGAACCAGGCGGGCCGCTCCCAGCCGAAGACCTCCTCGAAGACCGCGCCGCGCGCCTTCAGGCGCTCGTAGAGGGCCGTGGTCTTGACCGGCCGCCCGGCCGGCCGGTCGCGGCCGGGAAAGGGGATCTCGTGGCGCAGCCGGTAGTCCTCCTTGGCCTTGGCCAGGGCGTAGTCCGGGCCCGCGTAAGGGCCGAAGCGGCGCGGGTCGAAGCTGCGCATGTTGATCTCGGCGGTGCCGCGGACCATCCACTGGGCCAGGTACCTGCCGGCGCCCGGGCCCCAGGCGATGCCGACCTGCGCGCCGCAGGCGCACCAGAAGTTCTCCAGGCCCGGCGCGGGGCCCAGCAGCGGCGCGCCGTCCGGCGTGTCGGGAATGGCGCCGTGCACGACCCGCTTGATGCCCAGCTCGCTGACCACCGGCAGCCGGCCCATGGCCGCCTCGAGCCAGGGGCCGATGCGGTCGTAGTCGGGCTCGAACAGCTCGTGCTCCGCCTCCCAGGGCGCGCCCTCGAGCCAGACGACCCCGGGGTCCGCCTTCTCGTAGATGCCGATCAGCGCCGACTTCTGCTCCTGGCGGATGTAGCCGCTCACCACGTGGTCGTCGCGCACAACCGGCAGCTCGCGCTCCAGCTCCAGGAACTCGGGCACCGTGTCGGTCACCAGATAGTGGTGCAGCACGTTGACGATCGGCAGGTCGAGACCAACCCACTGGCCGATCTGGCGGGCGTAGCAGCCGCCGGCGTTGACCACGTGCCGGCAGCGGATGTCGCCCTGCTCGGTCGTCACCCGCCAGGCGCCGTCGGGCGCGCGCTCGATGTTCGTGACCAGGTTGCCGCGGATCACCGTGGCGCCCATCTGCCGAGCCCCCTTGGCCAGGGCGAAGCAGCCGCCCGCCGGGTCGAGATGGCCGTCGTTCGGGGTGTGCAGCGCCGCCAGCACGCCCTCGGTGTTGTAGAAGGGGTGCAGCCGCCGGACCTCGTCCGGGCCGACGATCTCCATGGCATGGCCGAGCCCGCGGCCGATGCTGAGGGTGTACTTGAGCCAGTCGACCTCGTCGGGCGTATAGGCCAGGCGCAAGCTGCCGCAGCCGTGCCAGGTCACCGACTGGCCGGTCTCGGCCTCGAGCCGCTGATAGAGCTCGATGCCGTAGCCGTTCATCTTGGCCAGGCCCAAGTGGGAGATGGAGTGGGTCGTCTGCCCGGCCGCGTGCCAGGTGGAACCGGAGGTCAGCTCCGCCTTCTCGACCAGCACGCAGTCGCTCCAGCCTTCCTTGGCGAGGTGATAGAGCAGGCTGGCGCCCATGATGCCGCCGCCGACGATCACCACCTGGGCTTCGGTCTTCACCCCGTCCTCCCGCGGCGTTTTCCGGGTGCAATGTTGATCGTATTATTGTACCATAGTCAACTATGAATGATACGAACGTACCAGATTTGATGGAAGGCGGACCCGAGCCGGTGCTCGACCGTCTCCTTGACCGCCTGCCGGGGATGAGCCCTCAGCTCCGCAAGGCGGCCCACTACGTGCTCGACAATCCCAACGAGGTCGGCCTCAGCTCGATCCGGGAGATCGCCGCCGCCGCCCAAGTCAAGCCCAACACCCTGGTGCGCATGGCCCGGGCCGTGGGCTTCGCCGGCTTCGAGGACTTCCGCCGGCCGTTCCGCGACAGCCTGCGCAACGGCCGGGAGAGCTACCCCGACCGGGCGCGCTGGCTCCAGGCCATCGCCAAGGGCGGCCGCCACGGCCGCCTGTTCGGGCAGATGGCCGCCTCCAGCTTCGAGAACATAGAGCAGCTCTTCTCCTCGACCGGCGCCGCGGAGATCAAGGCGGCGGCCGACCGGATCGTGGGCTCGCGCACGACCTACGTGCTCGGCGTCGGCGCGGCCTATGCCCTGGCCCACAACTTCGCCTATCTGGCGCGCATGGCCCTCGACAACGTGGTCGCCGTGCCGCGCGACGGCAGCCTGCCGATCGACGACGTGGCCAGGGCCGGGCCGAAGGACGTGCTCTTTGCCATGACCTTCAACCCCTACCGCACCGAGGTCGTCGACGCGACCCGCTCGGCCAGGGCCCAGGGCGCCGCCGTGATCGCGCTCACGGACAGCCGCGCCTCGCCGATCGCGCTGGAGGCCGAGCACGCCTTCGTCATCACGACCGGCACGCCGCAGTTCTTTCCCTCGCTGCTCGCCGCCTCGGCCTTGCTGGAAACCCTGATCGCCTTCATGGTGGCGGACGCCGACAGCGCCGTGATCGCGAACATCGACCGCTTTCAGCGCCGCCGCTACGAGCTCGGTGTCTATTGGAAGGAAGGAGAGTGAACATGGCGACAGGGGAGGTTTCGGACATCGCCGCGACGGCGCCGGAGAGGGCGCTGGACGCGCGCTACTACACCGATCCCGAGATCTTCGCCCTCGAGCGCGAGCGGATCTTCTTCCGCACCTGGCAGTACGCCGGGCATGTCTCCCGGGTCGAGAGCCCCGGCGACTACTTCACCTTCGGCATCTGCGAGCAGAACCTCTTCACGATCCGCGGCAAGGACGGCGCGCTGCGCAGCTTCTACAACGTGTGCCAGCACCGGGCCCACGAGTTGCTGCAGGGCGCCGGCAACAAGCGCCTCCTGGTCTGCCCCTATCACGCCTGGACCTACGACCTGGACGGCCGCCTGCGCAAGGCGCCCAACGACAAGAAGGTCGCCGGCTTCGACCGCGGCGCGATCTGCCTGACCGAGGTGCGCACCGAGGTCTTCTGCGGCTTCGTCTTCGTCAACCTGGACCGGGACGCGGCGCCCATGGCGGCCTGCTTCCCCGAGGCCGAGTCCCAGCTGCGCGGCTACGTGCCCGACATCGACCGCCTGAAGCCGGTCGCCTGGATGCCGGTCGAGGAGGACTGCAACTGGAAGGTCACGGTCGAGAACTACAGCGAGTGCTATCACTGCAAGATCAACCACCCCACCTTCGCCAGGGGCGTAATCGATCCGGCCAGCTACAATGTCGCGCCCCAGGGCCACTGCCTCAGGCACACGACCCGGGCCGCGAACCTCGACCGGCTGACCTACGAGATCGACCCGCGGGCCAACGAACACGCGACCGACTACAGCTCCTGGTTTTTCTGGCCGGGCTTCTCGTTCCAGGTCTATCCCGGCAATGTGCTCAACACCTACCTCTGGCGGCCGCTGGAGGTCGGCAAGACCCTGGTCTACCGCGGCTGGTACGGCCCGGACGGCGCGCCGTCGCAGACGGTCGACAAGCTCGCCCGGCAGGACCTGGACACGACCGTGGCCGAGGACCTGCGGCTGGTGAACTCGGTTCAGCGCGGCCTCGCCAGCCGGGGCTACCGCCCGGGGCCCCTGGTGATCGACCCGGACCAGGGGGTCGACAGCGAGCATTCGATCCAGGCGATCAAGGGCTGGGTGCTGGAGGCCCTGGCCGGCCGATAAATCCCGTTGGATTTCCGGCCTGAAAGGGGCAAGATCGCCCGGGACCGCCGGAGCGGCAGCGCCGAAGCTGCGCCGAGGCTAATAACAACAGAAAACACGAACGGAGGAGGTAACGGTATGAAACCGCTCGATTATTATGCGGATATGCTGCGCCAGGGAAAGATCTCGCGGCGCGAGTTCATGGGGCGCGCGCTGGCCTTCGGGGCCACCGTTTCCCTGGCCACGGCGCTGGCGTCCAAGGCGGTCAAGGCGGCCGCGCCCAAGAAAGGCGGCGACTTCCGCCAGGGGCTGACCGGCGGCAGCACGAGCGACGTGCTCGACCCGGCGCAGACCCTCGATTCCTACATGATCAACGTGAGCTCGGGTCAGCTCAGGAACAACCTGACCGAGATCGCACCCGACGGCCGGTTGATCGGCGAGTTGGCGGAAAGCTGGGAAGCCTCGGACGACGCCGTCACCTGGACCTTCAAGCTGCGCAAGGGCGTGGAGTTCCACAACGGCAAGTCCCTCGACGCCAACGACGTGGTCGCCTCGTTCAACCACCACAGGGGCGAGGACACCAAGTCGGCGGCCAAGGGCATCGTCGACCCGATCGCCGACGTCAAGGCCGACGGCAAGGACACGGTGGTCTTCACCCTGAAGGGCGGCAACGCGGACTTCCCCTTCCTGGCCAGCGACTACCACCTGACCATCTGCCCGGCCAATGACGACGGCACGATGGACTGGCAGTCGGGCGTCGGAACCGGCGGTTACGTGCTCGAGCGCTTCGATCCGGGCGTGAACACCGTCGTCAAGCGCAATCCGAATTACTGGAAGGAAGGCCGCGCCTTCTTCGACACCGTGGAGAATCTCTTCATCGCCGATGCCGCGGCGCGGACCAACGCGGTCAAGACCGGCGAGATCCACGCCATGTCCAATCTGGACCTGAAGACCGTTCATCTGCTGCAGCGCGACGAGAACATCCAGGTCTTCCCGGTCAACGGCAACAAGCATGCCACCCTGCCGATGCTCACCAACGTGGCGCCCTTCGACAACAACGACGTGCGGCTGGCGCTGAAATACGCGATCGACCGCGAGGAGCTGGTGCAGAAGATCCTCAAGGGCCAGGGCGAGGTCGGCAACGACCACCCCGTCGGGCCCGCGAACATCTACCGGGCCACCCCCGAGGAGCTGCCCCAGCGTCCCTACGATCCGGAAAAGGCCAAGTTCCACCTCAAGAAGGCCGGCATGGACAAGCTGGCGGTAAGCCTCCATCTCGCCGACAGCGCCTTCGAGGGCGCGGTCGACGCCGGCCAGCTCTATGCCGAATCGGCCAAGGCCGCCGGGATCGAGATCAAGGTGGTGCGCGAGCCGAACGACGGCTACTGGTCCAACGTCTGGCTGGTCAAGCCCTGGGTCGCGAGCTACTGGGGCGGCCGTCCGACCGAGGACTGGGTCTTCTCGCAGATCTATTCGTCGGGCGCCGACTGGAACGAGTCCAAGTGGGAGAACGAGCGCTTCAACAAGCTCCTGGTCGAGGCCCGCGCCGAGCTCGACACCAAGAGGCGGCGCGAGATCTACGTCGAGATGCAGCGCATCGTCCACGAGGACTGCGGCTCGGTGATCCCGATCTTCATGGCCTATACCCACGCGGCCAGCAAGAAGATCGGCCTGCCCGAGCAGATCGCCAACAACTGGGAGCTCGACGGCCACAAGGACGCCGAGCGCTGGTGGTTCGTCTGAGTGGCAGCGCCGCAGGCTGGCCGCGCGGCGGCCGGCCGATTGCTCCGAAGGCCCGGCGCCCTGCGCCGGGCCTTTGCTTTGGGGCTCTTCCCATGAATCTTGCGGCCGCGCGCGGGCGCTCTACAATTCCCGCCCATGTGCGAGCTGCTCGGCATGAACTGCAACGTCCCGACCGATATCCGCTTCAGCTTCTCGGGGCTGATCGAGCGCGGCGGGCGCACCGGCCCGCACAGCGACGGCTGGGGCATCGCCTTCTACGAGCGCCGCGGCTGCCGGACCTTTCACGACCCGCGGCCCGGCTGCCAGTCCGAGGTCGCCGACCTGATCCGCGGCTATTCGATCAAGAGCCTCAACGTCATCTGCCACATCCGCAAGGCGACCCACGGCCGGGTCTGCCTGGAGAACACGCACCCCTTCACCCGCGAGCTCTGGGGCCGGCACTGGGCCTTCGCCCACAACGGCAAGCTCAAGGGGGTCAAGTCCTGGCCCCTGGACCACTACCGGCCGATCGGCACGACCGACAGCGAGCACGCCTTCTGCTGGATGCTCGACCAGGTGCGCGCGCGCTATCCCGTGCCGCCCAGGCGCCCCGGCGGGCTGCGCCGCCTGATCGGCGCGCTGGCCGCCCGGCTCGGCGAGCAGGGCGTGTTCAACATGCTGCTTTGCGATTCGCGCCATCTCTACTGCTACTGCGCCACCGAGCTGACCTGGCTGACCCGCCGGGCCCCCTTCGGCGAGGCCAGCCTGATCGACACCGAGCTCACCGTCGACTTCGCCAAGGAGACCACGCCGCGCGACATCGTCACGGTGATCGCGACCCGGCCGCTGACCGACCACGAGCCCTGGCGGACCATGGCGCCCGGCGGCCTGGTGGTGTTCAAGGACGGCCTGCCGCTCCCGGGCTAGCGCCGCCGGACAGGGCAATCGCATTTGAGAATTGGCGCGCCTGGCAGGCCAGTACTCGGTCTCGCCACCGGCCGCGACTGCGGCCGCGCGAGCGTAGTCGAGCGAAGCCAAGGGCGCGGATGCGCCCGCCCGGCGTCTGAGGGCTTAATGCAAGCCAGGGCAATCCCTCAAATGCGATTGCCCTGCGCCGCCGCTGTTGTCGCCGGAGGCCTGGCCCGATAGCATGCCGTCCATGACCACTTTCGCGGAGATCGAGCGGGCCGCCGCGGCGCGCGAGGGCGGCGCCGCGGCGCTGGCGGCGCGGCTGCCGTCGCCCAAGTCGGCCGAGGAACTGCGCGCCCTCGGCGACGACCGCTACCTCTCGCTCATGTCGCTCAGGGTGTTCCGGGCCGGGCTCAAGCACGGCCTGGTCGACGCCAAGTGGCCGGCCTTCGAGGAGGTCTTTCACGGCTTCGCGCCGCGCGCCGTGCGCGCCATGGACGACGAGGAAATCGAGCGGCTCATGGGCGACAAGCGCCTGATCCGCCACGGCCCGAAGCTGCGCTCGGTGCGGGCCAACGCGGCGGCGGTCTGCGCGCTCGCCGGGGAAAAGGGCGGCGTCGGCGCCTACCTGGCGGACTGGCCGGGCGAAAACATCGTCGGCCTCTGGGACGACATCGCCAAGCGCTTCACTCACTTGGGCGGCAATTCGGGCCCCTATTTCCTGCGCATGGCCGGCAAGGACAGCTTCATCCTGACCGACCCCGTGGTCCGGGCGCTGAACCACTGGGGCGCTTTCGAGGGCCAACCCAAGGGCAAGGGCGCCCGCGCCAAGGTGCAAGCCGCCTTCAACGGCTGGGCGGCCGAGAGCGGCCGGCCGCTCTGCCAGATCAGCATGATCCTGGCCCGCTCGATCGAGTGAGGGGCGGCGCAAAAAAAGGTGTCAGACACCTTTTTTGACGCACAACCCGAGATACCGGGCGCCCAGCCGCCCCCTCACCCGCTGAGCACATAGCCGCCCTCGGTGCGCTCCGCCTGGCCGAGCAGCGCCAGGGTGCGCAGCACCTCCTCGACCTTCTTCTCCGCGCGCCTGCCCTGGGAAAAGCGGCGGGCCAGCTCGGCGGCGGTGATGGCCGCCTCGGCCTCGGCCAGCAGGGCGCGGACCGCGGCCACCTGCTCCGGCAGGGCGGCCGGCAGGCGCGGCTTTTTGGCGGCGCCGGCCTCGACCACCAGCTCGGCCTCGATCTGCTCGGCCTTCCTGGCTGCGGGCGCCGCCTTGGGCGCCTGGAAGTCCGGGCGCAGCCAACGGATTTTGCCGTCGCGCTCGTCGGCCGCCCGCTCGTGGTTGAGCGCCACCAGCCGCTCCAGGATCGCCTCGTCGCCCAGGTCCGCGGGCCAGCCGTAGGCCGCGGCCACGGCGGCGTCCAGCTGGTCGTGGATCCGGCGCAGCACGCCGACCAGCCCGGCGTCGTAGACGTCCTTCTCGGCCGCGCTGAGCGCTTCGCCCGCACGGACCTTCTCCAGCACGTTGTAGAGGCCGGTCATGGTGAGCGGCTTGTGCTTTTCCAGCACGGCCTTGCGGTGCGCGTCCAGGCGCTCGCCCAGCTCCCGGATGCGCGCCTTCACCGCCTCGGTCGGATCGGGGAAGGGGAAGGGGTCGAAGCAGCGGGTCTTGGTGTAA
>Ga0224512_10005377_pt1 | contig 10565 bp, 11 predicted proteins | sample SF_May12_sed_USG_4_FD_169103 | JGI IMG/M metagenome (GOLD analysis project Ga0224512, IMG submission 169103) | Sediment microbial communities from San Francisco Bay, California, United States - SF_May12_sed_USGS_13 | ecosystem: Environmental > Aquatic > Marine > Sediment | place: USA...
CCTTCCTGGGTCGACTGCATCGCCAGCGCCACGCCGACCGGTTCCTCGCGTAGCACGTTGAGATAGTAGAGCGAGCGGGCCCACCAGGCGGCGGTCATCTCTGTCGTCCGCACCTCCCGCTCGCTCAATCCGGCGGCCCGGCAGAAGTCGATGATCATGTCGAAATGGTCGTGGGGCTCGTGGCCCTCCTTGGGGATCGCCATCAGCCCATGTTCCTCGGCCATGTTCTCGACCAGGGCCTGGCGTACGTCGTTCGGCGCCCGGAAATAGAGCAGGCCCATGCCGGGGACGGCATATTCGACGAAGCGGTAATGGTTCGCCATGTAGATGCCGAGCGCCCGCAGCGGCAGCGAGCCGTCAGTCATGGCGACGAAGAACGGGTGCTTCTTGGTGTGCCAGAGCTCGCGGATGGCGACGATTTGCTCGGCAACCGCGGTGCCGGCCGGCTTTGATCCTTCAGGTGCCATGACGTCCTCCCGACTGGGTGCCTAACTGATGTCATGGGCCCAATGGTATGGGCCGGACGGTCCTGGGCCAAGAAGGGAATGCACGGTCTGCATGGCCTCGGCGCTCCCGCGCCATGGACAGGCATGCTAGGTTATGCACCAATTATGGACGCAACGCGGCGGGAGGAGGCGATGGGAAAATCTGATACCAAGGTTGAGCGGATGGCGGCCAAAGCCCAGACGGATCCGGCGACGGAATCCGACGGCCGCAACGAGCCCGGCTTCGACAATGGACGCGTGGTGACGGCGGATGAGTATTTCCAGCGGGTCCGCCATACCCATGTCCGGCCCGCCAAGTGGTCGGGCGAGGACATGATGGAAACGCTGGAGGAGCTGGGCAAGGACCCGTTACGCCACGCCGAGCGGCGCTTCGTTTCGCTGGTCAACGAGGATCACGGCGATCTGGCGGGCGCAGCGCCGGGCATTTTCATTGGTGTCCAGCTGATCCATCCGGGCGAGGTGGTACCCAATCACCGGCATAACTCGGTGGCGATCTACCACACGCTGCAGGGCACCGGCTTCACCACTGTGGAGGGTACGCGTTTCCCCTACAAGAAGGGCGATACGATCGTCTGCCCGGCCTGGTCCTATCACGAGCACGAGGCGACGGGCGACGAGGATACTATCATGTACGTCACCCAGGACATGACCGAGATGGCGGCCAAGCGCACGCTCTTCTTCGAGGAACCGGAGGGTGTGGAGAACCTGCGCCACATGGTGCAGGGCACCTCCAAGTCGTGGAGCGCGACGAGGGATCCCGACAAGGAGTAGCGCTATACCTGTCCTTAGCGCGGCTGTGGCTGTACGCAAACGCGCTGCCAGGTCGGCTTGCAGTATGTCCGACCGCGATTGGTCGTGCATGTGCGCACGAGTTTCGTACGGCACTGGGGGCCCGGTTCATTGACGCGCGGGCGCTCAAATCCCCGCGGGTGGTAGCTTCCCGATTGAGCCTGCGCCGTCGCCGTGATTGCGGTCGTTGCAAGGATCAAAGAGGCGAGCGAGAGCGAAACGGCCTTGAAGCCTGAATGGAGCCGAGAGAGATACCAAGAGCGCTGCCCAGAAAGATGCATGGTCTCCTCCTTCGCGGGAAATGTGTGCGTATTGGCGATTTTGGGAGGCGCGGAGGTTAGTCGAGCATCCCATGCCGCGCAGTGACGGCCGGCATTGACAGCCAAGGCGGGAGCGCAGCTTCTGGGGTCTGATTACTTGCGTTTTGACCGGGCGGCCTTGCGCGGTTTCAGGATCACGGATTCGCGCTTGCCGGCGAAGCGCGGCCGCATGTCGAGCAGGTTCACGTCGAGAAAGGCGCGAGTGCGCGCCAGCACTTCGCGCAGGCGAACCCGCTGTCCCGAACGGCCTCGGACGCCGCGCGCGAGATAGGCGACCGCGTCCATGCCGTGCGCGTCGGCAATGTAAATCGCGCGACCGGCGTGAAAATGCTGCGAGACGATGACCAGGGCACGCTGGCCAAAGATCGCCTTGGCGCGCACCACCGAGTCGAGGGTGCGGCGGCCGGCGAAGTCGAGGGTGATGTATTTCGCCGGCACGCCGGCGGCGACCAGATCGCCCTTCATCGCTTTCGGCTCGTTGTAGCTGCGGTGCGAATTGTCGCCGCTAACCAAGATGGCGCGGACCTTGCCGGCATGGAAGAGGCGCGCGGCGGCCCGGATCCGAAACGTGTAGAAGAGGTTCCGTCGCCCGCGGGCGACATATTTGGAGGTGCCTAGCAATAGCGCGACAGGGCGGGGCGGGACCTTGCGGACGTCGTGATGCATGCGGCCCGCGGCCCGGTTACCGACATGGCGGTCGATCACCGCGAGCGCGCCGACGCCGACGACGCCGGCCATGGCGGTCAGAAAAAGAGCCTTCCAGCTGAAGAGCGCGCGAATTCGCAAATGACAGCCTCTACATAGCTTGGACAAGCCAAGGCACGATGGCCAGTCCGGTAAGCCCGGCGACCAACTGTATCGCCAAAGCAGACGGCCAGCCAATCCGTCGGCATTGGCCGTGCACGCTGGCCGGTCGAATTGCACCCCGCATCCCATTGACCCCCTTTACCGTTGACCCTGGGGGCCGGCCCCGGCATCTTCGGCGCCATCAAATCGGGGGGTCGCTGCGGTCATCACGGTGATGCCGAGACCAACTTTGTGACATCGGTTGTGCCGCGATGGCTTTTGGAGCACGCCGGTTTTACCTGCCTGAACGAGAGTCCCAAGCGAGACGCCCCCAACCGAGACGCCCCCAAAGCGAGACGCAATGGAAGCCGCAAATCCCGTCAGTAAGCCGCAGCCGGCGGCGCCCACCGGCGATGCCGCAGCCGTTCCTCACGCCCAAATGGCGAACGCGATCCGCGCGCTCGCAATGGACGCTGTGGAGGCCGCCAAATCCGGCCATCCCGGCATGCCGATGGGCATGGCCGATGTCGCCACGGTGCTGTTCACGCGCCATCTGAAATTCGATCCGGCGCATCCCGACTGGCCCGACCGTGATCGCTTCGTGCTGTCGGCTGGGCATGGCTCGATGCTGCTCTATGCGCTTTTGCATCTGACTGGCTACGAAGATATGACGCTGGAGCAATTGCGCGATTTCCGCCAACTGGGCGCGCGCACCGCGGGCCATCCAGAGTACGGCCATGCCTCGGGGATCGAGACCACGACCGGGCCCTTGGGCCAGGGGCTTGCCAATGCCGTCGGCATGGCGTTGGCCGAGCGGCTGCTTGCCGAGCGTTTCGGGGCCGGGGCGGTCGACCACCACACTTACGTCATTGCCGGCGACGGCTGCCTAATGGAGGGGATCAGCCACGAGGCGATCTCGCTCGCGGGTCATTTGAAACTCGACCGCCTGATCGTGCTGTTCGACGACAATTCGATCTCGATCGACGGGCCGACCGATCTTTCCGTCACCGATGACCAGCTGGCGCGGTTCGCGGCCAGCGGTTGGGCCGTCCAGGCGGTCGATGGGCACGACCCGGAGGCCGTTGACCGGGCGATCGCCGCTGCGAAGGCGGAGGACGCGCCGTCGCTGATCGCCTGCCGGACGACTATTGCCTATGGCGCACCGACGAAAGCCGGAACATCGAGCGCCCACGGCAGCCCACTGGGCGCCGACGAGATTGCCGGCACGCGCGCGGCGCTCGACTGGCCCCACGCGCCATTCGAGTTACCTGGCGATATCCTGGCCGCATGGCGTGCGGCGGGTGGGCGCAGCGCCCAGGTGCGGGCCGATTGGCAGTCGCGCATCGCGGCGTTGGACGGCGAGAGGCGCGGCGAATTCGACAGGCTTATGTCAGGCCGGCTGCCGGCTGAAATGGGTGAGGCAATCGCCGCGGTTAAGCATGCCGCCGCCGATGACAAGCCGAAGCAGGCGACGCGGGTTTCCTCGGGCAAGACCCTCGATGCGCTCGCTGCAGTGATGCCGGAGTTGGTCGGCGGCTCAGCCGATCTCACTGGATCGAACAACACCAAGGCCGGTGCCCAGGCCGTGGTTGCGCCCGGCTCGTTTCCGTTGCCGGCTTACGTCTATTACGGCGTGCGCGAACATGGCATGGCGGCGGTGATGAACGGGCTGGCGTTGCACAAGGGCGTGGTGCCCTATGGCGGGACATTCCTTGTCTTCACCGACTATGCGCGCCCGTCGATACGGCTTTCGGCGCTCATGGGGCTGCGGGTCGTCTACGTGATGACGCATGATTCGATCGGGCTTGGCGAGGACGGACCCACGCACCAGCCGGTCGAGCATCTGGCGGCCTTGCGCGCGATCCCCAATCTCAACGTCTGCCGCCCGGCCGATGCCAGCGAGACGGCCGAGTGCTGGGCCTTGGCGCTGGAAAATACCGGCACCCCCACGGTGCTGGCCCTGACGCGCCAGGGCCTACCCGAGCAGCGCGACACCTACACCGAGGAAAACCGCTGCGCACGCGGGGCCTATGTGCTGGCCGAGGCCGAAGGAGCGCGCGCGGTGACTTTGCTTGCCACCGGCTCGGAGGTCGAGATCGCCATGGCGGCGCGTGAGGCGCTGCAGACCGAGGGCATAGCGACCGCCGTCGTGTCCATGCCGTGCTGGGAGCTTTTCGAGGCCCAGGACGAGGACTACCAAACCGAGGTTTTGGGTGCAGCCGGTGGTGTGCGGATCGCGGTCGAGGCCGCGGTTGAGTTCGGCTGGGAGCGCTGGATTGGCGCCAACGGTGCCTTCGTCGGCATGCGGTCCTTCGGTGCCTCGGCGCCGGCGGGGCAACTCTATGAGCATTTCGGGATCACTCCGGCGGCCGTCGTCGCAGCGGCAAAGGAGCGGCTCGGGTGATCGGAATTATCTTGGAGCGCGCGCGCGGCGGCGCGGCGCGCGCTACGGAACGAAAAACGGAGGTTTGACGATATGGGCGTACGGGTTGCAATCAACGGGTTCGGGCGAATTGGCCGGCTTATCCTGCGGGCGGCGCTGGAGGCCAAGCGCGACGATGTCGAGTTCATTGCTATCAATGACCTCGGCTCGGTGGAGACGAACGCGCATCTGCTCAAATACGACAGCGTGCACGGCACATTGCCGGGCGAGGTGACGACCGGCGACGACTGGCTCGATGCCGGCACCGGCAAGATCCGCGTATCGGCCGAACGCGATCCTTCCAAGCTCGATTGGTCAGGTGTCGATGTGGTGCTGGAATGCACCGGCATCTTCGCCTCCAAGGAAAAGGCGAGCGTCCATCTGGAGCAGGGCGCCAAGCGTGTGCTGGTCTCCGCTCCCGCGAGCGGCGCCGACATCACCGTCGTCTACGGGGTCAACGACGACAAGCTCGAAGCCAGCCACACGGTGGTCTCAAACGCCTCGTGCACAACCAACTGCCTGGCACCGGTGGCGCATGTGCTCAACCAGGCAATCGGTATCGACCGCGGCTTCATGACCACGATCCACGCCTATACCGGCGATCAGCCAGTCCTCGATACGCTCCACAAGGATCTGCGGCGGGCGCGGGCGGCGGCGATGTCGATGATCCCGACCTCGACCGGCGCTGCGCGCGCGGTCGGTCTCGTGCTGCCGGAGCTCAACGGCAAGCTCGATGGCACCTCGATCCGCGTGCCGACGCCCAACGTGTCGGTGATCGACTTCAAGTTCAACACCCCGCGCGAGACCTCGGTCGAGGAGATCAACGGCGCCATCAATCAAGCGGCCGGCGGGCGGCTTGCGGGCATTCTTGAGGTCAACACGGCGCCGTTGGTCTCGACCGACTTCAACCACAACCCGGCCAGCTCGACGTTTGATGCGACCCAGACGCAGGTGATCGACGGCAGCTTCTGTCGTGTGCTCTCGTGGTACGACAACGAGTGGGGCTTCTCCAACCGGATGTCGGACACCGCCGTGGCGATGGGCAAGCTCGACTGAGTGAAACGACCCACATTCGAGAACCCGGGTCGACTCTGTGTCGGCGTTCAATTTTTTGTGATCGAGGCTCCGGGGCCGCTCATCGGCCTGCTGGATGCCCGTGTCCGGACGTGCTGTCCGAGGCGGACATCACTCCCCGGGCGAGCGCTCCGTCGGCGATGCATCGTCTTCGCCGGCCTCCATACCCTCAGGATCTCCCTTGCGGGCTTCGGCCTTCTCGGCCTTGGCGGCGGCGCGGGCAGCCTTCTTGGCCGCCTTGGCGCGCTCGCGTTCGCGTTTCTCGAAGCTATAGTTGGGCTTGCGTGCCATCGATATGACTGCTCCCTGAATTCATAGAATCTACCCGCGCGACCGCGCGTTGGGCGGCATTGACGGGACAATGATAGCAAGCGCGGCGCCCGCGTGCGCCGCGGCTCTGAAACAGAAACGCCGCGCGAGACCGCGGCGTGTGGTCGGAGCGCCCGGCCCCGCGATTCCGCGGGGCCGGGCGGGTCAACTAGTCCTGGGCGACCAGGTTGTCCGCCGACGTCTTGCCGTCCCGGCCCGGGACGACCTCGAACTGGATCTTCTGACCTTCGCGCAAGGTCTCCATACCGGCGCGCTGAACGGCTGAGATGTGTACAAACACATCCTTGCCGCCTTCCTCCGGCTCGATGAACCCATAACCCTTGACGGGGTTGAACCACTTCACGGTGCCAGCAGGCATGGCAACTCCTTTCAAACAATCAATGTGCGGAGATCCGTCCTGGGACGGCCGCCGCAACGCACTCAACAGGCCACAACTACTGGGATCGTCTCGGCTAGGCTGAAGGCCGCTTGCGAGGGCATGCCAGGGTCGCGTGTAACCCGCGCCACACAATTGGTGGTTTTCGCAAAATTGGCAAGGGGAATTCGCGAGCCAAATTTAGATTTCACGCCTCGGCCGTTGTGGTTCATCGGACCGCGCGGACCCGTCGTTAACCGTATGATCGGTGTCGATCACCCCGTCGACGATGGTTATGCGGCGTTGGGTCAAGGCCGCCAAATGCTGGTCATGAGTGACGGCGATGACAGTGGTTCCCTTGGTATCCACAAGGTTCTCGAAAATATCAAAGACGTTGCGGCCGCTCTTCTGATCGAGGTTTCCGGTCGGCTCATCGGCTAGGATCACCAGCGGATCGTTGGCGAGCGCGCGTGCGACGGCGACCCGCTGACGCATGCCGCCGGACAGTTGGCCCGGCCGCTTGTCGGCCGCTTCCTCAAGGCCGAAATCGGCGAGCAGCGCGCGGGCATGATCGCGCATGGCCCGATGGCCCATCTTCCCGAGCCGGCGCATCGGCACCATGATGTTCGTCAGCGCGTCGAACTCGGGCAACAGAAAGTGGAACTGGAAAACAAACCCCAGTTTTTCCAGTCGCAGATGGGCCAGTTCATGGTCGTCGAGCGTGCTGGTCTCCCGGCCTTGCAGGTAGAGGTCACCCTCGCTCGGCACGTCGAGCAGACCGAGCAGATAGAGCAGCGATGACTTGCCCGATCCCGAGGGTCCGACGATCGAGACGAACTCACCTTGTTCGATGGTGAGGTTGACGTCGCGCACCAGCGTCACGGGGACCGGACCCGGGAGCACGCGGGTGACCCCGCGAGCTTCGAGGACAGGCGTGCTCATGGCGCCGCTCCTGTCCTCATGCCGCGCTCACGCAGCGCCTCGGATGATGTCGACCGGACGCAGCCGCGCCGCCTTACGCGCGGGAAGATAGGCCGCAAAGGCCGCTGAAGCCATCGCGGCGACCGTGCCGACGGCATAGTGAACCCAGGTTGAATTCAGGACGAAGCCCTGCAATTTAACAATACCTTCGACGTCGAACTTAACGCTGGCCAATAGCTGGAGCAGCGCGTAACCCAGCGCCCATCCAAGCAGGCTGCCGAGAATGCCGACGGCGATACCCTCGATCAGGAAAATCATGCGGATGTCGGCTTCCTCAAAGCCCATGGATTTGAGGATGGCGATGTCGCGGGTCTTTTCGAAGATGATCGTCGAGATGACGTTGAAGATGCCGAAACAGGCGACCACCAGGATGGCGCCGGTGGTGGCGTACATGATCGCATGCTGGATCACGAAAACGCCGAGCACGCCCTCATTGGCCTCCTGCCAGGACTCGGTTCGGTAGCGAAAGCGGCGTTCGATCGCGGCTGCGGCCTTGCGCGCTTCGTCGGCATTCTTGAGGCGCATGTTGATCTGGTTGATGACGTTGGTCCGTTTTTGCAGGACCTGGACTTTCTTCAGGAGCGCGTAGGCCGAGCTGCCGTCGAGGTTGATCAGCCCGGTGCGGAAGATGCCGACGATCTTCATTTTCAGGATCACCCCGGCGGGCGACACCGCAGTAACGGTGTCGCGCATCTTCACACCGAGCTTGCGCGCGAGATCGATGCCGACGATGAGGCCGTTCGCCGAGGTCTTCAGCGCATCGAGCGAACCGGCAGTGAGGTCGCGCTCCAGATTGCTGACCGTGCGTTGGCGGTCGGGATCGATGCCAACCAGGCTGGCACCGACGTCCTTTGAGCCGTAACGGAGGAAAACCTGGCCTTCGAGCGAAGGCGCGACGGCAAGACCCTCGCGGCGCGAGAGCGAGGCGACGATGCTCTGGGCGCGCCGGATGCCGCGGATCTCGTCGCGCGGACGCACGCCGCGCAGCGCAAAGGCGCCGTGGCTGAATCGCAGCGCCGCCGGCTGGACCGGCGGATTGCGAAATTCGTCCTTCATGATGATGTGCGGGGTGACGTCGATGACCTTGGAGACGAAGTAGCTCTGAAAGCCATCCATCAACCCGGCCATCGCAATCGCGAATCCGACCCCCATGGCGACGCCCAGCATCGAGACCGCCGTCTGGCGTTTGCGGGTGCGAAGATGAGTAAGGGCGATGTCGAGGGCCAGCAGCATTGCGGCTCAGCCTTCGGGCTCGGTGCGTTTTGCGCGGACGCGCTGGCCGTCCTGCAGCCCTTCGGGCGGGTCGACAATGACGATCTCACCTTCCATCAGGCCGCCACGGATCTCCACCCGTTTGTCGCCGACGATCCCGGAATTGACCGTCTTGCGCCTCGCCCGGCCGCCCACGACCGTGAAGACGGCGCCGTTGCGCAAGGCCGAAAAGGGGACGAGAAGCGCGCGTTTGCGTTGGCGAACGACGATATTGACTTCCGTCGTCATGCCGATGCGCAAGGGGGTGGTGTCGGGAATGGCGATGCGCACCCGGTAGTTCTTGTTGACCGGATCGCCCTTGGGCGTGATCTCGGCGACATTGCCGGCGAAGACGCGTGTGCCGAAGGCATCGGCGGTGAGCAGCGCCTGCTGGCCGAGGCGAACGAGCGGGATATCCTCTTCGTCGACCTCGGCGACGACGCGCAGCGGATACTGGCGGCCGACCCAATAGAGGACCTGGCCGGCGGAAACTGTTTCGCCGACCTCCCCGTCATGGCGCAAGACGATGCCGTCAAGCGGCGCGGTGAGCGTGTAGTCGGCGAGGCGCTGGCGCGCGGCGGCGACGGCGGCAAGCGCCTGGATGTGGTCTGAGCGCGCGCGTTCGTAAGCCTGCTGGCTGGCGATGCGGCGCTTGACCAGCGCCTGGTATCGCTCGAGCTCCTCGCGCGTGAATTTAAGACGCGCTTCGAGCTGAGCCAGATTTGCCTTGGCCTCGCGGTCGTCGAGGCGCATCAGCACGTCGCCCTTCTTGACTGCTGCACCGTCGCGCCTGGCGACTTCGGCGATGCGCCCAACGATGGTGGGCGCGACCTTGGCCCAATGAACCGGCTCGATTACGCCCGTCGCATAAACCGCTTCGACCGCAGGCCCACGGCTCACCGCAACGACGCTCACCACAGTTCGTCCCGTGGCGGCGATGATGCCCCACGCAGCGGCCGCGATCAGGATAAGGACGCCCAGTGTCAGCAGCCGACGGCGGCGTGAAAACGGTGCCTTGATCCAGGCGCCCAGGCCGGACTTGCCTTGGTCCTGGGCGGCGGTTTGGCCGGCTTCGTCTCGGGGGCTCAAAGCATTGGCTCTGAATTGTGTGTTGGGGCGCTGCATGGGCCGGTACCCAGCACGTCGCGGCCGACCGATACTGACCTATTCACAAGGCGCGCTTGGCGCAAGAAAGGATTTAGAATGTGAGACGACATGCCACGACGGTCATACACGCTTGAGGGTCCCGTCATCGCCGTGCACACGCAGGCGCAGGCAGAGGCCGTGTTGGCGGCGGCGACGCGGGCGGGTCGACCCGTTGTGCTGGCCAGCCCGACTAATGCTGCGGCCTATTTGGGCGCCGGCATGTTCCGGGCAATGATTGCGGCAGCCCGGCAAAGCTATCCGCAGGCGCGCTCGCTTGCGGTGCTCGATTGCGGCACCCGGGCGGGTGATGCGATGGCTGCGTTGCGCGAAGGGGTGGACGTTGTCTGTTTCCGGGGTGATCGTGACGTGGTGGCCAAGCTGATCGATATGGCCGAGCAAGTCGGCGCACGCGTGGTCACGGAGCTGACCGTGACGCTCGATCTGGCCGATCTGGCAGATCCCGAACGCGCGGTACTCGCTTGTCTCTCGGGCTGAGTTTGGCGCGGGTTTGCATTCGCTTCGCTTGTGGGATAATCACGGGAGCCGGGGCTGGCGGCGCCGCGCTTAGCGCGCTGGCTCGCTCGCTTGCGCAAATCAGCGCTTAT
>Ga0224512_10005378_pt1 | contig 10564 bp, 13 predicted proteins | sample SF_May12_sed_USG_4_FD_169103 | JGI IMG/M metagenome (GOLD analysis project Ga0224512, IMG submission 169103) | Sediment microbial communities from San Francisco Bay, California, United States - SF_May12_sed_USGS_13 | ecosystem: Environmental > Aquatic > Marine > Sediment | place: USA...
GTCGCCAGACGAAGAAAACAACACCCAGGGTATACGCGAGACCACCTGCCAAGAGTAGGATGAGGCCCGCGGGGGCGAGCGCCCGCACTAACGGTCGGGCAGCGCCGACAATTCCCCAGCCCATCACGAGGTAGAGCCCCAACTGTATGCGACGCATTCGGCCGCGCGAGACCGCTTCCAACACGATGCCTCCGATGGCAAGTCCCCAGATCACAGCGAAGAGACTCCACCCCAACCCGCCGTACAGGGTGACGAGAGCAAACGGCGTGTAGGTGCCCGCAATGAGCAGAAAAATGGCGGCGTGATCGAGGATGCCGAAGACCCGTTTACCACGTCCGGAAGGCAGCGCGTGATAAAACGTTGACGAGGCGTACAACAGGACCAAGGTGACGCCGTAAACGGTACAAGAGACCACGTGTGTGGCGGAGCCTCTCTGAGCGGCGACGACGACCATGACTACGAGCGCCGCGATTCCCAGCAGCAGACCGGCGCCGTGAGTCAGACTATGGGCTAACTCCTCGGCGGCTGAAAATTTTTCGTCAGGGTTCTTGACCATCATACGTGGCATGGTGTTCTACTTGGGCCAAATGCACAACCGAAATTCACCGTCCGCTTGGGAACGCCACTCCATTTTACCTCATTGTTGTACATAGAATGCACGGCCGACCGGATTCACGGGAAGGATGGTTCATATTATGCGAATCATATATGGCTTCATCATAGCGTCTCTGCTTTTGCCGCGGGCCACCGCCTCGTCCGATAAGGGCGATAAGGCCGTCATGTACGGCGGCGACCTTCGGCACACGGGTGTGTACCAAGGGGCGCCGTTTTTCATAAGAAACCTATATCGCGGATATTTCGCTTTGAATTCCGATGTCGAACTGTTATCTTCTAGCGACTCAGAGAATAGGCCTGCCACGTTCGTTTCCGCACAATCCACGCCTGCTGTTTCGACGGTTCAGAGTACATTCCCCGAGCATAGAGAGGTTGGGCGATTTGACCCTTCCAGAACAAAACAATCGCGATCGCTGCTGGGTATTCAGGGCGCTATCGCATCATGAAGTAGAGCGTGGAAAAAAGGAGTTATTCCATGTCCAACAAGAGACTGTATGTTGGCAATCTTCCGTTTGACGCTACGACAGAGGGCGTCCGCACCGCTTTCGAAGCTTTCGGAACGGTTCACGATGTGTCGCTGGTTACCGACCGTGACACCGGTCGTCCGAGAGGGTTCGGTTTCATAGAGATGGACCCCCAGGCGGCCAGCGCCGCGATCGAAGGTTTGAACAACAAGGACTTCGGCGGCCGCGACCTCACCGTCAACGAGGCGCGCGAGAGGAACTCGGGCGGGAGCCGCGGATAGCGCACCAAAGCTTGTCAGGAGGGGGGCCGTCATCACGGCCCCCTTTTCTTGGCTGTGGCAATGCCTTTTACCGACCGGGATCTGATTGATGCGCAAACCCAAAAGAAAGGAGTGAGCGCAGAATGGCAAGGCGTGGTAAATACGGAGCCGAGAAACGACAAAAGGAGCTAAAGAAGAAAAAAAAGCGGGAGGAAAAGCTCGCGAAAAAGCAGCTGAAAAAGCATGAGAGTCCCCAGGGCGAGTCGGAAAACGGCGGAGACGGGCAAGGGGAGAAGGCGGACGATGTTGTGGAACCAGGCGGGGAGCAGATTGAGGGTGGCGGCCGTTAAAAGACAATTAGGGGCGGTTGGAAACTCCCGCCCGCTCACAGATCTCAAGAAAAGAAATGATAGCAAAGTGATCAATTCCATAGATTCAAAAGATCGATCCTGGCGCAAGGCGGTCGCGAAGTACGAAACGCCTAGTCTGGGCAGAAGTATAGGACAAATTGCAAGTACGATAATCCCGTATTTTGCTCTACTCTACCTGATGTACCTGGCACTTGACGTGTCCTATTGGATAACGCTGGGGCTCGCTATTCCGGCGGCGGGATTTCTGGTTAGAAACTTCATTATTTTTCACGATTGTGGCCACGGCTCGTTCTTCAAATCAAGAAAGGCCAACCGCATTCTGGGATTTTTCACCGCGTTGTTGACGTTCATGCCCTCGTATTACTGGAGTCATCAACACGCAAAGCATCATGCCAGCGCCGGTGATCTGGATCACCGAGGTGATGGTGACGTGTGGACCCTAACCGTGCAGGAGTACTTGGCGCTGTCGCGCTGGAAGCGGATCGCGTACCGGATCTATCGGAACCCGTTCTTCCTTTTCGGGGTGGCACCGCTGTACCTCTTTTCCGTCCATTACCGCTACTGGCGCCCGGGCGACAACACGCGCGTGCGTTGGAGCACGGTTCGAACCAACGTGGCTTTGCTGGGCATCGTGGTCGCCGCGAGCTTGACCATCGGTCTCAAGGCATACCTCATGATTCAGCTACCCATCATGATTGTCGCGACGTCGGCCGGCGTGTGGCTCTTCTACGTGCAGCACCAGTTCGAGAATACGTATTGGGAGCGACACGGCGAGTGGGACTACGTTCGACACGCGCTCGAGGGGTCGTCTTTCTACAAGCTGCCGCGCATCCTGCAGTGGTTCAGCGGCAACATCGGTTTCCATCACGTTCACCATCTGAGCCCGCGAATTCCGAACTACAACCTCGAGAAGTGCCACGAGTCCCATCCGATGTTCCAAGCGGTAAAACACATCACGTTGTGGTCGAGTCTGAAGTCCCTTGGCTATCGTCTTTGGGACGAGGAGCGGAAGAAATTGGTTGGGTTTAGCTATGTTTCCGTCTATCTCGACAAGCAAGCGGCGCTCCCGGATCACTAAGCGGCCGTCGCGGTCGTGAGACTACCCTTTTCAACATCCCGGTCTCCGGACGACGTGGAACGACATGTTCGACGATGTCGAGGTCATTCCAGGCGATGAGCTGTCGCTCGATGCTGCCGTGGCGTACGAGTTCATAATCGGCGAAAGTGGTCGAGCTAAGGCCGCTCCGGTGTTTGGAGGTGTCATACCTCAAGGTGTGGCCCGATGGGGTTGGGAGGAATGACGACCGTAACACGGGTGAAACCGTTTTGAACCTCTCACCGGGTGCGAGGCTTGCCACGTCGATGATCATCGTGGAAGGGCTCGTGCGCATACTAGAAACTGAGCAGCAGCCCTACCTCGGGAGCCCAGTCGGGCGCCTTTGACGTCAAGCCGAAGGCATTGTTCAATTTTAGAAACGCGTTCTTAAAGAGATGCCACTGTGCCTCAGTGATCAGTTCGACTTCGTCCCCGCTGCCTTCGACACTTCCAAATACTCGCCACATCGGTGAGAGGCGCTTCAGATACTCGACAGCGTACTCACCGATCTCGAACACATCCTCGGCTCGATCATACTCGACGGCGGCGCGGCCGGTCACAGTGCCCCAAGAGAACCCTCGAATGACGCCCGATCCCAGCTGAAATTCCCAGTCCGTTGTCCCGATAAGTGATCCCTTCTCTTGCGTCGGCAGGACGGTCTCGAAGTAGCTAAAAACCTCCGGCCGATCGGCGGTCTCTGCAGCCCAGCGCCAGCGCAACTGACCCTCTATATCGCCGATTCCTGACTCCTCGATTCGGGGCGGGAGGCCCGAGCGATCCTCACTAGCGGTTTCGAGTTCCGCTTGGATCACCGCCGCCTCGAACTCGAGCGCAAGCCGTTCGCTCACGCCAAAGCCAACGAACAGCAGCCACTCGTAACCCACATAGTCTCCGCGGTAGTCGCGATCCTCAGTGCGGCCGAGTTCGTTCGGCGCGTACTCGAAGTTGGAATCGCGGTAGTACTCGAAATACGGATAGACGATCAGTTGCCCCTTCTGGACGTACGTTCCAAACATGGAAATCGGCACCCCGGTACCGCGGTCGTGCAGGTACACGGGCAGGTGTTCGGTATCGAGATGGGCCCGTATCTCCCGGGCGTCGCAGGCGGCTGCCAGCAGTACGACGCAGACCATGGCGAACATCGTTCTTTTCACGAATTACTCCTCTCGTATCCCGACCGGCTTTGTCATCGGCGACGGGAAAAGCCAAGTGTTCCGACCGACGTCTCTTTGGCGAGATCCATTCGCTCAATTATAGCGGACACGCGGCCATAATTGCAGACTGCCATCTCTACCTGCCAAAACCCTACGGCATCGTGTAGAAGAGCCCTTCCGAAATCGTCTTGTTTCCGTTTGGCAATATCGCCAGTACTTCGGCCTTATATTCGGTGTTCGAATCGAGGAAATTCACCGGAACCTTGAGGCTGGTGACCTCACCGGGGAGTTCGACGAACAACTCGGCGCCGGTGTGCTCGTTGACCACGATCACCTCCCAGCTTTCGACTCCTGGGCTGGCGTTCCACTGGATAACGGTGTTGTCGGGGGCGACGACCTCGCCGTTGGAGGGCGAGAAGATCGGGGCGGGTGCCAGCTCGTGCGACAGCGTACCTGTGCCTGTTAACCGGTCTCCCTCAACGGTGCGTCCCGCAAACTCGTAATTACCCGGGTCGAACAGCTCGAGCACCTCCTCGGGCGACGGCTCAGCGCTTTCGAAACGCAGCTCCGTCAGGCCGAGTACTCTGAACTCGCTCCTGGGTTGGATGTCGAGGATCGGCCGGTAAGCGGGATTGAAGATCACGACCCGTTTCCAGTCCTCGCCATCGAGAAACACTTGAACGCCGAGGTCGTTGTCGGTGGAGTTGAACTCCAGGAATATCTCCGAGTCCGCAAACGGCATGCCGCCGCCGGATGGACTCAGATCAACGTCATCCGCGTCACGGGCCTGCGATACTCGCGCCGGTTCCGTCGCGGTCGGCTCTTCACTGCATCCGGTAACGACGACTAGCCCTAAGAACAGTAGAGCCACGTACAACAGGTGATGAGAACGTATCACTGCAGACCTCCTGGATAGTGTAAGTGAACGTCGGGCGATGATAACGATGTCAATATATCATTCGAAGATGAAAGCGAGATGAAAACGACGGTGAAAAAAAAGATAATTTTGAATTCGTTGCGCCGCGCTGCGAATCATTAGAATAAGATGAGAGACGTTCGAAAAAGCGGTTCGGGTGCCGTGCGCACAGGAGTTGCCCCCGCAGCTGCGAAGTGCTAGATTATTTCGGTACCAGCTTCCGACCGCACGAGATCGTTGTACACGATCCGGCTGGTAGATAGGTCTGAGCACTATCAATCTGAGAACCCATGCAAAAGCTCGGTCATGAAGAAAATGATGGGTCTACTCAGCGGCGTGGCGGCACTCTTGGCCTCCGTCACGCTGTTGCACGCAAGTGAGGATCGGTCGACGATCAACGTTCCACGTTTACGCGTCCCCCCCATATACTGTTTTTTCATTTCTGAGGGATAGCTCACCTTGTTTATTTATATGAGGTTAGACAGGTGGGAGCCTCGTGCGGCCCTCAGGTGAACGTGTCGACGGGCCGTCACATTTCGATCGCCCGGGATAACTCGTTGCGATAAAATCAGAACCGAGTTCAAATGACAACGCGAACCATTGATCGATCACCCCATACGGAAAGTAGTCTCCGGCGCGACCTGGTAACGATTGGTGTCGAGCCGGGGATGACCTTGGTGGTCCACTCCTCTTTGAGCGCGATTGGATGGGTCGTGGGCGGGGCGCCGTCGGTTGTCCGCGTGCTCCTCGACGTAGTTGGTGACCGGGGCACTTTGGCCATGCCGGCAGCGACACCCCATTGTTCCGACCCGGCGCAATGGACCGACCCGCGGGTCGAGAAGGCGTGGCTGAGTGAGGTGCGGGAGAACCTGCCGTTGTTCGATCCGCAGACGACGCCCACAGCGATGGGAGCCATCCCGGAAACGTTTCGTACCTGGCCCGGGACAACGCGCAGCCATCATCCGTTGGAGTCCGTGTGCGCCCGTGGCCCTTCGGCTCTCGACGTGACCCAGGAGCATCCCTTGGCGTTCTCGGAAGGCCCGGGAACCCCTTTCGCTAAACTCCATGAGCTGGACAGTTGGGTCTTGCTTATCGGCGTGGGTTTCAATCGCTGTACCGCTTTGCATTTTGCTGAATCGCTGGTGAAACAGCGTCGGACGACCACGGTTCGTTTTGCGTCGGTAGAAAACGGACGCCGTGTGTGGGTCGAAGTGCCAAACGTCGCCGACGACAACGATACGCATTTCCCGATCATAGGAAAGAAATACACCTCGGCCGGGCGAGCCAGGCAGGGGCTTATTGGTGAAGCCCGATCGATGATGTTCCCCATGCGCGACTTGGTCAGCTTCGCGGTGGCGTATTTTGAGAGCGTCCTATAGGATGCCCCCCCGAGACGGTTACCGGACACCGACTGCCGACTCGAAGGCACCCCGCTGCGATCGCACGCGATCCTTTAGCTGACCAGTTTTGCGACCGAACATTGGATCGCAGAGGTCGACTCGTGGTCCCCACTGTAGTTCGCCAGTTATTGATCTAGATCATGTTGTCCCACAAGGGGGGAATGAGTCATAATCAATCACAAACATGGATGGTGAATGCCTCGCCAACGGCGTAGGCATCCGCCATCGGGGAGGAGGAAGCGATGATTAAGCGCTGGAGAGTGTTGCCCGTTGCGGCAACGTTTTTGTTTGCGCCCCTGGCTTACGGGGCGGACAGAGCGGGACAGGGAAGTCTCCCGTATCAGAGTTTTGAAACCATCGAGAGCTGCGCCGACTGCCATTCCGAAATCGTGACGCAGCACGCTCGTTCGTTGATGGCCAAGTCCTTTACCCATGAATGGGACGAAATCGAATACTTCGAGCTAGCGCTACCGCACGCCTTAGAAAATCAGAAAGTCTCCGGCATCAAAGCGGGGTGCAATGGCTGTCACTCGCCTCTTGCGTATCTGGCGGGAGACATCCCCCCGAAGCGCCCCTCCGCAGGCACTCGCGCCAACGAGGGCGTGAGTTGCGATGTCTGCCATTCTATCACCGGCTTCGTTGGCGACATTCCGTTCAACTTCAACTACGTCATGAACCCCGGGGACGTAAAGCAGGGCACGCGCCCAGGCATGGACAGCGGCCATCACGAAATCGCCGTCAACGATTTCCTGGCTTCCGCTGAATTCTGCGGTATCTGTCACAACGAGAAAGACCCCTTTGGCATGTGGGTCAAGGCCACCCATATCGAGTGGAAAGAGGGTCCTTATGGAGCCAAGGGTATCACCTGTCAGGATTGTCATATGCCCCGTACCGATGGGACTCTGAGCGATGACGGTGACCCGGTCGAAGGCGTCCGCAGGCATACGTTTCATGGTGTGCATTTCCCCGAGAAGCTGACGGGGGCCGTCGATGTGTTGCTGTATCCCCGTACGGAAACGGTCGAAGTCACCGATAAGATTATCGTGGACGCCACGGTGATGAACGCCAAGGCCGGGCACATGATCCCCAGCGGTTCGGTGGAGGAGCGGGTCGTCTGGCTGCATGTAGAAGCGACCGACAGCGATGGAAAGACATGGCACATTCCCGTCGACCGCAAGGGTTTCGACGGCGAGGACTGGACCGTTGCCGATCCCGAAGCGATGGCCTACCAGGATATCGGCGATATCCGCGGGTTGCCGAATTTTGTCGGCTTGAGCCGCGACGGCGACGTTCCCGCGGGTGATCGTATCTATCGCATGCCCTACCTGGATCCGGAGGGTCGTATGACCATTGCCCAGTGGAATACCGCCTCTTTTGGCCCCGATTACAGGTTGCCTCCGCTCGAGGGTATAGGCGAGGTTTTCACGTGGCAGTTGCCCGCCGGTGTCTCTAAGGGCGTTCTTCGGATACGGGCATCCGTCTATATGACCCTGGTTGTTTCCTCGGTCGCGGACTACCTGAAACTGCCGGCCACGGAGAAGGAGCATACGGTTATGGGGTCGACCGAAGTCACGGTGCTCGTGAGATGACCGCGGATCAGCGGGTGTTTGACGGGACATTGAGCCTTAAGACCGTCGAGCAGTTGCGAAAGCAGGGCTTAGTGATCCGGCGGTTCTGCATGGAAAGGCCGTCGCTCATCGGATAAAAGGTACGCCGGGGATAACAGGCTGATCTCCCCCAAGAGTCCACATCGACGGGGAGGTTTGGCACCTCGATGTCGGCCCATCGCATCCTGGGGCTGGAGAAGGTCCCAAGGGTTTGGCTGTTCGCCAATTAAAGCGGTACGCGAGCTGGGTTTAGAACGTCGTGAGACAGTTCGGTCCCTATCCTTCGTGGGTGTAGGAAATTTGAGAGGAGCTGTCCTTAGTACGAGAGGACCGGGATGGACGAACCTCTAGTGCACCAGTTGTCATGCCTATGGCACAGCTGGGTAGCTATGTTCGGAATGGATAACCGCTGAAAGCATCTAAGCGGGAAGCCAACCTCAAAACTAGATTTCCCAGAGCTTCGGCTCTCTGAAGGCCCCTTGCAGATTACGAGGTTGATAGGCCGGAGGTGTAAGCATGGCAACATGTTCAGCCGACCGGTACTAATAGGCCGTGCGGCTCATTCCTAGAATAAAGACGTAAGTATCTCTTCTCTTTACCCGCTATAGATTATCAATTTCTTTGAGAAATCAGGGGGGAAGCAAGGCTTCGGAGTGACCATAAAAAACTAATTTTTGATTCCTCTGACCTTGCCCCACCTATTGATACGAGCTCTGAACGGACCACTACCGTTCGGCGGGTATGCTGCGACGCGAAGCGTCGTCTGCATCAATCGCCCTTAGCAGCTCATACAATTTCGGCTGCCATAGCGTAGGGGGTCCACCCGTACCCATTCCGAACACGGAAGTTAAGCCTTACAGCGCCGATGGTACTGCACTTGAGAGGGTGTGGGAGAGTAGGACGCCGCCGGATTATTCCAAGAACCCGCATGCCATTCGGCACGCGGGTTTTTTGTTTGCCAAGTTGTCGGCAGCTGTGCCTCGAGGCTCGGGCAAGTGAGCGATGTGACGCCCAAGGAAGATCTCGATTTGACGGTTAAACTTGGTATAATTGACCGAGTAAAGCAATCTTACGTACTGGTTCTATCGGTACTGGGGCACTTATTCAAAAGGGTTCAAGCCGAATTTCGGTGTTAACGCAAACTGGTTATTTTTGGGGGGACTATCGTGCCATGGAGCAAATAGTAGCAGTTGTTATCGCGTGCATACAAGAAGTCTTCAAGAACAAAGGCCAAGCGCCACCCAGCGTCCGCCCCGAGGATACGCTGGACGCCGAGTTTGGGCTCGATTCACTTGATTACGCCGAGTTGGTGATACGCCTCGAGGAGAAAACGGGAATGGATCCCTTCGCGGACGGCACGCCGGGCAATATTCGTTCGGTCGCTGACCTCGCGGCTCTTTACGGCCCGAAAAAGGGAGCGTGACTCGCATCTTCGAGGCGAACATGGAGAAAACACACGAACACATGCTGTTCGACCATTTGCAGCGTTTGGCGACCAAACATGGAAGAAGTCACGCTTTGGTCGCTGGGGAAAACCGAGTCACGTTCGCGGAATTGAGTCCCCGTGCGGAGCGCTGGGTCGACACGCTAACACGGTTTCACAAGAGGCGTTTGGGGTTGGCCATTCGAGATATTGGCTCGTGGATTGCGGCCGCGGCGGCGTGTGACAAACTGGGAATCTCGTTGTTTCTGATTGATCCCGAGTTGGATTCCAGACACCGATTGGAATTCAGCCGGTTCGCAGGACTCTCCGCCGTCCTGGTTGACGACGCGGCTCAACCCGTTGTTGAATGTGGGGATCTCGAAGAGGTGCCGCACGAGGGGGAAGCTGTAGTCACAATTGTTACGTCTGGCACAACGGGAAAACCCAAGCCCGTGAGGCATACATGGCGTTCGCTGTCACGGCCGGTGCGGATCGACCAAAAGTACGAGCGCACGCGTTGGTTTCTTTCATATCCTCTTCGCCTGTACGCTGGGCTTCAGGTTTTTCTCCAGTGTTTCTTGAACGCCGGCACTTTGGTCGTCGCACCTGGTACATTGGGTCAACGCGAACTCGTTACCTATTTGTTGACTAGTGGGGTTGACTACGTTTCCGGGACGCCCTCCTTTTGGCGAGGGCTGCTTTCGTTCGGTGATCGTAGTGCGCTTCGACAGCTGAAGGTGCAACAAGTGACACTTGGTGGGGAGCCGGCGACCGGAGATTTGCTCAGCACCTTGCATGACGTTCTCCCGAAGGCGCGCATTGTCCATATCTATGCGACATCGGAGTTGGGGCGCTGTTTCACGGTAACGGATTGTCGGCCCGGCTTTCCCGTAGACTACCTGCGCAAGAGCCCGGAGCCAGGAATCGATTTGCGCATTCATGATGGCGAACTGCAGGTGCGATCCTCGAACAGCATGAAAGGATACGACCGTGTGTCGGAGCTGAAGGCGGACATGGGAGACTGGTTTCCCACCGGAGACCTGGTGGAAGTAGTCGGCGACCGCGTGGAGTTTCGCGGCCGGAAGACGGAGATGATTAACGTCGGTGGTAACAAGGTTTTCCCTCTGGAAGTGGAGTCCGTATTACGTACAATACCCGAAGTAGTCGATGCTCGCGTTTATGCTGTGGCGAGTTCCTTGGTGGGCGAGGTTGTCGGCGCTGACATAGTGCTGGACAAAATGCATTCACCTGATGCCTC
>Ga0224512_10005379_pt1 | contig 10563 bp, 8 predicted proteins | sample SF_May12_sed_USG_4_FD_169103 | JGI IMG/M metagenome (GOLD analysis project Ga0224512, IMG submission 169103) | Sediment microbial communities from San Francisco Bay, California, United States - SF_May12_sed_USGS_13 | ecosystem: Environmental > Aquatic > Marine > Sediment | place: USA: California...
GTGTCTTGTACTCACCGCGATGCCGCTCATCCTTCGATGAGTATTGCAGCAGGTCGCGATGCAGCTGCTTGATGTGATTCTCGGTCAGCGGAATTGTCTGCCAGTGGGCAAAGACCGTTTCCATGACGTCAGCGTAGCCAGCGACTTCCTCTTCGTCCCGCGAGGCGAATGCCTTCACGTCCAGTTCGGCCAGCAGGCGTTCGACTTCCCGGTCGCTCAACTTCGCTCCTTCTATACGAGTCGATGAACCGATGCTCTCGATCGTGGCAACTTGCCGCAGTGAGGTGAGTCGGTCGGGTGATATTCGACCGATCGCCGCCCAGGCGCCTTTGAATTCATCGATCTCAGCAATCAGCCTGAGAATCTCCGGCGTGATAGCAAGCGTCGCCGTTTGAATGCCGCCACCCATTTCTGCCTCCAATTCCATCTATTTTTAGCATGGCACAGTCGCATCCGATTGTCCATCCAATTCCATCCATTCAAGCGACTCTCGACCACCCTATTGGATATGTGGCCGGATTGTCGCTGCTGGCGCTGTATGAGTGGGTGGGTTTTTCAGACCACTGAGCCAGTCACGCAGATATCCCGCAGCAACCTGCACGGAGTGGGGGAGACGGGCCTAGACGGTTTGGATAGTTGCCAAGTAATGTTCAGCAGGTACGTAATAGGAATTGGTTTACTTGCGTCCTTTTTCGCGTCGGCGTTGCCATTTGGGTGACAGAATTCAGGTAGCCGAGAAGTGATCGAAAACTGAAATTGATGTACTGCCATACTCAGACAGTGGGTTCAAATTGAATATCAAAAACTTAAGTTGAGTCTGCGTGAGATTTGCGGGAAATTGATAGGATTTCCAGTCTTAAGGGTATTCCATTACATCGGTAGCAGCGTTCACATGTCGGCGAGTGCGTGATATACGTGACTAACCATGCACGTGGACGAGTCAATTGGATGCGTTTAAAACAATGGTTGAGCTAACGAGTGAGCAGCAACGTCTCATGGCGCATAGTCCTGAGAACCACGCCCGCCTAGAGGCTGGCCCAGGAACAGGCAAGAGCTTCACGTTAGTCGCATATCTTGACTCGCTGCTTGATCAGCCTGATGCGCCGAGAGTAAGGCTATTGACGTTTACGCGCGCCGCCACCGCAGAGTTGGCAGAAAAGCTCGAAGAATCCCCCACGGCGCAGGCTTTGCGCCCGAGTACCATTCATTCCTTTGCCATCTCTGTTTTATTGCGAAATCCGGGGACGGGGCGATTTCCGGACCCGCTCAGAATCGCGGATAGCTGGGAGGATGATCGGATTGTTATAGAAACTCTCAAAGACGTTTCCGGATTCAGCAGAACCAGACTTAAGGGAGATCTTCGACCGAAGATGGAAGCCAATTGGGAGTCACTCGAGGCGGACCCAGGTTTTGATGTGCCAGGCTCTGAAAAAGCACGTTTCTTGGGCGCTTGGGAGGAACACCGGAGAATTCTGGGTTATACGCTACTGGGCGAATTGCCATACAGGCTGCTAAGAGCTCTTGAGGAGCACTCCGATCTTGAAGGCCTAGGTTTCGATCTCCTATTGGTTGACGAGTATCAGGACCTTAATGCATGTGATCTTGGTCTTCTGAAACATCTCGCTGACCGTGGATCCACAATCATTGCCGCCGGAGACTCAGATCAGTCGATTTACGGTTGGCGCCACGCTGATCCGAGCGGCATTGGCCGATTCACAACGGAGTATCCTGAGGCGAAGGACTACCCATTAACAGTCACGATGCGGTGTGGAAGCCAAATTATTGGGTGGGCGAATCACGTAATTTCCGGCGATCCAGGTCGAAGACAGGATCGTCGTGTTCTCACGCCGAAACCCGGATCTCCTCCGGGCGATGTCGGCCTGTTCAGATTCACGAACAACACCGAGGAAGTGGAGGGCGTATGCGATATTGTCGAACGCCTACTCAGTCAACATGGCGTCCCCCCCTCAGACATACTTATTTTGCATCGCGGCGACCACAATCGGGTTTTCTCTAGTCCTATTCGTGACGAACTTGAGCGACGCGGAATCAGTTGCAGTGACCCGAGCTTTGTCAAAGAGGTGCTCAGTAGAAATGAAAACCGGCGCTTTATTGCTGCGTTCAGGCTGCTTGTCAATCCTGAAGATTCACTTTCGTGGGCAGCTCATCTTTACCTTACCCCGGGCGTAGGGCCCAGTTTCTTTCAATATGTCTATGACTACGCGCAGCGTAATAATCTAACGTTTGCACAGGCGCTCTTAAAGCTTGACGGAGAGAATTACGAGGATGGACCTTCTTCGAGCAAACACGCATCACTAGAGATTTTTCGCATTCGCTACTGGCTCGAGGGTCTTAGGCTTCCACCATCACAGCCCGACGGTGGTTGGACCGATTGGCTTGAAGAGTACGCAGGTGAATTCAAATGTGATCAAGATCTTTGGAACCTACTACCGGAGGTGGCCGAGAGACTAGACGATCCTGAGCTTGGCCAACTACTGTCGCAGCTTGAGCCGCTAGGGAAGGATATTGCACAGACAAAAAGCGAAGGAGTTCGCATAATGACTATGGCAGCGTCCAAGGGTTTGACGGTTCAGGCGACAATACTACCGGCTCTCGAAGACTCGATCATTCCTAACCCAAGATTTGATGAGCGGGAGGAGCGCAGACTGCTCTACGTAGCAATGACACGTGCCAAGGAGTTTCTATATTGTACTTGGGCACAAAGAAGGACAGGACCCTCAGCTCGCTCCGGGCAAGAGACTTTTGGGCGGCGCACGTATTCCCGTTTTCTCAACGATGGACCAGTTAATAGCGCCGCTTGGCGCCCGTAGCAATCACGTGCGCCGGAGCGACGCAAGGCTGCTGTCCTATCAAGGCACAGGCTCACGCAACGAAATCAATTGGCTAAATAGCGTTTTGCGGACAGTTGTGGTGGCAAGGCACCTAATCTTTGACGCAGAATAGTCTGCGGTTTGACATTGACCCGCGAAAATCACGCAGCACGTTATGCGCTGCCATTGGTCGCGTGCAGAACGACCCGGTGACGAGCCGTGTCGTTTCTAGAAGCCCTGGCCACGAAGCAGGGCTCAGCGAGTCCGGTATTACTATTCAGGTTTCAACGAACGTACTAACGCTGCAACATTCTTCTCGCCAGGAAACTCGCTACCCATTTCGCGTGCCAGCGAAAGTGCGGCGTCAACGTTGCCGCTATCACGAAGCATGGTGGCGAGCGCCCAGGCGATATCGAAGTCACTCGGGAAGTCACTCCTTGCTTTGGTGAGCACGGTCAGCGCTTCATTGCCCTGGCCCAAGGAGTTTAAGGCGACGCCCAGGACATAAACGTATCTTGGATTGTCCGGCACCAGCGATGCGGCGCCTCGCAACTGCTCCAACGCTTCGTCAGCGCGGCCTGTACGAACGAGAAAAAGCCCATAGGCGTGTCGAGCTGGTCCGAATTTCGCGTTGATCCGGATCGCGTGTCTGAAATATTTTTCAGCCGCTTCGGTATTGCCGGTCCTGGATTCAAACTCAGCCAGGTTGGTTACGGCATCCGGCATGCTGGCGGCTGCTAGCATGGCCGCACGATATTCATCCGCGGCACTGGCAAACGCACGAATATCTTTGATGGGCATAAGATCGCGAATCTCGGCGTAGCTTCCCGCAGCTTCTACTCGGACCCCCCGCACCGGGTCGCGCAGCAAGTGGCTGCCATATCGTGATCGAAACTCAGCGGGCCAGGCGCGCAGGGCCCGCACTGCGGCAATACGAACGAGCGGGTTAGCATCATCTAGAGCGCTAGTCAGTGCGGCCGCTTCCGCGTCACCTGCCCGTGGGACAAGCAGCGTCAGCATCGTTGCGCGAGCGATCGCTGGATGGTCAGGGTTCGCCAGCGACTTCAGCAGTTGGTTGTTCGACTGCCCCAGGCGTCCTGCAGCGATTGCGTTGCCGTAGTGCGACGTCACAAGGCCTGCGCCAGGTATGCGAAAACTATGATCGCGCCGATCATCAACACCCATATACGTGGTCGCCAACATGTGGCAATCAACACATATAACCGAATCCGACCCACTATGTTCCGCAGTGGCAAACCGCGCTGGCAAATGACACTGGAAGCAGACAGCGCTCGGTTCTGGTCCTGTCACCAGGTTACCGGAATGTGGGTTATGGCAGTCCGTGCAGGTTACGCCGGCTCTGTACATCTTGCTTTGAATGAACGAACCGTATACGTAGACCTCGTCAAGGATACGCCCGTCTGCGTGGTAGAGGTTTTCCTCAAGGAGAGAGGGCATATGGGTGTCGGATAGTGGTTTGCCGTACTCGTAAGCTTGGGTCAGCGTGCTTCGACGAGAGTGGCACCGCCCGCACGACTCGGGTTGTTGCTGAAGCGCCACGGGCGTGCTGCGTTCCGCCATACCGGTGTCAGCGTTCATCGTCCAGGACGCATTGTTCTTGTCATCGAGATTGACCGACAAACCATAGTCAGGAGAAAAGCTCCCAGTCTGTGCCTGGGCAATATGTGGTGTTCCAGGTCCGTGGCAGGCTTCGCAACCGACAGAGACTTCCGAAAACGTTGTGCGGAACGAATCAGTGTTTATATCGTAGCCGAGATCGACGTCCGTCGAATGGCACTCTGCACACATGTAGTTCCAGTTGAAGTAACGGCCCGTCCAGTGCAGTGGGTCATCCGGCGCTATGTATTCATTGGGGTAGAGGTGATACCAGCGCTGGCCGCCTGATTCGGGAGGCCGCGTGTCCCAGGCGAACGGTAACGCTTGTTTGCGTCCGCTGGGAAAAGCGACCAGATACTGTTGCAACGGTTCAATACCAAACGTATGAGTGACTTCGAACGCCCGCTGTTGCTCATGTTGATCGTCGCTTCGGACAAAGAACTTGCCGTCCTTCTTGAAAAACGTGGTCCGCATTTCAAAGTATTCAAAGACGGTATTCGAGAAATCGCCGAGTACTGTATTGTCATCTGCGACCTGCATGGCCATTTGATGGTGCGAGCTTTGCCAGTCCTGAAACTGTATTTCGTGGCACGTTCGGCATGCTGCGCTGCCGACGAATGTCGGTTGTTGGGAAGTGGGCTCGGGAGTCGTTTGAGGCTTCTGGCAGCCGCCTGACACAGCCATCAAGAGCAGAATCACGAAGCGGCGGTAATTCTGCGTGAGAGGCGTGAAGCGCCGGTCCGATAACAGCAATTAAGTTGTCCCAATGATGAACTGTGCCCTTAATGTTATCAGCAGGTTTCGCTGGGCGTCCAAGAGGTGCATCTGACAGATTCACGTTTTCGAGGGCAGAAATTGAAGCGGATTCAGTTAGCAAACCGTCATTCGGCGGCTCAGGGTCCACAGTACCCCCAATTCCGAGACTCGTCATCACGGAGATTTTTGGATATATTCTGACAAGGCGCGATAAATAGAATAACGGATCCAGCCCAAGATCAGGGGGAGCACGAAATGCGTACTATGCCGATTCTGGCGGCTCTAGCCGCCGCAACGTTTCTCACCGGATGTGTGGGTGCCGCAATGAACGCATCGACGCTTGCGGTCAAATCGGGCCCAAGGGACGAGCTACAACCGCTGGCTGAGGCCGGAGATTCTGCAGCGCAATACGAGCTCGGCAAATCCTACTGTTGTATGGGCGTGGGATTCGACACCCAGACTGCGACCGAGTGGCTTTGCAAGTCGGCCCACCAGGGCAATGCTGATGCGATGTACGAACTTGGCCGCATATACCAGGGCGACGTGTCTCGTACCTTGGCCCCAGGCCAAAAACTGATGCAAGCAATGAACGCCAAAGAGAGTCGGCCGCACGCGCAGCTGTGGCTATCGCTTGCGGCGTCTGCAGACCATCCTGACGCACGAAAGCGCCTCGCTGAAGTAAGCAAAAAGATAAGTGAAAACGACGGCGCGACTGCGACTCGTCTTAAAGCAGCATGGCGAAACGCACCCTGTGAGTACGAGCGGGTTTTTGCTACTGAGTGACTGACGTTCTGGCGGACCCGGTGCGGGACTGATCGGAAATTATCGATACTAAGACGACAATGAAGGCGAGCAAGTGCAAACCGACAGCAACGTAGACAATTCGAGCGCCGAATCCAGCATTGACCTCGGCCACATAAAACTCCATCAACTGGCTGCCAGCGCAGCACCCATCTCCCTGCAATGCAACGATGTCGTTATACGCCTTTTCGAGCAACGATTGTTGAAGCCGCAGCAAGCGAAAACTCATGATGGCAAATACACTGTAAAGCACGACGGCAACGCCTTTTTTCATTTTCGACAGCGGCCGATCGACATAGACTATTCCGCCGAGCAATGCCAGGTGGAACGTCAGGAAGAAACCCCACTGCACATCAATACGAGCAGCGACGGATTGAGCAACATCGATTAGTTCGTAAAACGTCATGATTGGATACCGCTTTGGCCAGATGATTTAGTTGGGAGAATACACATGAAACAAACGGTGTTTTCAATTTGTATAGTTTGCATCGCATACCTCGGGCTTTCAGGTTGTACCTCTTCGCCGCCTGTTGTACCAGCAGCGACGCCCCAAAATACTACGGAGGAGGGATTGGTTCGCGTCGAAAACAGCCGATTTGACGAGGTATATGTCAGGTCGGGTTTTGATCTAACTGATTTTGATGCCGTTATTCTGGCGCCCGTATCGGTGAGCTACAAGAGCACACGGCCGGAAAATGAACTCAATGATCGGCAGCTTGATTTGATGAAACGATATTTCAGAGAGGAATTGGAAGGTGCGTTCGGTGAGAGTGGGCAGTATGCGCTTGTTGATAAGGCGGGTATCAGGACAATGCGAATTTACGCTGGAATTACCGATCTCGAGATCAATGTGCCGACTGATATGCCGGCCATTCATCGCAATGTCGTGTTTGTCGCCTCGTCGGGAAAGATGACGTTAGTAACTGACGTCTACAACGCGCAAACGAACGAGATACTTGTGCGGATAAAGGATCGGCGGCAAGCTCGAGATCACTGGCATAAGGCCACGTCGATTTCTGAGTGGTCCGAAGTACGTGCGGCGTTTCGCTATTGGGCGGGGATTGCAAGCGATAGAATTGATGCCGCGCATGCAAATCGGTTATGACGCCACTTAACGGATTGACAGCGAAAACGACGACGAATCAACGATACCGTCGCAATATCGCTTTGGTCATGTTTGCGTTAGTAATCTGTCCTGCGGTTCTGGCGCAGACGCCAGACGACGATCGCCGACCCAATTTCGTCATCATCGTTGCGGATGACCTCGGGTATTCTGACCTGGGTAGCTACGGCGGCGAAATCGCCACTCCCAATCTTGATCGACTGGCGTCTGAGGGTATTCGGTACAGCAACTTCTACGTTGGCCCCACCTGCTCGCCAACGCGGTCGATGCTAATGACCGGTATGGATAATCACCGTGTCGGTATGGGCAATATGTATGAGCGAACGGCGCCTAACCAGATGGAATTGCCTGGCTATGAAGGCGTTCTCAGCCTGGATACCCCTACATTTGCAAAACGACTGCGTGATCTAGGGTACCGGACCTATATGACGGGCAAGTGGCACCTGGGCCATGAACCGACACACATTCCTCGCGGACGGGGCTTCGACCGCTCCTTTTCTCTGATTAACTCAGGAGGTAGCCATTTCGATTTCAACGGCCTGAATATCGATAATGAAGAATCAGAATTCACTGAAGATGGTGAATACCTCACGGAATTGCCGAAGGACTATTATTCGACGCGAACATTCACCGACAAGCTGATTGAGTTCATCGACGACGACAAGGAGGACGATCGCCCATTCGTCGCCTACCTCGCGTATCAAGCGCCGCACGACCCCTTGCAGGTGCCCGAGTCCTGGCTGCGGCGTTACAAAGCGAAGTACGACGACGGTTGGGACCACACGAGGGAACAGCGCCTGGCGCGCATGAAAAAGCTTGGCCTGATGCCGCCAGCGGCTGAGCTGGCGCCTCGCCTTTGGTATTTGCCAGAATACGATGACCTGCTTGGCGCAGCGCAATCCATCGCGGCTCGCAAGATGGAGATATACGCCGCCATGGTTGAGTACATCGACTTTCAAGTCGGCAACCTGATCGACTACCTGGATGAGTCGGGCCAGCTCGATAACACCGTTATCATCTTCTTCTCGGACAACGGCCCGGAGGGCAGCGACCCAATCGCGGCGGCTCAACGGCAGCCAAACCTGGCCAAGTCGGCTTTCTATTCGAACAATTACGACCTTCAGTTTGAGGCGTGGGGGCGCAGCTATAGCTACATGGCCTATGGGCCCACCTGGGCGCAGGTGTCGGCCACGCCATTCAATATGTACAAGGGTGCAATGGCAGAGGGCGGAATTCGTTCGCCGTTGCTCGTTTGGCAAAGCGGCCGTCCGGTGCCTGCCAATGTTGATAAGGATGCGTTATTGCACGTGATGGACATTGCGCCGACGCTCGTTGAAATGGCAGGTGGCGATGCGACAGAAATGCAGGGTAAGTCGTGGGCATCGATGCTGCGGGGTGAAGAAGCCAGGCCCCGCGACGACGACGACATCATTGCGATGGAATTTCAGTCCGCAAGGATGATTCGGCGTGGAACGTGGAAGGCGACGTTGACGCCGAAGCCCTATGGAACCGGCGACTGGGAGCTTTTCAATATTACGAAGGATCCTGCCGAACAAATCGATGTTTCAGCAGAACATCCCGAGCTGTTTGACGAGCTCGTGACCGCATGGGGAGAGTACGCTGCGGCGAATAATGTTGTGCTTCCAGATAGGACGTTTTATGACGGCATGGAGGAGCGTTTGCCACCGCGCCCGCCTGTGCCGGACTCATGGCCACGCGGTCAGGAGAAGAACTGGCAAGATTCAAGAGATGAAGATTGATTCGACCGAGGGACTGAGCTGATGCGTCAATGTGGGCTATTAATCATACTGCTGGTGCTGTTCACAAACGTTGTGCACGCACAGCTTGACGGTGCGCGCGTCAATTGGCCGTTGCCAATTAACACCAATATCGTCACCGCGACAGTCGTCAATGGCACCGCTAACGCATCGATGTCAGTATTCGATCGGGTTCAGGCTGACGTAGACATAGATTCAGACCTCTATGTGCTCAGCTACCTCCGGAGCCAGGCAATTCTGGGTCGTACCGTGCACTGGCAGGCGCTGTTGCCTGCCGGCTCACAGAGCACCAATTCGCCCTTGCCACTATCCACGAATCGCACCTATGCGGATGGACTTGGCGACGTGTCGATCGGCGGGACAATTAATCTTATAGGGGCCCCGGAGCTGCCAGTCCGAGAAGCGCTCAGGTACGAGGTTGACCTTAACGTCAGTCTCGGCGTGCTGGTCACGTTCCCGACCGGGTCGTATGACAAGGACGAAGTACTCAATATGGGCTCTAATCGCTGGAGCACTCGAATCTCCTTGCCGATTGTCAAATCCTTAACGGACTGGGTTCCAGCGCGACGGACGACGCTTGAAGTGACGCCGGCGGTCGTGTTTTTCGGTGACAACGACAACAGCGTTGGTAGCACAATCAAACAGGACCCTGTTTATTCGGTTGAGGCGCATTTAACGAGGGACATGACAAGCAAGGCGTTTATCTCTCTGGACTACACATGGATCGACGGGGGCGACCAAGCGTTCACCGACAATACGACAGGTCTATCGGCCGGGGCAACATCCGGTCTGGGTGCGCAGCTTGCCGGCGTCACGCTGGGGTTCAAGATTAACGACAACCTGAATCTCAATTTGACGCACATGCAGACCATCGGTGAGAGCTCGGATCCGTTCGAGCTAAACGGTTCCCTGACAAAAGTAATGTTGAACTGGGGCTGGCACGATGTCCTGGAGCCGCGAAGGCGTTCCCAGGGCAATTAGGACGATTCTCCTCCAGGCTACGCAGCCGCATTGAGCGATTCAGCTAGCGGCGAATTCCTCGACAGACAGGTCTAGTTCTCCGAAGGCAGGGATCATTCCGAGCACTATGGGCGGACAATTGGGTACCACGAATTTAGTCCCATTGAGTGTGAGCGAACCCAATCAAAACAACCGCTTATTGCCGTAGCTGCATCTTTTCATGGGACAAGAGCGCTTTGTAACCTTATGACTAGGAGAGGAAAATTCGGATTGAGCTAATTGGCTTGGAACCAGGTGACTTCCTTCTAAGGATGTACCTACATACCGCATGGCTACGAGGTCAATTCCCGGGAAAATTCTAAGAAAACTTCGCCGCAGATCCCGTCATTTCTCAATTGCAAGAATGATTTGTAATCAGTAGGTCCCGAGTTCGACTCTTGGTGCCGGCACCAAATAATCAGCAACTCAGCGGCCCGTCCGGGCCGCTGAGTTGTCATGTAGACACCGTGTAGATAATTTTGGGTGTTTGTTGCGCGGGCAAGATTCAGTTGGTAGATCGGGCTGTCTAAATGTCCAATTCCGTCTCAATCGCGCAATATTTTTTCGTTTCGAGAGTCCGCTAACTCGTCCTGCCCGGGTTTGATGGTAGAGTCCTGAGTGACCCATACTGACCCAATGCGGACACAGCATTTCTTCG
>Ga0224512_10005380_pt1 | contig 10563 bp, 9 predicted proteins | sample SF_May12_sed_USG_4_FD_169103 | JGI IMG/M metagenome (GOLD analysis project Ga0224512, IMG submission 169103) | Sediment microbial communities from San Francisco Bay, California, United States - SF_May12_sed_USGS_13 | ecosystem: Environmental > Aquatic > Marine > Sediment | place: USA: California...
CTACTTCTTCTCCGATATCGAGGACGTTCAGCAGAACTCGACGAATGCGGACGGACCGGGTCTCGAGTTCCCGGTCAAGAACTCGGGCGATGCGGAAATCCAGGGCCTCGAGTTTGAACTCAGCTGGTTGCCGCTCGACGGCCTGACCTTGTTCGCCAGCGGCGCGCTCATGGACGGCGAATACACGCGGCTCAACGAAGACAGCGACGCCTTCAAGTCGACCTTTAGTTTCGGTGTACAACCGCAGACGCCGCAGACGCCCGATTACGCGATCAATATCGGTTTTGATTACACCTATGATTTCCAGCAGCAGTATCTCGGCGCGTTGTCATTCGGCCTGGATTATTACGAAATCGACGACTACATCACGTCCGCATCGAATGAATTCCACAACTCGGGCTGGGATATGCTGAACGGTTATATTTCGCTCGGTATCGGTGACAACTGGACCTTGAAGTTGACCGGCAAGAACCTGAGCGACGAAGATAACATCACTTCGGGCAGCCGCGGCCTTGGCGGCTTTATTATCATGGCGCCGGTCGAGTACCTGTTCACCGTGACTTACCAGATGTAATCGACGGGCGCAACCGCCCAACTAAACTTCCAGGGGCCCCAGACGGGGCCCTTTTTTTCCGGTCGCCTGGCCAATTCGATCTTGCCTGCCCCCAGCCCTCTATCGTTGTCCCGTGAGATTGCGGGTGTTAGCATGCCGCCAGCAGCAGCCTTTAACAACAATGGTTAACCGGCTGCCACCGCCCTTTCCAGACAGATAATCAACAGGAGAAATCGAATGCCCCTGAAATTTACCATGGCTTCGGCCGTGCTGGTGGTTGCGTTGTTACCGGGTATCGGTGCGGCGCAGATCAATCAGCAATTCAGCGACCTGGAGCCCTATATCGATGAGGCCCGTGCCGTCATGGCGACGGACCGCAAGGTCCTGATTCGCGACGCGCTGGGACTGACGCGGGAAGAAGACCAGAACTTCTGGACGCCGTATCGCGAATACACGGAAGACATGGACGAGGTGAATAAGCTGCGCCTGAAAGCCATCACGGACTATGCGGCGAACGTCGACAATTTCACCGATGATATCGCCAAACAAGTGCTCAACGATTATTTGAAGTTCGAGAAGGATCGGTCCAAGGTCCGGAATAAGCATGTCAAGAAGTTCAGGAAGGTCATTCCTGAAGCCAAGGTCGCACGCTTCTATCAAATCGAGAACAAGCTGGATGCGATCATCAACTTCGCCCTGGCCATGCAGATTCCGCTGATCGAACCGAAGTGAAAACCGGCATCATTCGGTAATAAATAGATCCGAAGCGCGAGCACCGTCGCGCACGGTAAAGACGAATGGGATGAGTGCAGCGGCGCCAACGCATAGTCGGTGTCCGCTGTGCTCGCCTGGTATCAGCGCCATTCACTCTGAGGATATTTTCGCATGCAAGCGGTCGAGGCATTCTTCGAGCAGTATCGGCAAGCCTGGCGTGCTAACAGCGCAGACCAGATCCAGTCATTCTGGGATACGGAAGAATCCGGGCCGTTTTACAAGGCCGAAGAAATCGATGGCATATTCACCGACTGGAATAAGCTGACCGCCTATTGGCGACACAATGAAGGCTTTAACGACAGCATCGAGCTGTCGTTTGCCGACCTGCAAACGCAACCCGTTGGCGCAGATCGCCGACTGGTCGGTATGCGCATGCGCTGGGACATAAAATTCTCGAACAATGCCAAACTCATGGACGGCAGCGCATTCGCCTGGGCCGGCCAGACGATGGGCGGCGACAATCACGTCATCGCGCTGCTGAAGGAGACGTCCGGAGCCTGGAAACTGACGGCCTGGATCGAGGCGCCGAACGCGCCGATCAATTACATCGCCGAGTTGTACATGAAGAACGTACGCTGAAAAGCGCCAGGTATACGCCCGATGTGCGGTAGGCCGCTGGATAGTGTTTCCACGGGATGGCTCCCTCCGGTCCGCTTTATTCCCGTGGAAACACTATCCAGCGGCCTTCCTCGAACCGTGGTTTTCCGAAACACGTTTTGTCTATTTATGAGACTTCGGCAGTCCAGGGTAATCTGAATAATCGCAGACCGACCTATGCCGGTATTTCTAGAATAATGGGGACATTTCTGTCAATTCTTTGTTTACAGCACCGGCCGGCGAATTGCGCCGGGCAATAAAGTCTTAGAGTCAGAGAACGTTATAGCTCGTCGATCAACGGACCGATGATGCCATGAACGCTAGTCACTAGCGCTCGCCCCCCTGTCATCCGTGCGGTTGGCCAGGAACACGACCAACAGGAACGCGGCGAGGAAACCGAGGTTCGCGACGGGATAGTCGAATGGCTTGACCCAGATCTCCGTATACCAGCCCCACAGTGACGTGATTTCGACGCAATACCAGAGAATACCCGATACCGGTATCGCATAGCGGATAGCGCTGCCCATCGCCTGGTACCTCGTCATCTTGAACAGCACCAGGTAGATGCCCCAGACCAACATGCCCGCACTCAGCAGGTAGGTACCCGGATGCGTCGGACCGAGGACCCGCGGATCCACCGCCAGGATGATGACGAGATAAAAAAACCAGCTGATGAACACCGCCTCCATCGCCGCGATGCGGGCGAACTGACGTCGGTACCCCGGCGTCGGCATGTTGGGCCGCAGGCGAAAATTGCGATGAAACCACAGGAACATGCGACAACGCGTGTCCTTGTTGGCACCGGTGAAAATCAGCACGACAAGGTAGACGATCAGGGACGCTTCCATCAAAACGAGATTGGGGGTCAGAAATACGTTGCCCTCGTGTATCAGCGGCTGGACATCCATCAACACCGCAAACAGCGCGAAAGAAGGTTCGACGCCGAACATGAAGATCAGCGCACCCCCCATGAAACCGAGAAAGGTCGCAGTCAACTCGTCCTTCCTGAAGCCGAGCCAGACCAGGGCAAAACCGAGCAGGCTGAGCAGCGTGGAGCCCAGCAACAATGCCGGACCGTGCATCAGACTGTGCGACACGACCGAAAGCGCATGGGCGACCGGCTTCCAAACTAGCGGCACGGACAATGCCAACAGGCCCAATAGCGGCCTGGCATGAAGCTTGCGCAGAACCCCGCCGTCGGGCGAATCCAGTTCAGCAGCCTTGATCACCATTGTTCATGCCTCCTGCTTCAGACAACCTGCCGGATTCAAACGAGGGCTCGGCCGACCCGACACACGGCATCGGCCGCCCCCAGGGGCCTGTCGATCATTCCCCGAACCGGTAGCTGGCCCTGATGCCGTAAGTTCGGGGATCGGGCAACAGATAGCGTGCCCCGTTCGGCACGAGCACGGCGCCACCGAATGCCAGGTATCGGTTGTCGATATTGTCGAGACCCATCCTTGCCGTCGTGTCATCGAAGGCGTTGTCGACATAGGCGATCACTTCCCAACGTTCCGAAGCCAGACCCGCGCGGAAATTGAACAGCCAGTAACTGTCCAGGGCCAGCGTGTTATCCGTGTTGACAAACCGTTCGTCGGTGAACGCACCGTCGCCTTCCACCAGCCAGTCGAAGTCTTGCGTCAACGGGCGACGGTACTGCGCCGACGCAACAAACGCATGTTCCGGCGCAAACTCCAGATCGTTGCCCGAGAAACTGACTTCACAAACGGTCTTGCCCCCAGAGTCCGTGATGGGCGTGCAATTGCCGCCGTATGCGATCGTTCCCGGGCTGGTCGTACGCCTGACAAAATCGCTGTATTCCGTATCGAGATACGTATATCCGGCATTCAAGTTCAGATTTTCCGTGACTAACCACTGGACTTCGAACTCGAGACCGAGCACCTCCGCCTCGCTCGCATTTTCGATCCTGGGCACCAATAGCCCGCTTGCAGGATCGACGACCTGTGTGCTCACCTGCTTCTCGTCATAGTCGTCAAAGAAGATGGCCCCGTTCAGGATCACGGTTCCGTCCAGCCAGCTGGTTTTGCCGCCGAGCTCATAGGTGGTCTTTTCCTCCCGCTCGAACCGGTTACCGTCGGGATCGAACGCACCGGGACCGCCGGTCAGCGCACCGATTCCGGCCGGCTTGGCCGCCTGGGCCCAGGACAGGTAATACATCATGTTGTCCATCGCCTGCCAACTCAGCGTCACCTTCGGTACGAAGTAATCATCATCCTCCTTGCCGGTAACGATGCCGTTAGGACGAATATTGATGCACGACAAACCGCCTCCAAAAGCCCAGGGCACGCAACCATTCAGCAGGCCCGTAACCGGATCGGGCGTGGCGCCGAACAGGTCCGAGTTGAAGCCCAGGCCAATCGGATCGACGACCGTATCCCTGCTGGGACCACCGACTTCCAGATCTTCAGTGACGTAACGACCTTCCACGTCCAGTGCCAGGTTATCGAGGATGTTCCACGTGACCAGGAAGTATGCGGACCAGTGTTCGGTATCCCTGAACCAGACCTCGTTTGCCGAAGGAAAAGTTCCCTGCGGCCCAATGTCCGCCTGGAACGGTGCGCAGGGTGTGTTCGGCAGGGGAGGCAGGCCAATGGGCGGGAAGCCGCCCGTGGTCGGCGCCAGGGAATGAAGAACGGCGATGCAGGTATTGCCGGTATCAACCTGGTCGACTTCTTCATTCCAGTATTGCGCACCGACCGTCCAGTCGATAATACCCTCGGTGTTGGACGTCAGACGCAGTTCCTGGCTGAACAATTCGGTGTCCGTGTCATAGCGAACCTCGCTCACGAACGGCAGCTCAACCACCGAGCCGGTGGCATTGCCGTCCTGAAACGTCAGGACCTCCGAATCGGCATAGTGTGAGATCGATGTCAGCGTGACGGGCCCGAGATCCCAGTCGATGTTGAGCTGGCCGCGGAAGACCTCCCTGCTGCCGTCCTCGTAGTCACGGCAGGTTGACCCGTCAGTCGGGTCCGTGCAAGTACGCGCATCAGGACTCATCGTCGCGCCGGGCTGGTCTCCATCCGGGAATTTCCCTGACGGCCCTGGGACAAAGCCCGGCACCAGGTCGAGAATACCCGGCTGGTTCAGGAGTTCCGCGACCGTTGCCGTGCCGAACGAGTCGGCGTCCGGAAACCCGGGAGGTACGAGACCCGCATCTATTGCAGACTGCGGAAACGGATACTGCTTATCGGGGTCCATGAACCGCCATGGCGGGACTTCAAACTCATCATCCGAGTAAGTCAGCTTTGCTCGCACTTGCAATGCTTCGCTGATCTTCCAGGCCAGGTCACCGCCGACGGCGTACCCGTCCGATCCGCCGACGGACCCGCCCGTCGGAACATTGTTATAAAAGCCGTCATGCGTGTGGTATATGCCGCTCAGGCCGCCCGCCAGCACGCCGGGGACCAGCGGTCCGCTGATCCTGCCCGTCGTCTTGAACATGCCGTCGCTGCCCACATCGACACCGACGTCGGCGTCCAATACATCCGCCGGGGTCTTCGTGACGTAACTGACCGCGCCGTTGAATGCGGAGCGACCGTATAGCGCATTTTGCGGACCCTTGACGATCTCGATTCTTTCGAGGTCATAGAGCTGAGGATCGATAAGCAGGGTGCCGCCAAATGTGCCGATCGATTCGCTGCTGATGTCGACGCCGTCGAGGAGCACCGCCGCGTTGACCCGACCACGGCTCGGACGCAGGCCGCGGATGATGATCTGGGTGTCGTTGGCGGTGAATCCCGTCGAAAATTGCAGGCTCGGCGACAGACTCGCAACTTCCTTAAGACTGCTGAGGCCTTGCCGCTCGATCTGCGTCGCGCCGAATACATCGATGGCAATGGGCACCTTCTGAAGGTTTTCTTCCTTTTTACGGACCGTGACCACCACTTCTTCCAGTGCTTGCGCCAACGCAGACTGGCTGGAGAAGATCAGAGCGGTGACTCCGATAGCCAACAATAAGAATCGTGAATGCTTCATTAGAAATCCCCCCGTTAGAGTAAAGCACCTATGCAGTCGCTTCGACCACCTGATCTTGCTCGGTTTTATACATCCCAACAACCCCGACCACAAATAAAATCAATACCACGGACATCAGCCCGGTATATTCTTTCGGCATAACCCAGATCTCGGGATACAGCCCCCAGCGTGCGAATGCCTCGATCGGCAGCCAGCAAATACTGCCCGTCGGGATTGCATAGCGGAATGCCGGCCCCAGGCCGCGAATCTTCAGCAACTTGTTGACCAGGTAAATGCCCCAGACGACAAACCCCCCGGTCAGCACCATCGCCAAAATGGAATCGTATTTTATGCCGCGCGGATCATTAATAAAGATGGCGAACAGGTAGATCGTCCAGACCAGGAACACGGTCTCGATGGCGGCCGTGCGTGCGTGCTGGCGCTTATAACCCGCAGTCTGCCGGCCGGGTCGTAGCTTGAAGTTACGGTGAAACCACATGAACATGCGGCAGCGTGTATCCTTGTTCGCACCGAGAAAGATCAGCATGCTCAAGACGATCAGCGTTGTGGCCTGAATCATCAGCAGTTCAGGCGATAGAATCATCATGCCCTGATCCATGATGGGCTCGATCCCGAGCCAGTGGCCGAAATACCGCCACGTCCATTCGAAAAACCCGCACCATATCAGGCTGCCGCCGATATAGCCGAGAATCGTCGCCTGTTCTTCCGGTCGTTTCAGGCCAATCCAGACGAGCGCAAAGCCGCCGAAGCCGAGAATCCAGGAGAGTGAAGTGTCGAGCAGGCCCATCGGCAAGCTGGAGTGTTGCAACACGACCTGTGTATGCCCGAGGGCCAGCCCGAACCAGACCATCAGCAGGCTGAAGATGCCGCCGATCGGCGAGTCGCCGAGGCGCTTTAATATAGTGTCCATCGAGTCAGTCTGCCCCCCGTCGTCGACAACAGGCCCGATCCCGGCGCACCGGAGTCATCAGGCGATCAGCATCGGGCAATGCTATACCACACATCTATATACGGCCAGATTAAATTCCCCAGCGAGGCCGAAATTTCCTAAAATGGGATTCGGGAAGCACGAATCGGGAGGGTTAGCCGATCGGGTCCCGTTCCGAATAAGAACCACTGGCGTTGGCTGGATGACCGAAAAATCTATACTAAACAATGCGATACACGTGAGCGAGGCGCTAAGTACTGGATTTGACTCGCGAACCTGGCGGTTGCTGGCGTTTTATGGCGGCGTGCCCGTCATCGTCGCGCTGTACGGCGGTCTGAATAACTGGCAACTGCTACAGATCGCCGGATATGGCCCTGCCCTCGCCTTTTATGCGGCGCATGCGATTCTGCCGTGGTGGACGACCTGCGCGCTGACCAGCCTGGCGATGCTGACACTGGCCCGCTGGAAGCCTTCGCCCTACGTGCTGATGTTAATCGGCTCGCTGGCCGCCGCGTTCGTGACATTGCCGTATACGAACTGGCTGACGGAATCCTGGGATGCGCGCTGGCCAAGCGAACAACTGCATCGGCAAATAGCCCCGCTGTTCTCGGCCGAATTCTGGCGGTATACGGCCAGCGCCACAGCCATGTGGTTTGTCGTGAATTTTATTTTCGACCGATTCCTCGGGCTGCCACGCTATCGCTACGAAATTCCTCGTGGCTACGACTTTCATGACCCGAAATCTTCGGCAACTGAAGCATCTCCGCCAACGGCGCAGACGGCGTCAACGGACAAGCCCGGGTTCATGCAACGCATGCCGGTCGATTTAGGCCTGGACGATATTCTCGCCATCAAGGCAGAGCAACATTATATTCGCGTGTATACCGCGAAGCGTGACTACATGTTGCTACATCGTTTCAGTGACGCGGTTCGCGAACTCGGCCCCGACATCGGCGTCCAGGTGCATCGCTCCTACTGGATCAACAAGAATGCGGTCGACTGCATCAAGCCACGCGCCAAGAAATTCCTGGTCAAACTCGTGACGGGAGCCGAAATACCCGTCAGCACGCCGTATCACGCGATGGTCAGGGACATAGCCCGCTCACGCGGGCTACGCGAAAGACCCTGAAAACCCGTGCCGGCTAGTGTGCGGTCGGCGGACGCCGGCTGCAGGTTGCCCAGTGGCGAATCTTCCAGCCGTCATCGGTCGGCACCAGCACGGCCGTGCCGAGGCCTTCCATCGTACGCCGATTGCCTTTATTGACGCCCGACGCCTTGTATTTGAAGACAGCGTAGGCGAGCTCGCTGGTCACAAACGCCTGGATCACGTCAGCCTTGTGCTGGATGTCCTCGATTTCCTCGAGTTCCGGAATCAGGTGGTTTTTCTTGAAATCATTCCAGCCGAAATTCGGATAACTGCTCTCGACGATCAAAAAATCATCGCTCGTCACAAAACAGCTCTCAACCTCCGGCAGGTTACGCTCGACGGTCGCACTCGAGTAGCGATCCAGTACTTCCTGGATCTGCGCGGCATCGCCGCTGAGTTCGCCTTTTTCCGCGAGCGTCTGGATGTCCGATAACGGTCTCGTGACCCATTCCGGTAATTCAACTGCGACTTGTTCCGATTTTTCCGCCATGGTCGTTTCCTCTTACTCTAATTCCTAACCGTGTCTAAGCCGATTATCTGCCGAACCAGCCGATAAGCAAATGCATGGCGGCTATCTCGTTCGCGGCTAGCCGATGACTTCCTCGACCCAGCTGCCGAACAGCGGGTGCAGCATCAGGCCTTTTTCGTTAAACGTGTACTCCAGACCGTCCAGATCGCGTTTGATCTTGCCGTGCACGCCGCCCTTGACGAGCAGGTTCGTCAGCACGATGACGCGTTTGCCGTCCGCCCGCGCCGCCTCGACCCAGCCGCGCAGTGTGTCGACATTGGCGCTGCGCACGGCCGATGGCGCATCGTCCTGCAGCGTAAACGCGCGGACTTCGGCAAAGTTGCTGCCGTCACGAATTCGGTCCGCATGTTCCGTGAGGATCGCGAGTTCTTTGGCATTGTCGTCCGGATCCACCGGACCATGCGAGATCAGCGCCACGACTTCATTAGCCGGGTCACGACTGACTTCCTGCGCATACTCGGTCAGGATCGCCGACATCGTCGGATGCGTGGTTGGCGTCGGTGTGAATTTGACTTCGGCACTCGTGCGGACACGATCGACCGATAGCCAGGGCGCTTCTTCCTGCAGGCCAAATATATACCCCCACTGCCGCGTCAGCCCGCCCGATTCGACGGTGGTCGTCGGAATCACGAGGATTTTCCTGGCGCCGGCCGCGGTCAACTCGTCGACGGCCGTCTGAATGTGTTCCGACGTCATCATGGCCATGCCCAGACCCACGGCCGTCGGATGCTTCGCCGCCGTTGATGCATAAGCATCCTGAAACTCCTGGTTGCCGGTTTCCTGAAATCCGTGGCCCAGCGCGAGTACCCCGACGCCGCCGGTTACATCCGCATCGCTCAGATAGACGCGAAAATTCGGACCCATGCGGCTCATGCTGCCCATGATCTCTTCATCCGTGTACTCACGGTAGAGCAGCACTTTTTCCCGCAGCTCGGCAAACACCTCCGGCGACATCTGGTGCCCGGAATGATCATGTTCCTGCGCCACCAGCGACGGACAAAAGGTCATTACCGCGAGAAACAGCCCTGCGTTTACGGCAACGAAAACGCGGAAAAATTTGAGGGCTTTAATTCTAATCATGGTCGCGCCTCCTCTATCTTTGAATAATGGGGACAGTCCCCATTATTTTGTGTGAGAGATAATGGGGACTGAATAATGGGGACTGTCCCCATTATTTGCCCCCATCTGCCCTACTGGCTCGCCTCTCTTTTCTTTCGCCAAACCTCTTTTTTGCGCTGCTGCGCGCCTTTGTAGTATTCATCCCAGCCTGGCGCGACGTCCTTTTCAAAGAGGTCTTCGATATAGACCATCGCGGTTTTCGGCGACTCGGCCCAATGGATGTAGCGCCAGCCCTCGTCGGTATTGCGCAGCACGGCACTGACGCGGACTTCCTCGCCGATCGGGTTGCTGCCGATGGTCTTCATCTCGAAATGCATTTCCCAGACGGCGATCGCGAGGTCCGGGGCAATCTGCTTGACCTTGATGTCACGCATTTCTTCGCGGATGGCCTCGACGACTGGGTTTGGCCGCGGTGGATCGAGGTAACCGCGCAGGCGATCCCAGCCGATAAACCACTCGGCCTGCTCTTCGGCCAGGTACGTCGGAAAGGCTTCATCGGGGTCCCAGAGTTCTAGCAGAGTCGCATAGTCCTGGGAGTTCCAGCGTGCCGCCGTTTCATTAACGACGTCGATCACAGCCGCTTCGATCTCCGGTGGAACATCGATCTTCGGCGCGGGCTTACGTTCCTTATGCCCGCCGGCCCAGGCAGTCGGCGACACTATTGATGCAGCCAGCAAGGCGATGATCAATGCCTGCCAGGCAGCGGGGATCAGGGATGGCAATCTCATGGTGGCGACTCCTTTATTATTCTGTGGTCAGCATAGCACTGACGCGAATATTTTCCGCCGGCACGCCGGCATGGCTTCGTGCCCTGTCTTCAGATTGGCCAAATAGACGGAATCCCCGTCCCGCCTGCGCTTTGTGGCATGCTTCGGGTCGATATGGCCGATACGAATAAAAACAGCCGGGAATTCGAT
>Ga0224512_10005381_pt1 | contig 10563 bp, 11 predicted proteins | sample SF_May12_sed_USG_4_FD_169103 | JGI IMG/M metagenome (GOLD analysis project Ga0224512, IMG submission 169103) | Sediment microbial communities from San Francisco Bay, California, United States - SF_May12_sed_USGS_13 | ecosystem: Environmental > Aquatic > Marine > Sediment | place: USA...
CTCCAACTCGAGACGATCGATCGCCTGGACGTCGCCGAACGCCTTCGACACGGACGAGAACACGAGAGCCGGATGCACTCGGACAACGTACCCGTCGAGCCCGCCAAGTCGACATGGCGGAGCCGGCTCGGCGTCATCCACCGAACCCGAGGACCGCAGCGTGGATCAGCAGTCCGGCGAGACCACCGACCAACGTGCCGTTCACACGCACGAACTGCAGATCCCGCCCCATCCAGATCTCCAGCCTCCGACTGGCATCCCGAGTGTCCCACCGGTCGACGGTGACCTCGATCAGGGTGCCGATCTCACGACGAGCAGCTCCGGCGACCGGACCCGCCACCGAGACGATCCACCCGTCCACTCGCTCGGCGAGCGTCTCATCGGTGGAGAGCCGGTGCCCGAACCCGGACAGCGCAACCGCGATCGATTCGCGCAGCTCCGACTCGGGCCGTTCCGCCGCCTCGGCGACCGCCGTTGCGATCGCTCGCCATTGGGCATCGATGAACTCACCGACCTCGGGGGTCTCGATCAACTCGCCCATCCGCGCCGCGACCTGGGCGTTCAACTCGTGGTCGTTCTCGAGCCGCTCTGACAGCACGGAGAGCTGCGCCTCCACGGTCTTGCGCAGCGGATGCTCGGGGTCCGCCGCGACCTCGAGCAGGAACGTGACGAGCGCACCGAACGCCCGATCGAACACTGCGTCGTCCAGTTGCTCGGGAACCCACCACGGAGACTCGTCACCGAGCCGACGGCGAAGCACGGCTCGGTTGGTGACCATCGCGTCGACGATCCCGCGGATACCGGCGTCGATCAACGGACGATGGTGGCCGCCTTGCACCGTTGTCTCCAGGATGCGTGAGCCGATCTCGGCGTACGGGAGCCTGCCCAGCTGAGGTTTGAGCACCCGTTCGAGGTCGGTGCGAACCTCATCGGACGCGAGGCCCTCGGCGAGCCCGGCCGCAACAGCAGCAACCTGCCCCGACACCGCCCGGGCGTTGTCGGGATCCGTCAGCCACCGGCCGAGCGAGCGGGCCGGTTCGGCGTGATCGAGTCGTTCGGCAATGAGGGACGGGTCGAGGAAGTTGCGGACGATGAAGGTCGCGAGGTTGCGACCGAGGCCCTCCTTCGAGTTCGGAATGATCGCCGTGTGCGGAATGGGAATGCCGAGCGGATGACGGAAGAGGGCCACCACCGCGAACCAGTCCGCCAGACCCCCGATCATCCCGGCCTCTGCGAAGGCCCTCAGGAACCCGGTGGCAGTGGTGTCGGGCATCCAGAACGTCGCCACGAACACGAGTGCGACCAGGCCCAGCAGCATCGTCGCCCGCCTCCGAACGATCCGCAGCTCTTCCAGGGCAATCTGATCCGATGACGTCGTCACCCCGACAGCTTGCCATGAGCAGGCTCGGACCGGTGCACCGGTGCGAGTACGGTTCCGGGCGTGACACAGAAGAACTTCCTGCTCGACATGGACGGCGTTCTGGTGCGCGGGCGCACACCGGTCGACGGCGCCCAGGCATTCATCGATCGGCTCAACGAGACCGGACGCCGCTACCTCGTGCTCACCAACAACCCGAACTTCACCCCGGGCGACCTGTCCCACCGGCTTGCTGCGGAGGGGCTCCGGGTGCCGGCCGAGCGGATCTTCACCTCGGCGATGGCCACGGCACGATTCCTGGACGTTCAGAAGCCGGGAGGCAAGGCATTCGTCGTGGGAGGCACCGGCCTCACCACGGCGCTGCACGGGGTCGGCTACGTCCTGACGGATCTGGCGCCGGACTACGTGGTCCTGGGCGAGGGAGGACTCGACTTCGAGGCGCTCACGACGGCCACCCGGCTGGTCGATCAGGGGTCGAACTTCATCGTCACCAATCCCGATGCCGCCGGGCCGACCGAACAGGGCATCGTCCCCGCCGCCGGCGCGTTCGCCGCGATGATCCAGACCGCGACGGGCGTCGAGCCGTATGTCGTCGGGAAACCGAACCCGCTGATGTTCCGGACCGCGCTCAACTTCCTCGATGTCCATTCGGAGGACACCGTGATGGTGGGAGACAATCTCAAGACCGACATCCGCGGGGGCATCGAGTCAGGGCTGGAAACCGTGCTCGTGTTGAGCGGCATGACGGCCGAGCCCGACATCGCCCGCTCACCGTTCCGGCCGAATCACGTCGTGCGCTCGGTCGCCGAGATCGACCTGGACTGACCGTGCACCGGATCATCGCTGCATTCAGCTTCGTGGTCGCTGCCATGTGGATCGTGATCGTCGTGGCCGAGATCGTCGGCGAGGGGGCCCCCGCGGTGATCGTCACGTCGGCAGCGATCGCGGCGGCGTTTCTCTTCGCCGGCTACCGGCTCCTACGCCACCCCCCGGCCCGCTTCCGCTGAGCCGAAGACGAGCCCTCCCTCGTCGGCATCCACGACGACCTCATCACCCTCCGACCACGAGCCGTCGAGCAGCTCGAGTGCGAGTCGATCGACGAGCTGCTTCTGGATGACCCGCTTGAGGGGCCTGGCGCCGTACACGGGATCGAAGCCCTCTGTTGCGAGCCGGTTCTTGGCGGCGTCGGTCAACGTCAGGCGGATGCCACGCTCACCGACCCGCGTCAGCACCGACGCCAGCTGGATGTCCACGATTTCACGCAGATCGTCCCGGGTCAGGCGCTCGAAGACGACGATGTCGTCGACGCGGTTGAGGAACTCCGGCCGGAAGTGGCTCCGCACCGTCGCCATCACCTTGTCCCGGATCGCTTCGGAGCTCTCGTCGGGTTGGATGAATTCGCTGCCGAGGTTGGACGTCATGACGAGGATCGTGTTCGTGAAGTCGACGGTTCGACCCTGCCCATCAGTGAGCCGGCCGTCGTCGAGCAGCTGGAGCAGCGTGTTGAAGACGTCCGGGTGTGCCTTCTCGACCTCGTCGAGCAACACCACCGCATACGGGCGCCGACGGATCGCCTCGGTCAGCTGACCTCCCTCGTCGTATCCGACGTAGCCCGGAGGAGCGCCGATGAGGCGACTCACCGAGTGCTTCTCCATGTACTCGGACATGTCGATGCGGATCATCGCCCGCTCGTCGTCGAAGAGGAACGCAGCCAGCGTGCGTGCCAGCTCGGTCTTTCCCACCCCCGTGGGGCCGAGGAAGAGGAAGGAACCGATTGGCCGGTTCGGATCGGAGAGTCCCGAGCGGCTCCGCCGGATGGCGTTCGACACTGCGGAGACGGCTTCGTCCTGTCCGATCACCCTCCGGTGGAGGTGCTCCTCGAGCTGTACGAGCTTTTCGACCTCCCCCTGCATGAGTTTCGAAACGGGGATGCCGGTCCAGCGCGACACCACCTCGGCGACGTCCTCTTCGCTGACTTCCTCGGACAGCATCCTGCCTTCGGCGTGGAGCTTGGCGAGCTCCTCCTGGGCGGTCTCGAGCGTCTTGTCCAGGGCGGTGAGCCGACCGTATCTGAGCTCTGCCGCCAGCTGGAGCTCTCCGTTGCGCTCTGCACGCTCGGCCTGTGAGCGAACGTCCTCGATCTCGGTCTTGGTTTCTCGGATCCGGGCGATCGCAGCCTTCTCGAGGTTCCACCTTGCGGTGAGACCATCGATCTCCTCATCGAGATCCGAGAGCTCCCGCTCGAGGTTCTCGAGACGTTCGGCGGAGGCCGGGTCCGACTCCTTCTTGAGTGCCTCACGCTCGATCTCGAGCTGGATCCGCCGGCGGGTGAGCTCGTCGATCTCCTCGGGCATCGAGTCGATCTCGATTCTGAGACGGCTGGCCGCCTCGTCGATCAGGTCGATCGCCTTGTCGGGGAGCTGGCGGCCGGTGATGTAGCGGTCGGACAGGACCGCGGCCCCGACGAGCGCTGAATCGGTGATCCGGACACCATGATGGACCTCGTATCGCTCCTTGAGACCGCGCAGGATCCCGATCGTGTCTGACGTGCTGGGCTCGGCCACGTAGACCTGCTGGAACCGCCGTTCGAGGGCGGCGTCCTTCTCGATGTACTTACGGAACTCGTCGAGCGTCGTCGCCCCGATCATGCGCAGCTCACCGCGCGCCAGCATCGGCTTGAGCATGTTCGATGCGTCCATGGAGCCTTCGGCGGCACCGGCGCCGACCATGGTGTGCATCTCGTCGATGAAGGTGATGATCCGGCCCTCGGAGCTGCGGATCTCATCGAGAACCGCCTTCAACCGCTCCTCGAATTCGCCGCGATATTTGGCTCCTGCCACGAGGGCAGACAGGTCGAGCGCAACGATTCGTTTCGGCTTGAGCGCCTCGGGCACGTCACCGTCGGCGATCCGCCGGGCGAGACCCTCCACGATGGCGGTCTTGCCGACACCGGGTTCGCCGATGAGCACCGGGTTGTTCTTGGTCCGCCGGCTCAACACCTGGATGACGCGACGAATCTCGTCGTCGCGTCCGATCACCGGATCGAGTTTGCCTGCTCTGGCGACCTCGGTGAGGTCGCGGCCGTACTGCTCGAGCGCGTTGAAGGTCGACTCGGGGTCCGCAGAGGTGACCCGCTGGTTGCCGCGCACCGCTCGCAGCCCGTCGAGTACCTTGGCCTCGTCGAGCCCGGTCTCACGCAGTGCCTCACCGGTTGGGCCTTCGGAGGTGACCAACGCCAGGAACAGGTGCTCGACGGAGATGTAGTCGTCCTTGAACTCGATTCGGCGCTCGTCGGCTTCCTCGAGCACCCGCGCGAGGTCGGGCGTCATCTGCGGGTCGGTTCCCCCGTACACCTTGGGGAGTTTCCCCAGCAGGTTCTCGGCGACGCTCCGTACGGCAGGTGGCTGCACGTCCATCGACTGCAGCAACGGCAGGACGATGCCGTCGGTCTGGGCCACGAGCGCACGCAGGAGGTGGGCGGGGTGGATTCCCGAGTGATTCCGCGCCTGTGCCTGATCGCGCGCGGCCATCAGCGCCTGCTGGCTCTTGTTCGTCAGTTTGTTGAGATCCATCTATCTCTCTCTATATGAAAACTTGAGTGCAATTGTATCAAGTTTTCAGAGATGGCGGATTATTCCGAGTAGGGGGCACGCCACTGCGGGGGATGCTCGACGCCTTCCTCGATCCAGTATTCGACACCCCCGACGATCCTGTCGTCGACGACGTCGTAGAAGCCGACACACCAGAAGACATGGGCGCCGTGGTTGACGCGGGCACGGATCACTTCGCTGTTGTCCCCCTCGTACTGGTCGATCACCTCGACATCCCAGCCCTCGGGATAGTCGTGGTTCATGGCGATGTATCGCTCGCCCACGAATCGCTCCCCGGTGGCCGGCCACACGATCATCGCATCGTCGGCCACGAACCGGCCGGCCGCCTCCCAGTCACGGGCCTGAATTGCCTCGAACATCTCAAACGCTGCCATGTGCGAAATGTACCCCGTGCGGGTTGCGGTGTGCGGGATACGGAGCGCGGTCAGCAAGGGGGTTTCAATGGGATCGCCCCCAGGTCGACACCAACCCGGGTTGCTGGCTGCGGGCCGTGAACCACGACTGGCGGGTGTGCCATCAGGGGGGTTCGAGGGGGGTCGCCCCCCTCATGTGTCAGCCGCCGCGGGAGATGCGTCGGTTGAGGGCGTCGAGGACGGCCTTGGCGGTGGCGGTCGCAGCGTCACCGTCCCGTACCATGGCGGAACCGATGAGGTAGTCGCTCCAACCGGTCTCTCGAATCTGCGCAAGGGCGATGCGGACCGGACCGAGGTCGGAGGTGCCGATGGCGGTCAGATCGAAGCTGTGACGCTCGTCTGAGAGCGCCTCGACCGCGCGCAACGTCGCCTCACCGACCAGGCGTGCCCGCTGATGGGGATCTGACGTGCCCTCCGCACGGCCGGTGAACTGGCTGTCACCCCAGCCGAGAGCGACAGCCACGCTGGCGCGACCGTTCTCGAGGCGTTGGTCGATCGTTGCGAGGAACGGGCGGTCTTCGAACATGGCCCAACATTACGGAACGCGACAACCGCCACGCATGGGCGCAGCGACCCAATCTGGCCGGAACCGTCCGCACTAGACGCCGGCGATGGGCTCGTCGCCACAAGCAGCCTGCAGTTCGCCGAGCAGCCGGCGCAGGCCCCGAACGGTCTCTTCGTATCGGGGTTGGTCGATGACGTTCCTCATCTCGAAGGGGTCGGACTCGAGATCGAACAGCTCCCACTCCGGTGGCGAGGACGGACCCCGGGCGCCCGGCTGGCCGAGCGGCTCGTTGTAGTAGCAGATCAGTTTGTGCCGGTGTGTCCTGACGCCGTAGTGCGCCCAGACGTTGTGGTCGCGGTCCTGGTGCATCCAGTAGCGGTAGTACATCGCCTGCTGCCAGTCGGGCGGGGTCTCCCCCGCCAACAGCGGCGCGAAGCTCGTGCCCTGCATGTGAGCGGGAACCTCGATCCCGGCGAGATCCAGGAACGTCGACGCAAAGTCGACATTGAGCACCATTTCACCGCACTCCGTCCCCTCCCGGACCACGGGCGGGTACCGGACGAGCAGCGGCATGGAGAGTGACTCCTCGTACATGAAGCGCTTGTCGAACCATCCGTGGTCGCCGAGGAAGAAACCCTGATCGGATGTGTAGACGACGATCGTGTCGTCGGTCAGGCCGGCATCGTCGAGCCAATCGAGCACCCGTCCCACGTTGTCGTCGATCGATGCGACCACGCGGAGATAGTCCTTGATGTAGCGCTGATATCGCCATGCCACCTCTGCGTCGTGACTCAGACCATCGGGCACCGGCTGCTTGAGATCGACCTCGTTGAGATCCATCATCCGCATCTCGGCGACTCTGGCGGCGGTCGCACGATGCTCGTAGTCGTCCCAGAAGGACTCCGGTTCGGGGATGTGCTCGTCCTCGTACATCGACGCGTGGGCGTCGTCCGGCTCCCAGGGGCGGTGAGGCGCCTTGTGGTGGATCATCAGAGCGAACGGCCTGTCGGGGTCGCGTTCCTCCAGCCACTCGAGGGACATGTCGGTGATGATGTCGGTCGCATAGCCCTCGACCACGAGCCGTCCGCCCGGCGTGTGGAAGTCGGGATCGTGGTAGAGCCCCTGGTCAGGGAGAACCGCCCAGTCGTCGAAACCCGTCGGATCGTGGGCGGGCCCGTGGCCGAGATGCCACTTGCCGAAGATGGCAGTCTGGTACCCGGCCTCTTGCATCAGCTTGGGATAGGTGACGAGCGTGTTGTCCATGGGGGTGTCCAGCGTGGTGACACCGTTGACGTGGTTGTAGGTCCCGGTGAGCACCGCCGCCCTGCTTGGTGTGCAGATCGAGTTGGTGCAGAAACAGGCGTCGAACCGCATTCCGGCCTCGGCGATGCGGTCGAGATGCGGGGTCCGGTTGATCCGACTCCCGTAGGCGCCGATCGCATGACTGGCGTGGTCGTCGGACATGATGAAGACGAGGTTCGGGCGGCGCACCCGGCGAGCGTACCTCCGACGCGGTCACCGCTCCCAGGCCGACCTGATTGGTCTATCGTGGCGCGGAGATCGCTCGCGAGTTGGAGGAATCGATGATCCAGGAGTTCAAGGAGTTCGTCAACAAAGGCAATCTGGTCGAGATCGCCGTTGCGTTCGTGATGGGTGTGGCGTTCGCCGACGTGATTGCAGCGTTGACGGGCCGCATCATCAGTCCGATCATCGGCCTGATCTTCAATCTCGAATCGCTGGCCGGGGTCTGGACGTTCGGCGAACTGAATCCCGAGACGGGCCAGCCGATCGGTTCGGTCGGCGCATTCATCGAGGCGTTCATCAATTTCCTGATCGTCGCGTTCGTGATGTTCCTGGTCGTCCGGGCGTACAACCGGATGAAGGCTCGGATGGAAGAGCCTGCCGAGGAGGCGCCCGCCGAAGATCCCGAGGACATCAAGCTCCTACGGGAAATTCGCGACAACCTCAAGGCCTGATCCACGTCGGATCCGACGCATGAGAACGGCGCCCGGGGGCGCCGTTCTCATGCGTGGAGTCGGTTCGCCGGCGGCCAGGCGGTTCCCACGCCTACGCGACAACACCCCCCCGAAAAGGGGACAAAACAGCCCGTCACCTCTACAGACCCGGGTTGCCGGCTGCGGGGCGCCGAACCTGAATGGTGGTCGCCCATCAGGGGCTTCGAGGGGGATCGTCCTCGTCGTTGCCTTGACTATCTTGCATAACGTGTTAGTGTGCCATGCATGGTAACTGGCCAAGGAGTAGAGCGGAGCTCGCAGCTGCTCAAGGGTGTGCTCGACATGTGCCTGCTCGCGGTGATCGCCGAGCAGCCGAGCTACGGGTACGAGATGGTCCGCAAGCTCTCGAGCCGAGGACTCGACCTCGTGAGCGATGGAACGATCTATCCGGTCCTCTCCCGCTTGCAGCGGAGCGGATTGATCGATTCGTATCTCGAGCCGTCGACCGAAGGCCCCGCCCGCAAGTACTACCGGATCACCGAAGCCGGGACGGCCCGGCTCGAAGACTGGACGAGTGAATGGAGAACGATGAGTGACGGTGTCGAAGCCGTGCTGAAAGGAACGACCGATGGACACAGCTGATACCGCCCGGCTCATCGCCGACTGCGAGAAGTACTGGCGATCCACGGGGGTGCCACGACGCCAGGTCGCTTCGATGCGCAACGAGCTCCGTCAGCACCTCGACGAGGCGCTGGCCGAGGGTCGCTCAATCGATTCCGTGGTCGGACCGAGCCCGGCGGCATTCGCCGAGAGCTGGGCGGCAGAGCACCGCGACCTCGACGCCAACACCGCCTGGGAGGCGATCGTCAAGGGTGACCCGGAAGCTGACAAGGAGAAGCGTTTTGCGCTCATCTCGTACGTGCTGGGCGGCATCGCCATCGTTGGTGGCGTCATCACCGGCGCATTGATCAGAGGAGAAACAAACGTGGACGACGACATCTGGCGTTGGGTGTGGACCGGCTTCGCCGTCGGGTTCGGAATCGGCGAGATCTTCACCGCCGCCTTCTTCCTCCTGCCGTTTGCCATCGGCGCGGCCGCCGCAGCCGTACTGGCATGGTTCGGAGTGGGACTGTTGGCTCAGTGGTTCGTCTTCTTCGGCGTGTCGCTGATCGCCTTCGCCTATCTCCGAAGGTTCATCGTCGCCCAGGACGCCATGGAGCAACCTCGAGTCGGAGCGAATCGATGGATCGGGCTCGAGGGCATCGTCCTCCAGGACATCGACAACGACGAGGGTGTCGGGATGGTGCGCGTCGAGTCGGAGGAGTGGCGGGCGATCTCCGAGGACGGCACCGTCATCGGCGCCGGATCACGGATACGAGTCATCGATGTCCGCGGCGCACGGCTCGTCGTCACCCCCAAAGATCACTGAAACCGAGAGAAGGAGAAACAACACATGGAGGCGTTCATCGTCTTGCTGTTCGTGGTCGCCGTCGCGGCGATCCTGGTGGCAGCCACCGGATTCCGGATCGTCCGACCGTTCGAGCGGGGACTCATCGAGTTCCTCGGTCGATACGAGAAGACGGTCGAGTCCGGACTGCGCTGGGTCATTCCGTTCGTCAAGCGACTCGAGAAGGTCGACATGCGAGAGCAGGTCGTCGACGTGCCTCCCCAGGAGGTGATCACGAAGGACAACGTGGCCGTCACGGTCGACGCCGTGATCTACTACGAGCCGACCGACCCGGTGAAGCTGAAGTACAACGTCGGCAACTTCATCCTCGCGGTGACCAAACTCGCCCAGACCAACCTGAGGAACGTCGTCGGCGATCTCGACCTCGACTCTGCACTCACCTCTCGTGAGGTGATCAACTCCAAGCTGCGACAGATCCTCGACGACGCGACGGACAAGTGGGGAACACGCGTCGTCCGCGTCGAGATCCAGCGGATCGAGCCGCCGGCTGACGTCACCGAAGCCATGCACCGCCAGATGAAGGCAGAACGCGATCGTCGAGCTGCCGTCACCGAGGCGGAAGGCGAGAAGCGGGCTGCGATCCTCAAGGCGGAGGGCGTTCGCGAGTCGAACGTCCTCGAGGCCAAGGGTCAGGCCGAGGCGATCAAGGAGGTCGCGGACGCCGAGAAGTACCAGAAGCTCACGGTGGCCGAAGGTGAGGGCCAGGCGATCGAGCGCGTCTTCGCCGCGATCCACAACGGAGACCCCACGCCGGACTTGATCGCCATTCGATACCTCGAGGCACTCCAGGGCATCGCCGACGGCAACGCCACGAAGGTGTTCCTGCCGCTCGACACGTCCGGTGTCCTCGGCAGCGTGGCCGCCATCGGAGAGCTCTTCAACGAGTCGAACGGCGGCTCACCGGTCAACCAATAGGCGAATCTCGAGAACGAGGGGGCGGGTCGAATCCCCGCCCCCTTCGTCGCGTTCATCGAAGGACGACGACGTAGCTCAACAGGTAGAGCGCGATGAGGGCCGCGCCGGTCAAGCGACCGTGACGGCGGGTCGTGGACAGGAGGACCGTCACCATCCCGATCGCCACAGCGGTGTACAGACCGCCGACGACTGCGGTCTCGGCATCGACCGCTGTCGGGAAGAGGCTGGGCCCGATACCGATCGACAACGTGGCGTCGACCAACGAGGACCCGAGAATGTCGCCGACCGCCAAGGCCATTGCGCCCGCGCGGATGGCGG
>Ga0224512_10005382_pt1 | contig 10562 bp, 9 predicted proteins | sample SF_May12_sed_USG_4_FD_169103 | JGI IMG/M metagenome (GOLD analysis project Ga0224512, IMG submission 169103) | Sediment microbial communities from San Francisco Bay, California, United States - SF_May12_sed_USGS_13 | ecosystem: Environmental > Aquatic > Marine > Sediment | place: USA: California...
GACGACCGCGCGCCTCTCCAACGTCGTCGGCGTGCTTCCCGGCGAGGGGGCGCTCGCCGACGAGTTCGTCGTCGTCGGCGCGCACTACGACCACCTCGGTTATGGCGGTCAGGGCTCGATGCGGCCCGACGAGCACGCGATCCACAACGGCGCAGACGACAACGCGTCCGGCGTGGCCGCGATGCTCTGCGGCCTCGGCGACCTCGTGAGACGCTTCGACGGCAGCAACGACGCCCGGCGCACGGTCGTCGCGATCGCGTTCGCCGCGGAGGAGATCGGACTCGGCGGCTCGGGCTGGTACACGCGCAACCCGCTGTTCCCGCTGGGGAATACGGTCGGCATGGTCAACCTCGACATGGTCGGCCGCGTGCGAGACGCGAAGCTGATGGCGCTCGGCACAGACTCCTCGCCCGGGTGGCCGGCGCTGGTGCAGGAGGCCGCCACGAGCGCGGAGCTCGAGGTTGCGACTGGCGGCGACGGCTACGGGCCCTCGGATCAGATGTCCTTCTTCGAGAATGACGTGCCGGTCGTGCATCTGTTCAGCGGCGCGCACGACGAGTACCACACTCCGGCGGACGACGTCGAGCTCCTGAACGTGAACGGCGGGCGCCGCGTCGCGCTGCTGACGTCGGGCCTGCTCCACGGTCTCGCGATGCGCGTGGATCGCATCGCTTATCAAGCGGCGTCGAGCGGCCCGAGCATGCGCGGCGACTCGCGCGGGTATGGCGCGTATCTCGGCTCGATTCCCGACTACACGGCGATGACGTCGACCGAGGGCGGCGGGGTGCTGCTGGGCGGCGTTCGTCCCGGCGGTCCGGCCGATCGCGGCGGCGTCAAGGCCGGCGACCGCATCGTCGAGATGGGCGGCGTGCGCGTGGACAACCTCTATGACATGACGTTCGCGCTGCGCGAGCACCGCCCGGGCGAGACGATCGACATCGTGGTCGAGCGGGACGACGAGCGCGTGACGCTCAGGGCAACGCTCGGCGACCGAGGCCGCGACGCCTCGCCTGCCGCGGGAGAGGCGCACGGGGCGCCATCTTCGAAAGAAGGCTCGGGTGAGAGCGCGCACGGAGGCGGGCACGGGTAGAACGTTGGCTTGCCGATCTTTGCCGAGCACGACGCGTCGAGGTGCGAGCCGCGGCGGCAACGGTCATTCTCCTCTCACATCGCCGTTTTTATCTCGAGGGGCGGGCCTCAGCCGCTGCCGTACTGGCTCTCGTAGTCGGAGATGGCCGCACGGATCACGGTCTCCGCATGTTTCCTGTCGTAGGCGTCTCCGATAGAAACGTCCGCCGCGTTCTCCGGAACCAGCTTGTAGGTCAGGAAGTAGTGCCGCAGCCGTTCGATGAGCGCCGGCGGCATGTCCGACAGCTCCTCGACGTCGGCCCAGACGGTGTCGTTTTCCAGAACGGCGACGATCTTGTCGTCGGCCTCCCCGCCGTCGAGCATGGGCAGCCCGCCGACGACCCGCGCGTTGACGATGACTTCCACCCGCGCGATCGGCCGCTCGCTAACGACACAGATGTCTAGCGGGTCTCCATCGCCCCGCAGCGCTCCCTCCATGAGCGCCCCGACTCCGTCGCCACAGAAGGTGCGCGGGATGAATCCGTACAACGAAGGGTGCTGCGAGGACGTGCGCTGCGGTCGATCGACCCGCAGGTAGCCGGTCTCCTTGTCCACCTCGTACTTCACGAGGTCGAAGGGACAGATCTCGATGTAGGCGTGAACCAGCCGCGGCGGCTCGGGTCCGACGTCGAGGCCGTGCCACGGGTGAGGACGCCAGCGATAGAAGGGGCGCGGGAAGTCCACCTGTCCTTGTCGCTCCATGCGAGTCGTCGATCTTACTCCTACCGGCGCCCCGACGGCAGGATCGCTCGTGTCACGACCGCTCGCGCTCCGGCCTACGTCGCCTCACGGTATGGCCCATAGGTGTAGTACTTCGGAAACGAGTCCAGCCTGACGTGGAGCCAGGAGACTCCGAGCCCTGCCGTGCTCAGCCAGGTCGGCTCCTCCCGGAGTCGCCTTTCGAGAGCTGACCCTACGGCGCGCCACAGGGCGTGCTGCTGCCGCTCGGGCGCCCTGCGCGCGAAGGCCGCGAGGTGAGGATATGCCGCGGGCGGCGCCCGCGGGCAGGGCACGACGAGATCGGCATCTCGGCCCAGATTGGGAAACTCGAGGACTTCGTCGTCCCCGTGAGCACGATTGAAACGGCTCTCGAATGGCCGCGGGTCGGGCCTCAGACGAGCAAGGTCCCGGCTCTCCACCAGCACGAACTCGAACGCCCGGCCGGAGCTCGCCGTCGTCACGGGCGGCATCTCCCAGAAGTAGGCCGGAAGCGGAGCATCTGCGAGCAGCGAGATGAAGAACCGGCGGAACGAGGCGTCGTGCTGCCAGAGGTCGATGGCGTCGGAGTAGCCGAGCGACGCCCCGTCGCGCAGGATCGCGGTTCGCAGGACTCTCCCGGCGCACTCTTCATCGAGACGAGCGCTCCACTCGGCCGGCCTCGCCGTCATCGGCCCCCACCGGGATCCTCCCTGCCCAGCCTCTCGAACGCGTCTCGAACGACCTCGATGCCGTGCTCGGCTTCCAGGCGCCGCACGATGAAGTGGCCGCGCGCCTTGCCTTGGAAGTGATCCATGAACAGCGCGTTGATCAGAGAGCCGCTCACGGCGCCGACGAGAGGGACCGCCTCGAGCGCGACCTTCTCTTGCACGACCAGACCGAAACGCACAGCGATGCGATCGATCAGCCGCACGATCACGGGGGCGCCCTCGGCGGCCATGCCCTTCTCCGCCATGTGGCGGGCCGCATCCGAGAGCGTCTTGCCGAGCGCGGTGCGCACCGCGTAGTAGCCGGTCTCGGCCGCATCGTCTTGCGTCCCCGGGCCGCCGAGAGCGAAGACCGACAGGCAGGCGACGCGCACCGAAGGGTCCGCGAGGTCGTGACCCTCACCGCGTGCGATGTCCCCGATGGAGCGCAGCATGATGACTGTCGTCACCGGCAGCTCGACCGCGAGCCCTGCAAGGCCGAAGAATCCGCCGACCGCGCCGGTCGCCACGGTCGCCAGCTTGTGCAGCCGGTCGCGAGACGAGCGCTCGTCCTGCGCCATCGTGCTGAGCGCGACGGCCAGCGCGCGGCTCAGCGCGGCGCGCACGCAGGCGTTCACCGTCTCGACGGCGGCGGAGGGCAACATCTTCATGCCCTTCTCGATCGGCCGTCCGACCAGGTCCGTGAGACGTACGGCGATACCGCTGCTCGTCAGCAGCGCGCGCGCTCGGCGCAGGTCGTCCATCTCGCGGGCCGTCAGCGTCAACGTGAGTCCCCGGCCCCATCCTACCGCGCGGAAGCGCATCCTATCGCGTCCACTCTCGGCCGGGATCGTTGAAGCAGGGCGAGAGCGGCCCCTGGGACGGCGCGCGACCCCTGGCGCTTCGTCGCGCTGCGCGCAAACCTCGCGCTCCGTCGCGCTGCGCGCGACCCGGGCCGGCGTACGCGATGCTCCGCATCGCTAGCACGGGCTCTACGTATCTTGATGTCAGAAGGGAGCCAACTGCTCCTCGGTCGGCTCGGCTCAGCAGTACCACGGCTCGGTCATGTACGGGATCGGCGCGCGGCGCGGGGCGGCCGTCGTCTCGCTCGCGCCAGCCAGGCCGTCGTGCGCGAGGCGCCGGATGGCGTCGAAGACGGAGTCCCGATCGGCCGCGTCCCCCGCCCGTTCCACGGTCGCCATGACGCTCCTCTGCAGCGCGTCGACGCGTGGATCGTCGTGCGCCCAAGGGTAGGCGAGGAGTGTCTCGTCGAACGGGCCGACGAGCTCCCGGATCTCGTCGAGGTCGAGCATCTTAGATCCGGCCGGGATCAAGAGACGAATCGCGAGCTGGATCGGGGCGACGTTCGGAACGAGATCGAGCACGCTTAATGTACGCAGCAGGTCGCGATAGCCGCCCCGAGTGGTCCACGGCGTGAATGGTACGAACGTCGGCGCGAGGTCCAGGCCGGCCTCGCGGCAGACCTCGACGGCCCGCACGATAGAGGCGCGCGTGTGGCCCTTCGCGAGCCGCTCCAGCATGGCATCGTCCACCGACTCGAAGGCGCTCGTGATGAACGCGCATCCCGTCTCCTTCAGGACGGGGAGGCGTCGAGCGTACCTCAGCAGGTGCTCGACCTTGATGGTCACGTCGTAGGTCAGCTCGGGAAACTCCTCGTGCAAGGCGCGGACGATGGCCAGCGCGTGGCCGGGACCGTTGAAAAAGTCCGGGTCGCCGAACGTGACGTGCTGGGCGCCCTCGGCCACCTGCTGCCGGATGTCCGCGAGCACGACGTCCGCGGGCACGACGAAGAAACGGCCCCCGTAGACCGGCACGATCGGGCAGTGGCGGCAAACGTGCTTGCAGCCACGGCTCGCCTCTGTGTGGCCGACACGCCGCGTGCCGCCGCCCGGAACGACGAGCCGCGCGTAGCGGCCGATCGGCGGCAACCCGGAGCGGTCCGGCACCTCGAAGCGCTGCCGCTCGAGCGAGATCGCGGGCCGGAGCGTCGAGGGCGCCCGGTCGCGCAGACCGGAAGCGAGTGCGACGAGGCCGGCCTCGAACTCGCCGCCAAGCACCGCGTCGGCGCCGATGCTCCTGAGATGCTCCGCGTTGAGCGGCGCGTAAAGACCGTAGAAGCAGAGCCTCGCCGAGGGATTGAGCTGACGGATCTTCCGCGCGGCCTTCACGGCGATTCTGGTCGCCGTGTGCATCGGCAGGTGGATCGCGATGAGATCGGCCCGGCGCACGTCCGCCTCGAGCAGATTCTGGACCGACAGATCGACGCAGCGGACGTCGGCGCCGGCCCTTGTCAGCGACGCGGCCGGCGACGCCAGGCCGAACGGCTGCCGGCCGAGATCGTAGGTCGAGACGAGCAGCACGCGCGGCGAGCCGCCGTCCCCCGGGCGGCGCGCCGGCCCTGTTCCTCGTGGGACGATGCAGGACCTCAAAGAAGATCTCCGCGGGGAAGGCGCGTCAGGCAAACGGCGAGCCGCCCGCACCCTTCGCCGGGCTGAAGAAAGGATTCGTCCCGCCGGCGTGATCGGTCGTGTCGATGATCTCCCGGATCTCCGGCACCGCCTCCTGGATCATCACTTCGATGCCGTGCTTCAGGGTGACGCTCGCCATGCCGCAGCCCTGGCACCCACCGCCGAGCTTGACGAAGGCGCGGTCGTCCTTGACGTCGAGCAGCGTGACGTGTCCGCCGTGGCTGGCGACGGCGGGATTGATCTGTGTGTTGATCACGTCCTGGACCTTCTTCGCGAGCGGGTCGTCCCATGTCGGACCGCCGGCGACGATGCGGAACCCGCTCTGCTCCCCCGACTCTACGAACTCGAACCTGGCGTTGTCGAGATGTGGCGCGCTGGCCCGGTCGATGAAGACGTGAAAGCCGCCCGCGTCGATGTCGACGTCGTCCTCAGCACGATCGTCGCCGGGAACGAGCCCGAACTCGAAATCGCCGGGTGCCTTCACGCCGACGCGCAGGGCGAGACCCTTCTCTTCTTCGGACTCCATGAACTCGACGACCTTCTTCTTGGCCTCGTCAGTGATCTCGAACATGTGGGATCCTCGGGGAACGGTCCAGGTTGCCGGATTCGTCTAGAAAGTATCGCGAGTGGCCCCCTGGTGCTAGCTCGGGGCCGCCTCGCGCTGACGGTGGCGCCAGAAGGACCACAGCATCAGGACGGCCCCGCACGTGATCGCGAAGTCGGCCACGTTGAAGATGCCGGTCCGGAGCGGTCCAAAACCGACGCTCACGAAATCCCTGACGGCGCCGAGCCACACCCGGTCGACGAGGTTGCCGCAGCCTCCCGCGACGAACAGGGCCAGCGCGAGAAGCTCCGGGCGCGAGATGGCGCGGCCCCGGAGCGCGTAGGCGAGCGCCGCGATCAGGAGCACGGTCACGAGCCCGACGAGCAGCCAGGTGCGAAACGTATCGGGGATGCCCGACCCGAGCCCGAGAAACGCGCCCTTGTTGTGGACGAGCTCGAGTTTCACGATGCCCCCCAGGAGGTCGAGACGTTTCGGTGGCGCGAGGAATCGTTCGGCCGCGAGCTTCGTCGCCTGATCGCAGCTCCCGCAGGCCGCGACGACCGCCAAGATGACGAGCAGCCTGAACCGCCTGCTCACGCGCCGTCGCCCGCAGCGCGAATGTCCAGCTGGAGGAAGCCGTGCGCCTTCTTGAGCGACGCGACCACCTCTTCGGGCGCCTCGCCCCGCGCGAAGATGAAGCCGACGTATCGGCTGCCCTCCGGCAGCGGCACCAGATCGGCACCGATCGCGTGTGTCAGCTCGATCTCGGTGATGCCGGGGACGCGCGCGGCGTCGTCCTGCCCGCGCACGCCCTCCAGGATCCCGGCGCGCGGAATCGGGATCATCATCACACCGGACGCATCCCGCTCCCGTTCGGGAGCCTCGTAGGCGGCGCCCACGGCGTGGCGCAGCACGACCTCCTCCAGCGAGACTCCGCCCGCGAAGCGCAGCGCCTTCGAGCAGCGCCCACCGATCGTGCGGGGCGCGATCTCCAGCAGCGTCGGCGCACCACCCTCGACTCGAGCCTCGGCGTGCACCGGCCCGTGGCTGAGCCCGAGCGCGGCGGCTGCGGCGGTCACGGCATCGGCGACCGCGCGCTGTGTGTCTTTCGGATGACGCGAGGGAGTCACGAGGATCGTCTCTTCGAAGAACGGTCCTACGAGGGGGTCCGGCTTGTCGAAGATGGCGAGAGTCCGGAGCCGGCCCTCCGTGAGCAAACCCTCCAGGGCGATTTCATCCCCCGGCAGGTATGACTCGACGAGGATCTCCGGCGTGCGGCCGGTGTCCGGTGCCCGGCTCCGGCCGAGAATGCGGGCCACCCGCTCGAACGCCGAGACGAACCCCGCGGCGTCGTCCGCGCGGATGACCGCGCGGCTGGCCGAGAGCGCCGGCGCCTTGACGATGCACGGGTACGCAACGCCGTCGGCCACCGCCCGCGCGTCGTCTCCCGCGGAGAACGTCCACCTCCGCGGCCCGGGCAGGCCCGCGTCGGCCAGCACGCGGCGGAACAACCGCTTGTCCCGCGCCGCGGTCGCGCCTTCAGTGGAATTTCCCGCGAGCGACAGCCGATCGGCAACGCGCGCGGCGAGGACGACCCCGTCGTCGTCCGTCGCCAGCACCGCGTCGAGCGGGTGGTCCGCATGAAAAGACGCGATCGCCGCGACCGCGGCGTCGAGCTTATCGAAGTCGAGCGTCACGTGCGCCTCCGGCCTGGCGAACGCGAGCACCTGCGGCCGGTCGGTGCCGACCACGAGGTCTAGCCCCGTGCGAGCGGCCGCCGTCACGAACGCCTCCGCGCGGTAGGTCGTGCTGGTCATGAGCAGGAGGACGCGCGGCATGAACCTCGTCCCTCGACCGGCCGGCCGGTCAGTAACCCGCCGCCATGCCGTCCTTCCGCGACTCACTCGCGCCGGACAGGACGCTCGTCGCGTCGTCGCGACAGACGGCATGGTATCCGCCGAACACGCCGACCGCCGTCTGGATGCGGTGCCCACGCCGGGCCAGCTCACGCAGCACGCGCGGATCGACGCCGCTCTCGAAGTGCTCCTGCCCGCCCGTCGTCATCTCCGTTCCGGTCGGTTGAGACGGTCCGAAGTGCACGAAGCGCGGCGCGTCACCCGCCTCATCGAGATTCATGCCGTGGTCCACCAAGTTGAGGAGCACCTGCACGTGCGCCTGCGGCTGCGTCGCGCCGCCCATCACGCCGTACCCGCAGAGCGGCTTCCCACCCCTCGTCACGAACGCGGGGATGATCGTGTGGAACGGACGCTTGCCCGGCTCCAGGCGGTGCGGGTGGCCCTGCGCGAGGCTGAACAGCGCCCCGCAATTCTGGATGCCGAACCCGACCTCGGGCACCACGTAGCCGGAGCCGAAGCCGGTGTAGTTGCTCTGGATCAGCGACACCATGTTGCCCGCGCCGTCCGCCACGGCGAGGTACGTCGTGTCCCCTCGCTCCAGCTTCGCCGAGCCGGGATCCACCGTGCGTGCCGCACGCTTCATGTCGATGAGCTTCGCCCGCTCGATTGCGTACTCCTTCGAGACGAGCCACGGGAGCGGCACCTCGCTCATCGCGGGGTCGGCATAGAAACGGGCGCGGTCCGCGAAGGCGAGCTTCTTGGCCTCGATCAGGAGGTGCCAGTAATCGGTCGAGCCCCACGGCACGAGGTCGATGCCGCGCGCCTCCAGGACGTTCAGCATCTGCAGCACCGCGATCCCCTGCCCGTTCGGCGGCAGCTCCCACAGATCGTGGCCGCGGTAGCTCGTCGAGACCGGCTCCACCCACTCGGAGCGATGCTCCCTGAAGTCCCGCATCGCGAAGAAGCCCCCGTGCTTCTCGGAAAAACGCACGATGGCCTGCGCGACCGGGCCGTCGTAGAAGGCGTCGCGGCCTCCTGCGGCCATCGCCTCCAGCGTCCTCGCGAGCGCCGGGTTCCTGAAGACCTCTCCTTCCGCGGGCGCGCGCCCTCCCGGCAGGAACACCTCGGCGAAGCCGGGCTTTTCGCCGAAGACGCGCGCAGAACGGGCCCAGGACCCGGCGATGACCTGCGGGACCGGAGCGCCCTCGCGAGCGAGCCGGATCGCCGGGGCCAGCAGCTTCCCGAGCGGCAGCTTGCCGAAGCGGCGGTGCAGCTCGAACCACCCGTCGGCCGCGCCGGGCACGGTCCACGCATGAGGGCTGTAGAGCGGGATCGTGCCGTCGGGGGCGGGCGGCACCTCGTCCACCGTGAGCGCGAGGGGCGCGCGGCCCGACGCGTTGAGTCCGTGCAGCTCGCTTTCCCCCGCATCCCAGACGATGGCGAACAGATCCCCGCCGAGGCCGCAGGCGACCGGCTCGACGACGGCGAGCGCGGCGTTCGTCGCGATCGCCGCGTCGACCACGGAGCCCCCTTGCTTCAGGACGTCGAGGCCGGCTTCGACGGCCGGCCGGTGGGCGGCGGCGACCATGCCGCGCTCCGCGTAGGACACGGAGCGGGTCGCGAACATGCGCCCTTCGAGCCGGTCGGCTGCGAGCGCGGACAGGGCGCCGGCACACGCGAGCAGCGCGAAGGCGCCGGCGCCGCGCGTCACGCAACCCCGCACGCGGCGTTGCGGTACGCGAAGTACTTGGACGACGGCTCGATGCCGAGCGAGTCGCGCAGCCAGCGCGTCGTCTTGATGACGCCGTCGACATCGACACCGGTCTCGATGCCGAGCCCGTCGAGCATGTTGATGAGGTCTTCGGTGCCGATGTTCCCCGCCGCTCCCGGGGCGTAGGGGCATCCACCGGTGCCGCCCACCGAGCTGTCGAGAGTGCGGACGCCCTCCTGGAGGGCGGCGTACGCGTTGGCCAGGCCGAGCCCGCGCGTGTCGTGAAGATGCACCCCCAGCCGGGCCGGACCGGTCGAGACGAGCACCCGGCGGCAGATCGCGGCGACCTGCCCCGGAGAGCCGCTGCCGATCGTGTCGCCGAGCGAGATCTCCGCGACATTGAACGAGAGCAGCATCTCGCACAGCCGCACGATCTCGCTCTCCGGCACCCGTCCTTCGTACGGGCAACCGAACGCGGTCGACAGGTAGGCCCGCACGGGGAGTTCCCGGGAGGCCGCCTCGCGCGCGATCTCCTCGATCTCCGCGAGGCTCTGAGCCCGCGAGCGGTTGAGGTTCTTCTCGTTGTGTGTCCGCGTGGCCGACATCACGACCGAGATCCGGCGGGCACCGGCCTCCAGTGCGCGCTCGAACCCCTTGAGGTTCGGGACCAACGACCAGAAGCGGACGCCCGTGCTCTCGGGAAGGCGGCGCGCGACCTCGTCGGTCTCTTTCATCTGCGGCACCCAGCGCGGGTGCACGAAGCTGCCGATCTCGATGTCGGTCAGGCCCGCCTGGGCGAGTCGCGCGATCAACTCCAGCTTCTGCTCGACCGACAGCTGCTGCTGCAAGTTCTGTAGCCCGTCGCGGGGCCCGACCTCGAACACGCGCACGCGGAGGGGCATGGCGGTCTCGTCGGACATGCGGGGCGACCTCTCCTTGTCGGCGAACCCAACGCGACGGGACGGACGTTCGTCGTGAGATTATCGGCCGCGGCTTCCCAGTGTCAAACCGCCGGGTCAGTCTCCCGTGACAAAGACGAGGACATGCCGCTGGTGCGGCGAGCGCCGGTGCTCGAACAGGAACAGCTGCTGCCAAGTGCCGAGTGCGAGACGGCCTTGGGCGACCGGAATCACCTCCGACGTGTGGGTCAGGGCCGAGCGGATGTGCGACGGCATATCGTCAGGCCCCTCCGCCGTGTGGGTGTACCAGGGTTCGTTCTCGGGTACGATCCGCGCGAAGAAGCTCGCGAGGTCGTCGAGGACCTTCGGGTCGGCCCCCTCCTGAATCAGCAGGCTCGCGCTGGTATGGCGCACGAACACCACGGCCAGACCGTCCGACACGCCGAATCGCCGGACGGCGGCGTTGACCTTATCGGTCAGCTCGTAGAAGCCGGCCCCGTTCGTCTCGACCGTCAGTCCCATCCTGTGCATC
>Ga0224512_10005383_pt1 | contig 10562 bp, 7 predicted proteins | sample SF_May12_sed_USG_4_FD_169103 | JGI IMG/M metagenome (GOLD analysis project Ga0224512, IMG submission 169103) | Sediment microbial communities from San Francisco Bay, California, United States - SF_May12_sed_USGS_13 | ecosystem: Environmental > Aquatic > Marine > Sediment | place: USA: California...
GTCTTCGCCATCGGCGTGGCTTTCAGGTCAAAATGCGACGGTGCGGTGGAGCCGATCATCACAATCTTGCCGGTGAACTCGTCCGCGGCGCGCGTCTTTTTGCTTTTCAGCAGATCGAAATAAATATCGTGAAACGAAACATGCCGATACGAGGGCGGCTTGCCGCGCCAGTTGAGCAGGATGTCACTGCGGTCGGGGAGCTTCATTCCCAGCGACGCCATCACATTGGCGGCCAGCGAGCCCACGCGCCAGCCGTATTCGTCGGCATGGACTTCGTAGGTCCGGACCATGCCGTCCTCGTCGGTGTAGATGTTGCTGGTGCCCAGGCGTCGATCCTTCAAGACATCGAGAAAATAAGGGATCACCGCCGCGAGGGTGGCGGTATCGGAAGCCCCTTCGAGTTTCGTCACGCCCGGCAGTTGCGCGACCCGGAGCTGGCTGAGGGGGTCGTTCTCCTCGTTGAGACGGATGAGCGGAAAAAAGGTATTCGGCGTGGCAGCGATGATGTCGCGGAAATAGTTGTCGCCTTCGATGTTGAAAACGTCCGGATCGCTGAACGTGATGTCAAAAACAATCGCCCGGGGATTCTGCTCCGCGATGCCTTCCACCAGCTCGCCCATGATGTTGCGCGGCCATGGCCAGCGGCCGTATTCCGGTGCCATCGCCGCGAGCGCGGGCTCGTCGATATCCACGATCACGATATCCGGATCGGCCGCCGGATGCTGGAAGCGCGTTTTCATGATCAGGTCGTAGGCCTTGTTCTTCATGCCGGCGGTCGAGCCAGTGGCGATGGCAAATACCCCCGCGGCGCAGACGACCACCGCCAGGCCGATGTAGAACCAGTTTCCGAGCCGGTTGGACAGCGAGGACAGCGGTAGCAGGAAGAAACGCGCGAAACCTAGGAGCGGATTTTGGGCTGGCATGCGGGGACTGTCCCTGTCAAAACGTCATTATCTACCGAATCACGCGATACCGGGACGCTTGAATTACGCCAATACCTGCTTTACCCTAGCGCCCCACGCAAGCGGTCAACAATTTCAATCATTCCGAGAAGAGGGAATAACCATGAAAACTCCGCTGGATTCCATTTGGGGCACCATCATCACCGGCCTGATCCTGACTGTGATTCTGTATTTCTTTGTCGTCAATTTCCTGGTCAAGACCACCGTCTGACCTTCATCACCGAACAATATACGGGAGCACAACATGGAACTGACTATCGTCCGCTGGTTGCACATCTTTGCCGGCATTACCTGGATCGGCCTCCTCTATTACTTCAATTTCGTCCAGGCCGTCGCCCTGCCCAAAGCCAAGGCGGATAACACCGCCGCCGGCATTACCAAACACGTCGCCCCGCTGGCGCTGCTGTGGTTCCGCTGGGCCGCGCTCTCGACCTGGATTTTCGGCGCCTACTACCTCGAGCGCGCCGGCATCGGCCTCGGCAACGCCTTCATGCTGAAAGGAACGGCCGCTTCCATCGGCATCGGTGCCTGGCTCGGCACGATCATGCTGTTCAACGTCTGGGTGCTGATCTGGCCCAACCAGAAAAAGGTGCTCGGACTAGTCCAGGCCGATGACGCCACCAAGGCCAAGTCCGCGCGCGTCGCCTTCCTGGCCTCGCGCACCAACACCATGCTGTCCATTCCGATGCTGTTCTTCATGATCGCGGGCAGCACCGGACACGGACTGCCGATGTAAACAACGCCCGTATCCGGAAAAAGGCCCGGCTAGCCGGGCCTTTTTCTTTGCACCCTTGCGTTCTGGCCGGCAGACGGTAGAATTTTTGCTTTACGTGGCGCCCGCAAGGCGCCTTTGTCTTTTTATAACACTGAAAAATGCCGACCTCGTACCAGATGCCGCTGTTCTCCGGGCTGCCCGTGGCGTTCACGCACGGTCAGGGCGCCTGGCTGTGGGACACGAAGGGCAGGAAATACCTCGATGCGCTCGCCGGCATCGCCGTCTGCGGGCTCGGGCATGCGCACCCGGCGGTCACGGCCGCGCTCTGCGATCAGGCCAGCAAGCTGCTGCACACCTCCAACTGGTATGAAATCCCGTTGCAGGAGCAGCTCGCCGAAAGATTGTGCAAATTGGCGGGCATGGACAATTCCTTCTTCTGCAACTCCGGCGCGGAGGCGAACGAGGCGGCGATCAAGCTCGCCCGGCTCCATGGCCATCAACGCGATATCCTCACGCCCGGCATCATCGTCACAGAAGGCAGTTTCCACGGACGCACGCTCGCGACGCTATCGGCCTCCGGGAGTCGCAAGATCCAGTCGGGTTTCGAACCCCTGGTCCAGGGCTTCTACCGCGTGCCCTACAACGACCTCGCTGCGGTCCAGCAGGTCGGAGAGCGCAACAAGGACGTCGTGGCGGTGCTGGTCGAACCCATCACCGGCGAGGGCGGCATCGCCATCCCGGACGCAGGTTACCTGAAGGGCCTGCGTAAAATCTGCGATGAGCGCGGCTGGCTGCTGATCTTGGATGAAGTCCAGACCGGCATGTGCCGCACCGGCAAATGGTTCGCCTGCCAGCATGAGGGCGTGGTACCGGACGTCATGACGCTGGCCAAAGGACTGGGCAACGGCGTACCGATCGGCGCCTGCCTGGCGCGCGGGAAGGCGGCCGGTGTGTTCAAGCCGGGCAGCCACGGCTCCACCTTCAGCGGCAACCCGCTGGTGTGCCGCGTGGCCCTGGCCGTGATCGAAGAACTCGAAAAGGGGAAATATGCCGATCGCGCCGCCAAACTCGGCAACCGGCTGCGGTCGCGGCTGAAGGAAAGGCTGGGCAATATCCCGGGCGTGAAGGAAATCCGCGGCCGCGGGCTCATGCTCGCCGTCGAGCTCGACCGGCCGTGCAAGGAACTCTTGCAACGCGCCATGGAAAGCGGGATTCTGATCAACGTCACGGCGGAAAACGTCGTACGCCTGCTCCCGCCGCTCATCCTCACCGACAGCGAGGCCGATTTGCTGGCCGACACGCTCGACAAGGTGGTGCGCGACTTTCTGGGGGTCAAATGAAACCGCGTCATTTCCTGACATTGCTGGACCTGACCGCCGCCGAACTCAAGCGGCTGATGAAGCGCGCCATGGAGCTGAAGGCGATGCAGCGGCGCGGCAAGCGGCATGCGCCGCTCACGGGCCGGACCATGGCGATGATCTTCGAAAAGTCCTCGACCCGCACCCGCGTTTCGTTCGAGGCAGGCATGGCGCAACTCGGCGGCACGAGCCTGTTCCTGTCCCCGCGTGACACGCACCTCGATCGTGGTGAACCGGTGGAGGACACCGCGCGCGTCATGTCGCGCATGGTGGATCTCATCGTGATTCGCGCCAATTCGCACGCGATGGTCGAACGCTTCGCGGCGAACTCGCGGGTACCCGTCATCAACGCATTGACCGACCTGAATCATCCCTGCCAGTTGCTGGCCGACATCCAGACCTATCTCGAGAAGCGCGGCAGTATCGCCGGCAAAAAAGCCGCATGGGTCGGCGACGGGAACAACGTCTGCCATTCCTGGATCAGCGCCTCGCACCAGTTCAAGTTCCAGCTCGACATCGCCACACCCGGGGGTTATGAGCCGAACCAGGAATGGGTCTCCGCCTGTCGCGACCACGTGAAATTGCATCATGACCCGCAACTGGCAGTACGGGATGCGGATATCGTCGTCACCGATACCTGGGCCAGCATGGGACAGGAACACGAGAAGGCGGAACGCGCCAAGGCCTTCTCCGGGTTCATGGTGGACAACAAGCTCATGAAGCTGGCGAAGAAGGATGCCCTGTTCATGCACTGCCTGCCGGCCTATCGCGGCGCGGAAGTGGCGGCCGAGGTCATTGACGGGCCGCAGAGCGTCATCTGGGACGAAGCCGAAAACCGGCTGCATGCCCAGAAAGCGCTGCTGGAATTCCTGCTCGCCGTACCGGCGAAATAATACAATCCCCTCGCGCCTCCGATGGATTCGTTTTGCCATCGGCGCGCTTCTGCTAGGCTATTGGCGTGAACGAAATCCTCGCGCTCCATGACATCGAATGCCGCTACGACGGACGCCTCGCGGTCGACGGACTGTCAATGCACGTCAGCCAGGGCAGCATCGTCTGCCTGCTGGGTCCCAGCGGCTGCGGCAAAACCACCGTGCTGCGCGCCATCGCCGGCTTCCACCCGCTGATGGCAGGAAACATCCGGATCAACGGCATGGCCGTGTCCCAGCCGGGATTCACCCTGCCCCCGGAACAGCGCCGTCTCGGCATGGTGTTCCAGGACCACGCCCTGTTCCCGCACCTCGATGTGGCCGGCAACGTCGGTTTCGGCCTGCGCGGGATAACGAATGCGCAGAAGCGGAAGTTCGTCGGTGAGCTGCTCGAAATCGTCGGTCTGGGCGGGATGGGGGGGCGTTATCCGCACGAACTGTCCGGGGGGCAACAGCAGCGCGTCGCGGTGGCGCGCGCGCTGGCACCGAATCCCGACCTCATCCTGCTCGATGAACCGTTTTCCAATCTCGATATCGACCTGCGTGAGCGGCTGTCGGGCGAAGTGCGGGAAATCCTGAAACAACGCGGCACCACCGGCGTGCTGGTGACGCACGACCAGCACGAGGCGTTCGCGCTCGGCGACGCCGTGGGCGTCATGCACGAAGGCCGGCTCCTGCAGTGGGATACGCCGTACAACCTGTATCACGAACCGAACAACCGTTTCGTCGCCGATTTCATCGGCCAGGGCGTGTTCCTGCGCGGTACCCTGCTCACGCCCGACACGGTCGAGACCGAAATCGGCGTGCACAAGGGCAACCGCGCCTACGACTGGGGGCGGGGGGCGCAAATCGAACTGCTGCTGCGGCCGGACGACATCGTGCCGGACCCGGAAGGCCCGCTCAAGGCCAAGGTGATGCAGAAGGCGTTTCGCGGAGCGGAAATTCTTTATACCCTGCGCCTTCCGAGCGGGGGCCGGTTGCTGGCGCTGTTCCCGAGCCACGCCGACCATGCGATCGGCGAGCGCGTCGGCATACGCGTGCAGGCCGACCATCTCGTGGCCTTCCCGCTCGGGTCACAATCAGCGAATGTAATATCAGCGACAGAAAAATAATTATTGCCCGCGTCATCCCCAGACGCGGACGGTAGTCGTCCCTGCTACTTGAAAAGCGGTTTACCAGTCCCGGGCGAACGCACCGGCTCGGCAGTCGACAGCGTCATGGGCAACACGCTGCCGGAGGTCGAAGTCCAGAGCGTGGCCGGGTCGCGTCTGATCTTCATCTGCTCTGCCGCGGTCTTGCCCGGGTCGGCCAGATACCCCTGGGCCATGAGATAGGCCAGGATCTTGTCGGCGGCTTCGTTGGCCGATTGCAGCGAGGTGTCCACCACGATCTCGGGATTCACCGGAGTCTCATAGGGATCGGACACGCCGGTGAACTGCTTGATCACACCGGCGCGGGCGCGCGCGTACAGCCCCTTGGGGTCGCGCGTCTCGCAGACCGCGAGCGGCGTGGCCACGTGGATCTCGATGAAATCGCCGTCCGCCTCGACCAGCGAGCGTACCTGTGCGCGCGTGTTGGCGTAGGGCGCTATCGGCGCGCAGATGGCAATGCCGCCGTGGCGCGTGATGAGGCTCGCGATGTAACCCTGACGCAGGATGTTCATGTCGCGATGCTCGCGTGAAAACCCGAGCTCCGCGGAGATGTTCTTGCGCACGATGTCGCCGTCGAGCAGTGTGACCGGTCGCGCCTCCTGCTCCTTGAGCCGCGCATACAGCACCTGCGCGAGCGTGGACTTGCCCGCGCCCGACAGGCCGGTGAAGAACAGCGTGAAGCCCTGGCGCAGCGTCTTGTGCCATTCCTCCAGCACCGCCGGGTAGGAAAACCAGTGCGCGATCTCGGCGTTCTGCTCGTGCGAGGTTTTCCGGATCTTGCCTTTCATGCGCCGGCTGGCGCCGTGCGGCGAAAGCAGTTTTTCCGGCTGGTCCTCTTCCAGCACCAGGTTGCGGAACGGCACCACTTCAATGCCGATCTCCTGCGCGTGCCAGACCACGGAATCAAGCCCATGATACTGCCCATACAGCGGGTCACCGGTGGCGCCTTCGCCCTGGTCGTCGTAATCGTGCTCCACGATGAAGTGCGTGCAGCCGAAATTCTTGTGCAGGATGGCATGCCACAACGCCGAACGCGCACCGCATTCGCGTGGAGACAGCTCCAGGAGATTGAGATGCGCCGCCCGCGAGGAATAGCGGTCGAGTACCACGCTCAGCGCCCGCGCGCGCGCAAAGTGATCGGCATCGTTCAGCCCGCGACGACCTACCGCGGCCTGTATCAGCAGCACGGCATCTTTCAGGTAAGCCGTGCGTTTGGTGAATTCCACATGCGCGCGGTGCATCAGGTGCCGCGGGTGATAACCCACCAGGCGGGAAACCCCCTGACGTGAAAACTGCGCGCGTATTTCCGCCGGCGCGCGGCGCAGCGGGGAAAAATCGTGATGCACCGGAAGCTCGATGACTTCGAGTTTTCCGGTAATGCAAACCTCCCCGCTCGCATTCAGCAACTGGTTCGCCGCCGGGTGCGTGAAGGAACGGGTGCCGTAGAGAGACTGGGATTCCGCACCCCGGTCCGGCCGCCAGATCTCCGTCACCGTGAGCACGGCCATGAGCGTGCCTTCGCCGTCGCGCAGCGCCAGCGGCTGGCCCGGTGAAATGCCATCGGCAAACTTGTGCGATACATCGAGGGTCACCGGCACCGGCCACAGGCGTCCGTCGGCCAGGCGCATGCTCGCGCACACGGCCTCGTAATCCCTCTGCCCCATGAAGGACTGGAGCGGCGAAAATACACCCGTCGCCAGCATTTCCAGATCGGCAAGTTGTCGCGGGGCAAGATCGACAGAAACCAGGTTGCGCGATGCCGCTTTGAGTTCGGCGGCACGTTCGGGAGGGACCTTCAGATTGATCAGCGTGCCGCCGTAGGGTGAATTCAGTTCCTTGGACATTCCCAGTCGATGTATACCACCCATGGTATGCTCTCCTTGTCGCTTCCCGATTGACCTTGACGCGTGTGCCAGCCCGGCGGGCATGGACACGCATTCCTAATTCAGGGTGATCGCGGCCGTCCTGGCGGCGTCCCTGGGTGGTAAACCCTGCCTTGGGTAAAGCCCTCGAATATAAGGCGGTCGATGCGCAACCCCACTGAAAGGGAAAGCCTATGCGGGGCAGGGGGAATGACAATCCAGCGGCACTTCCCGGACGATAGTCGGCACATTCGGCTGGATCAGGGGTCATATCAGGCCGTCCGTCGTGTTGCCGTGTCGGGAATGATTCTTGCTGTTAGTAATTACAGCACGGCATTCGCCATGTCCCTGATTTTGCGGCCCGAATCCCGGGTTTACAGGGTCATGTTGCTGAAATACTCTTGTTGATAGAGGGATTTGTGGAAAAAAAGATATTACGCCTGCTGATCGTCGACGATTCACCGGATGACGCCGAATTGGCCGTGGCCGCGCTGCGCAAATCCGGCTACATGATCAAGAATCAGCGCGTTCAGGATCTCGCTTCCATGCAAGCGGCACTGGACAAGGGGGCCTGGGACGTGGTCCTGTCGGAGTACACCCTCCCCCACTTCGGCGCGCAACTGGCGCTCGACCTGGTCAAGCGCGCGCATCTCGATATTCCCTTCATTGTCGTCACCCGCAACATCCGTGATCCCGATCTCGTCAAGATCATGCGCAGTGGCGCGCATGACGTGGTCCTGAAAAGCCAGTCGGCGCGCCTCGCTCCCGCGGTCGAGCGCGAACTGCACGTGGCGGAGGCATGCCGCAAGTACCAGAAAATGTCGCTGACACTGAACGAAGTGGAGAACAAGAATCGCGCGATCATCGAAGGCTCGCGCGAGGCCATTTCCTACTGCCAGGACGGCATGCATATTGATGCGAACAAGACCTACCTCGACCTGTTCGGTTATCCGGACCTGAGCGAGCTTGAGGGCATTCCTTTTCTGAACCTGATCGATAAATCCGACCATGTCCGTTTCAAGGACTGCCTGCGCAAGCTCAATTCCCAGCAACCTCCCGCTGCCCAGGAATTCCTGGCGACGAAAAAGGGCGGGCAGCATTTCCACGCCGAGGTGACCTTCTCATCGATCGTGCTCAACGGCGAGAGTTGCACACAATTTGTCGTCATCGATGTCTCGAAGCGCAAGGCGGCAGAAAACCGCCTGCTGTACCTGAATCAGCATGACCCGCTGACCGGGCTCTTCAATCGCCACTATTTCACCCAGGAGCTGGCCAAGGCGCTGGAAAATGTCAAGAAGGATGGCAGCCGAAGCGCATTACTCTACCTCGATCTCAATGAATTGAAGGAAATCAACGATTCACTCGGTCACGCCGCCGGCGACCGGCTGCTGCTCAAGATTGCGCGCCTGTTCCGCGAAAAACTCGGGGAGTCCGCCATTCTCGCGCGCTTCAGCGGCGACGAATTCACCGCGCTGCTACACGGGATGGATGACGACCAGATCAAGGAAGCCGTGGCTTCGCTGTTGTCGTCCCTGAAGGCAACGACTTTCAGCGAGAGCGGAAAGAATTTCAGTTGCGACGGCACCATCGGACTGGTCGTGATCGACAAGAACAGCGAATCCGCGCAAGAGGTTCTGAACAAGGCGTATCAGACCTGCCTGGGCAACCGGCCGTCCAAGCCGGCGCCGGCAGTGGCCGTCGCACCGGCCACACCCCCGGTCATCACGCCCGTCTTCGAGGAACCCGAACCGGCAAACGTCCCGGCTCTGAAAGCGGTACCGGTCCCGGATCCCGCGGTCACCGGGATCCGCCGGCCGGTGGCAAACATGGCAGCGGCTACACCGGCGGATTGGGAGGTGCGCCTCCGGTCCGCGCTGGATAAAGACGGCTTTCAGCTCGCCTACCAGCCCATCGTGAACCTTCACGGAGACGCCGCGGAGTATTTCGAGGTGCTGCTGCGTCTGCCAGGACGCAACGGAGAACTGATACACGCCGCCGAGTTCATGCCCGCCGCGGAACAGCTGGGATTGCTCGGTTCGATCGATCGCTGGGTCATTCGCCAGTCGGTCCAGTCGCTGGCGGCCCTGCATCGCGAAGGGAGGGAGGCGAGTTTCTTCGTTAACCTGTGTCCGGCATCGCTGAGGGAGCCCGAGCTTCTCTCAATGCTCCAGAAGCAAGTAAATTCTTCGCGGATCAAACCGCAATACATGGTGCTGGAAGCGGATGAACCGGCGGTTCTCGGGAGTCCCAACGACGCGGCCATGTTCATGCAGGCCGTGAAGCGAATCGGCTGCCGCTTTGCCATTGATAACTTCGGCAACAATCTGAGCACGCTCAACCGCCTGCGGGACATGCCGGTCGATTTTCTCAAGATTTCGGGCTCGCTGATCCGAAATTTGTCGACCGATGTACTGACCCACACATCGCTCAAGGCCATCATTGACCTCGCCAAGTCCATGAACAAGCAGACCATCGCCAAATTCGTGGAACGCGCGGATGACCTGGGGGTGCTCTGGAACCTCGGATTCGATTACGTGCAGGGAAATTATTTCCAGCAGGCCGGCGCCCATACCGATTACGCATTCACCGACGAGACCACGCTCGCCTCCGATACCGGCACGCCCACCTGGGCGAATTCCAACCGCTGACAGCCCCGTATTCCCCGCGCGCAACTGCCTGCATTTCGGGGAGCGCCTGCCGTTGCCTATGCCGGCGCCGAACCTATAATAGGCCGCCTTTGACTCACTTCGGGTAATACCATGTCCGGCCAGTTCATCTACACCATGCATCGCGTGAGCAAGATCGTGGCGCCGAATCGCACGATTTTGAAGGATATTTCGCTGTCATTCTTCCCCGGCGCCAAGATTGGCGTATTGGGGCTGAACGGTTCGGGAAAATCCACGCTGCTGCGGATCATGGCCGGCGAGCACAAGGAATACGATGGCGAGGCGCGGCCGCAGCCGGGCATCCACATCGGCTTTCTCCAGCAGGAACCGCAACTGGACCCGAAAAAGGACGTGCGCGGAAACGTCGAGGAGGCCGTCGCGGAGACCAAGTCCCTGCTCGACAAATTCAATGAAATCAGCATGAAATTCGGCGAGCCGATGAGCGATGAAGAGATGAACAAGCTCCTGGAAAAACAGGCCGGGCTGCAGGAGAAGATCGATGCCGCCGGCGCCTGGGACCTCGATCGCAAGCTCGAGATCGCGGCCGACGCCCTGCGGCTGCCGCCCTGGGAGGCGGACGTGACCCGGCTCTCCGGGGGGGAACGCCGGCGTGTGGCGCTGTGCCGTCTGCTGCTGGCGCAACCCGACATGCTGCTGCTCGACGAGCCCACCAATCATCTTGACGCCGAATCCGTCGCCTGGCTCGAGCGTTTCCTGCATGACTATCCCGGCACCGTGGTGGCCGTGACCCACGACCGGTATTTTCTGGACAACGTCGCCGGCTGGATTCTGGAACTCGACCGCGGCGAAGGCATTCCCTGGAAGGGAAACTACTCCTCGTGGCTTGAGCAGAAGGAAAAACGGCTCGAAGTCGAGGAAAAACAGGAATCCGCGCGCCAACGCACCCTGAAACAGGAAC
>Ga0224512_10005384_pt1 | contig 10562 bp, 7 predicted proteins | sample SF_May12_sed_USG_4_FD_169103 | JGI IMG/M metagenome (GOLD analysis project Ga0224512, IMG submission 169103) | Sediment microbial communities from San Francisco Bay, California, United States - SF_May12_sed_USGS_13 | ecosystem: Environmental > Aquatic > Marine > Sediment | place: USA: California...
GATTCAGATTGTGTGCGGTGCGCCGAACGTAGCTGCGGGACAGAAGGTCGTGGTAGGATTGCTCGGGGCCACTGTCCCCCGGAACCAGCACGACGCGGCTGCACCACCATTTGTCCTTTCACGAGTGAAACTGCGCGGCGTCGAGTCGTCCGGTATGATCTGCTCGGAGTACGAACTGGATCTGGGGAAGGATGCCGACGGCATCATGGTGCTCGGCGGCAACGCAAGGGTGGGACAACCGTTTGCCAAGCACTTCGGACTCGAGGATGTTGTATATGATGTCGAGATTACACCCAACAGGCCGGATTGGCTGAGCCATATTGGCGTGGCGCGGGAAATCGGGGCGGCGGTCGGGAAGAAGATCAGGCTTCCGCGCGTGCGGATCAAGGAAGGGACGCACCGTGCATCGTCGATGTTGAAGATCAGCGTGGAGGATACCACGAATTGTCCACGGTTTGCGGCGCGCGTGATCCGGGGCGTGACCATTGGTCCGTCACCTGCATGGCTCCAGCAAGCATTGCGAAATGTCGGGATGCGTCCCCGTAACAATATCGTCGATGTTACCAACTACGTAATGCTCGAATACGGTCAGCCGCTGCACGCATTCGACTATGAGTTGCTTCGCGGCGGTACGATCATTGTCCGCCAGGTGAAGAAACCAACGCCGTTCCGTACCCTTGATGGCAAGGAACACCAGCTGCCTTCGGGTACCGTCATGGTGTGCGACGCGGAGCGTGAAGTGTCCATCGCAGGGATCATGGGTGGGGAGAACTCCGAGATCCGGGACACGACGGTGGATGTGGTCCTGGAAAGCGCTTACTGGAACCCCTCCGCGATTCGCAGGGCAGCGAAAAAACTGGGAATCAGCACCGATGCGTCGCAGCGGTTTGAGCGCGGAGGTGATCCGAATATTCCTGTAATTGCGCTCAATCGGGCGGCTGAGCTTATCGCCTCGGTTGCCGGGGGTGAAATTCTGAAGGGGGTTGTCGATGTCTACCCGAAGAAGATACCTCCGCGACGAATTCCTCTTCGCGTCGATCGCGTGAACGCTGTTCTCGGGACATCCCTGCGTCGTCCGGAAATTGTGCGCATCCTCCGGATTCTTGAGATCATCCCCGTCGGAAAGAAAGGATCTGCAACGGTGTTTGAGGTCCCGACATTTCGGGTCGATGTCACCAGGGAAATCGATCTCATCGAGGAGGTCGCACGTGTATATGGCTATGACAGGATCCTGGAGAAGAAGAGTGCGACAATTGACTTTTCGCACCCCTTTCCCCGTGAAAAAACGGCCGATCGCGTCAGGGATGTGTTGATAGGGGGTGGGTTCCAGGAGTGCATTACGAACTCCATGCAACAGCAGTGGAAAGCGAAATTAGCCCGGCGGGCAGCGGTGCCGATCCTGAACCCTCAGAACCGGGACATGGAATGTCTGCGAACGTCCCTGGTCCCGGGCCTTCTGGATACCGTTGCCCGGAACAAGAATTTCGGAAATCATGACCTCAGGCTATTTGAGATCGGACACGTTTTCTCACTGGATGCCACAGGCCGTCGGGTACCTGTCGAGGGTTTCCTCGAGGAGCACAAGGTCTGCCTTGTAGTCACCGGGTTGTCGACCCCCACTCAATGGAATTCCACACCGGTCCCGGTCTCGGTCTTCGACCTGAAAGGGGAGGTGAAACGGCTCCTGGGTTTGCTGGGGCTTGACAAAAGTGAGTTAATTTCTTATTCTACCACCGATGGTTTAACTGATCAAACGCTAACCATTGAAATCCATAATGGTTACGCAGGATACCTCGGAAGAGTGACAAGCGAGGTGTTGCAGGCGTTTGGTATCGAAGAGCAAGTGTTTGTGGCGGAACTCGATCTCGCGGCCCTCGAAGTGACAAGCGGTAGATCTTTCAGGGCGTTGGGAAAATTCCCGAAAGTCGTGCGCGATGTGGCACTCGTTGTGTCGCGTGGTACGGCCGTCGGGGATGTGGAGAAGGCGATCTGGCAGGCTTCGAGTCCGCTCCTCCAATCCGTAACGTTGTTTGATGTGTATGAAGGGGAGAATATTCCCCCGGGGACCCGGAGTCTTGCATTCTCGCTGGCACTCCAATCCCCGGACAAAACACTGACGGACGAAGAGATTGATCGCGAGGTCAGGCGGATAGTTGAAGCGGCGGGGATGTCGCTCGGCGCAACGTTGCGGAGTATATGAAGTATGAACACGTTGAACATCTGAGGATGCGACGTGGAAAACGGTCAAGTCGAGGCCACAGACCTGTTGAAGGGTGATGCCAAAGCGGTGGAGGAAGGACTGCGGGCGTTGTGGGGAGTCGTGCGTCAGGCGGCTGACGAGCTCCAGCGGCTTCGGCAGGAAAGTCGGGACCTGAGGACACAAATTCAGGACCTCGAGGCAGACCTGTCGGCGGCACGCAACGATCTCCATTTGAAGCAGGAACACTTTCAACGCCTCCAGGAGCAACAGCAAAAAGATGAGGCCGCCCGGAGTATTTCGTTCAACGGTGATCGCCAGGTTCTTTCAGCAAGGCTGAAGGAACTCCTTGCGAAAATCGATTCCTATTTGTAGATGTATTGAGAACGGCGCTATTACCAGAAACTGAAGCCAGCCTTTCGTTCATGACAACAGACAGAAAAAGCATCAAGGTTAAGATCTTCGGGTCAGAGTATCCCCTGCGTGGAGAAAGTGAAGATTTCACCCGACAGGTGGCGACACATGTTGACGAGATGATCAACATGATTCACAAAAAACTCCCCGACCAGCCCACCCTGACCGTTGCTGTCCTGTCTGCGTTGAATATCACGGAAGATCTGCTCAAGGAGCGTGAAAGGACAAACGCAATAACCGCGCTCGTCGGCTCGGAGATTCAGAAGATCGCACACTACCTTGACGGATGCCTGCATAGTGATGGGGCTCAGACTTCCTGATAAACAACTACTTGGTGAAAGGATCGCGTTCTTTTCATATAGTCGTGGTAATTGATGTGTACGGAGAGATTATCCGCACCGTCAGCCGTCTCAAACACATTATAAAGAACCATCATTTTTTATAATGGGAGCCCGACTCATGGGCGTTGATTACATGCCTCCCCGGCATCCGCTGGGTTCTTGCGACGACCTTCTTCCCTAGGAAGAGCGAGCGAGACTTGGGGAAGTAAAAGGCGTTCAGGCGAGCACCCACCGTGTTTGGAAAGGTTCTTTACTAATCCTTTTTGTTACGGTTGATGAGTGCGGATTTTTTTGATTTTTCTCTCTGGCATTTGGAGGCTGTATGGAAGTGAATCTCCTGATCCCCATGGTTCTGGTGAGTTGCGGCCTGACCTTCGCCCTTGGCTGGTTTCTCAACGCGCGCAGCGGTCAGCATAAGATCTCATCAGCAAAGGAAGTTGCCAAGAGGACCCTGGCCGAGGCGGAGAAAGAAGCGGAGACAATCAAGCGCGAGAAGTTGCTTGAGGTCAAGGACGAATGGTATAAGAAGAAAAAAGAGTTCGATGCAGACATCCAGAGCAAACGGAGCAAGCTGCAGGCCCAGGAAAAGTCGCTTGACCAGCGTGAGGAGAACATTGACCGGAAGGTCGAACTCCTCGGGACGAAGGAGCGGGAGCAGGCGACACTCAAGAAGGAAATCGACGCAAAGGGTCGGCTGAATGAGGAGCGTTCGAAGGAACTTGAGCGGCTGATTGGTGAGGAAAACAGCCGACTCGAACGTGTGGCCGGGCTGTCCCGCGACGATGCAAAACGGATTTTGATTGAAAATCTTGCCAACGAGGCGCGCGCGGACGCTGCGCGCATGTTGAAGGATATCCGCGATAAGGCACGCGAAGAAGCCCGCAAGGAAGCGCAAAAACTCATCATTCAGGCCATCCAGCGCACCGCCGCCGATCATTCGGTGGAGACCACCGTGAGCGTTCTCAATATCCAGAGCGACGAGATGAAGGGGCGAATCATCGGACGGGAAGGAAGAAACATCCGTGCGTTTGAAGCTGCAACAGGGGTCGATGTGATCGTGGATGATACCCCTGAAGCGGTTATTCTCTCCGCATTCGACCCTTTCCGTCGGGAGGTCGCCCGCATTTCTCTCGAACGATTGATTGCCGATGGACGCATCCATCCGGCCCGCATCGAAGAAGTGGTTGAGAAAGTTCGGACGGAACTCGAAGAGGAATTGCTCAAAGTGGGCGAGAACACCCTCCTCGAGGTCGGACTCCACGGCTGTCACCGGGAACTGTTGCGGCTCCTCGGCAAGATGAAATACCGTTCGAGCTATGGGCAGAATATGCTGCAGCATAGCATCGAGACGGCCTTTCTGTCGGGGGTGATGGCCAGCGAGCTTGGCCTCGATGCCAATCTCGCGAAACGTGCCGGACTTTTTCACGATGTCGGGAAATGCCTCGACAGGTCGGTTGAAGGGCCGCACGCGCTTCTCGGCTTCGAGCTTGCAAAGAAATACGGCGAGTCCATCGTCGTTTCGAACGCCATCGGCGCTCACCACGACGATATGCCAATGGAAACGCCAATCGCAGCGCTGGTACAGGCCGCGGATGCCATCAGCGGAGCGCGCCCCGGGGCACGACGTGAATCCGTCGAAGGCTATGTGAAACGCCTTGAGAAGCTGGAGGCTTTTGCACAGTCTTTCAAGGGTGTCGCGAAGACCTACGCAATTCAGGCTGGACGGGAAATACGCGTCGTGGTAGAACAGGACAAGGTCGACGACGCCATGGCAGACCAGCTTTCTCATGATATCGCCTCGAAGATTGAGCAGGAGATGGAGTACCCCGGACAGATCAAGGTGATTGTCATCCGTGAATTCCGGTCAGTGGCGTATGCCAAGTAGCATAGGACGCTGATGGCGCAACAGGACTTCCTCCGGGTTGGCGTGACCGGTGGAATCGGTAGTGGAAAATCAAGTGTCTGTTCAATCTTTCGCGAGCTCGGCAGAGTTGTGCTCGGGGCCGATGAGATCGCGCAGACAGTGATGGAACAGGATCCGGATGTGCGCAGGAACATCATGGCGGCCTTTGGTGCTGACAGCTACCTTCCCTCCGGGGCTCTGGATAAAACAAGAATGGGGGCCGTTGTTTTCGGGAGCGCCTCGTCCCGGAAACGCCTGAATGCAATCGTACATCCCGCGGTGTTCGGTGCCCTCGACCGTGCCATCGATGACCTCCCGAGCGCGAACCGTCATCCATATCTCATCATCGAGGCCGCACTCATTTTCGAGTCAGGCATGGACAAACGTCTCGACTACACTGTAGTTGTTCATGCCGATGAGGAGACACGGATAGAACGGCTTATGCTGCGTGATCACGTTGAACGACCCGATGTCCTGCGGCGCATGGCGGCACAGCTGCCCGCAGAAATGAAAGTGGAACGTGGGGATTTCATTATCGAAAACAACGGCCCCGTAGGAGAGCTCCGGCCCAGAGTTCTCTTTATCGACCGGCTGCTCCAGACCATTCACCATCCTGCCTCATGACGATCCAGGAAAGAGAATCCGCCTTTTTCTTCAACACGTACAAACGTCTCGCGCTGGAAATCGACCGCGGCGATGGCGTGTATTTGATCACCAAAAATGGAGAACGGTACCTCGACATGTTCGCCGGCATTGCCGTCAATGCCCTGGGGTACAATCACCCCGAGGTGAATGCGGCGATCACCCGCCAGGTGAGCAGGTACCTCCATCTCTCAAACATGTTCTATCAGGATACACAGATCGAGCTGGCGGAGCGGCTGGTCAGGGAATCGGGGTATTCCAAGGTCTTCTTCACCAACTCCGGAACCGAGGCAATGGAGGGTTCCCTGAAACTCGCGAGGCGATGGGGTCGAACGAAGGGAAAAACTGCGATCTTCGGCCTGACGAACTCGTTCCACGGACGAACTTTTGGTTCGATGTCGGTGACCGGTCGTGACAAGTATCGGGAAGGATACGAGCCCTTCCTCCCCAACACCTGTATTTTGTCGTTCAACGACGTTGAGGAGCTCCGCCGAAATGTCAATGATACCACGCTTGCCCTGGTCCTCGAATTCATTCAGGGCGAGGGAGGAATCCACCCCGTATCGGAGGAGTATGTCTCAGCCCTTGAGGAGCTACGGGAGAAGTTCGGATTCCTGATCATTGCCGATGAAATCCAGTCCGGCATCGGGCGGACCGGGAAGTTCTTCAGCTTCGATCATTTCAACATCAGACCGGATATTGTGGTTGTTGCCAAAGCAATCGGCGGCGGGTTACCCCTTGGTGCTTTTCTCGGATCAGAGGCTCTCTCCAATGTGTTTACCCCCGGCGTTCACGGCACGACCTTTGGTGGTAACCCTGTTGCATGTGCAGCCGGATTGGCGACTCTCCGTGAAATCCTGGACAACGGTGTCCAGGAGAACGCGAGGATGGTCGGGGACTATCTGAAGGGCAGATTAGAAGCCCTGCAGACACGGTTTCCGGATCACATCGCTGAAGTGCGCGGAAAAGGATTAATGTTGGGTGTCGATCTGAAGTTCGACGGAACAGCCGTTGTCGATAAACTGTTGAGTGCACACGTTCTTGTCAACCTTACCAGTGGAACGGTGCTCCGATGGTTGCCACCGCTGATTCTGCGAAAAGAAGAGGCCGATATTGCGATCTCGGCACTGACAGACATCCTTGCAGCGGGAGAAGTGCATGCCTGAGGACGGAAGGGTGGTGTGCTTTGACATATGGCAATGACTTCACGGGTGTCACCGCCTGTTATCGGGGGGCACCGCGAAACATCGGATCACAACTCCGGCGGGCGAAATGCGCCTGCCTCACAACGGCGGCCGGAACAGGTCGCCTTTTTCATTTGTGCTGGATAAGGCCCTTTACGGATGATTCATCGTTTTGATTTCCTGGTTATCGGAAGCGGAATCGCCGGCCTCTCGTATGCGCTGAAAGTGGCGCGCCACGGGTCGGTGGGGATTATTACAAAGAAAGAGAAAGCGGAGTCCAACACCAACTACGCCCAGGGTGGAGTTGCTGCGGTGATGTCGGCGATCGATTCGTATGAGCTTCACATGAAGGATACGCTCGGTACCGGTGTCGGTCTCTCACATCCGGAGCCGGTGGCCGCGATGGTGAAGGAAGGGCCGGACCGTCTTCGTGAACTCATCGACATCGGTGTGGAATTCACCATGCGCAACGGCGAGCTCGATCTCGGGCGCGAGGGCGGCCACTCCGTCCATCGCATCGTGCATGCCAAAGATCTCACAGGACGTGAGATCGAACGTGCTCTGTTGCACGCCGTCGGTGAGAATGCGAATATCAGTGTCTTTGAGAACCACGCGGCGATCGAACTCCTCACCGAACACAACATTCGGGCAGACTCGGTCATCGACCGACGAAATACCCATTGCTGGGGTGCCTACGCCTTGAACTGCGAAACAGGTGCAGTGGATATCTTTGTTGCGCGTGCTGTCATGCTTTCCACGGGAGGCCTCGGACACGTCTACCTCCACACGACGAATCCGGCAATCGCTACCGGCGACGGTGTGGCAATGGCATACCGCGCGGGGGGGACCATTGCGAACATGGAGTTCATTCAGTTCCATCCGACGACGCTCTACAATTCCGGGACGCCGTCGTTTCTCATTTCTGAAGCCGTCCGGGGTTTCGGCGCTGTCCTCAGGACAATGGACGGTGAGGAATTCATGCAGCGGTACGACTCGCGTAATTCACTTGCCCCGCGTGATATCGTCGCGTACGCCATCGATACAGAGTTGAAACGGCGCGGTGAAGACTATGTCCTGCTTGATCTGACACACCTCGACCCCGATGCCGTGCGGGATCATTTTCCCCATATCTACGAGACGTGCCGGACCAGGTTCAAAATCGACATCACTGCGGAACCTGTGCCCGTGGTTCCCGGAGCGCACTATTCGTGCGGTGGTGTTGTCTCGGACCTGGAGGGAAGGACATCCATTTCGGGTCTCTACGTTTCGGGTGAGACGAGCATGACCGGAGTACATGGAGCAAACAGGCTCGCAAGTAATTCCCTGCTCGAAGCACTGGTGTTCTCCGACCGGGCGGCGCTTTCCTCCGTGGATTTTACCGCCCGTGGACTCAATCCCATCCCCGAGATCCGGGAGTGGGACGATAGCGGAACGTTTAACAGTGAAGAGTGGGTTCTGTTCTCGCACGATCGTCGTGAGATACAGCAGATTATGTGGGACTACGTCGGGATTGTCCGATCCAACCTCCGCCTGGAGCGTGCACGCAGGCGCATTGATCTTATCAAGGACGAAATCGAAACGTTCTACAAGAAGACGAAGGTCACGGAAGGTCTGATTGAGTTGCGGAATCTCGCCACCTGTGCCATGCTGATCATCCAGTGTGCGTTGAAGCGACAGGAGAGCCGGGGGCTGCATGTGACGACGGATTACCGCGAGAGGGACGACATCCGTTTTCTGCGGGACACAATTGCGGACTGAAAGGCGCACTCTTGTACAGGTCGCCCCATTCGCGTATCTTTGGTTGGTGTGTGTATCATTAACGGAACGTTATGACACATTGTGATGAACTCGACAAACCACGATGCCATTGTGCGGTTTTCGGCGTCTACGGGCATACGGCCGCCTCGCAGATAACCTACTATGGTCTCCTGGCGCAGCAGCACCGCGGCCAGGAAGGTTCCGGGATCGTCACATCCGAGTTTGACCCGAAACAGAACCGGTCTCGGTTTCATGTCCACAAGGACTTCGGCCTGGTGAACGATGTGTACCGCGATGACCGGATCCTGACCGACCATCTCAGAGGTACGATTGCCATCGGTCATAACCGGTATTCCACTGCGGGTTCGGCCAACAACGCCACGAATATACAGCCGTTCACTGTCCTGTACAAAGGGGGAAACATCGCAGTTGCACACAACGGCAATCTCACCAATTTTAGGCGAATCCGAAAACGACTTCAGGATGAAGGCACGATCTTTCAGACTACCTCCGATACTGAAATTATCCTGCACCTCATTGCGCGCAGCAGGGAGAAAAACCAGATAGACCAGATCAGGGAGGCGCTATCGCAGATCGAAGGAGCATTCTCGCTCGTTCTGATGACGGATGACAAGTTGATTGCCGCCCGCGACCATTCCGGTTTTCGTCCCCTGGCAATAGGAAGAAAGGGAGATGCATTTGTTGTCGCCTCGGAGACTGTCGCCTTCGACATCATCGACGCTGAATATCTGCGCGACGTTGAGCACGGTGAGATCGTGGTGATCGATGCAAACAGTCAGACGACCGGGAACGTGACCTCGCTGCGGATCGATGACAAACCCCCAACGCCCCACCATTGTATCTTCGAGTACATTTATTTCTCGAGGCCCGACAGCCAGATTTTCGGGCACAGCGTGGATAAGGTCCGACGCAAACTGGGCAAGAACCTTGCGGTCGCCAACCCCGTTGTCCCCAGGAATCCTGATGAGAAGATCATTGTGATCAATGTCCCCGATTCCAGCAATACCGCCACCATGGGGTACGTGCAGCAGACAAACAAGAGCGGGGGAAATGCCAAGCTCGAGATCGGGCTCATCAGAAGCCATTACATCGGCAGGACGTTTATCCAGCCCCGCCAGGATCTTCGACAAAACAGAGTGAAGACGAAGTTTAATACCGTCAAAGGCGTGTTGAAGGACAGGGTGGTCGTGATTGTCGATGATTCGATAGTCCGCGGAACAACCTCCAAGCAGCTGGTACAACTCGTGAAGCAGGCCGGACCGAAGGAGGTCCACTTTCGGGTTACAGCCCCACCGATAAAGTATCCGTGTCACTATGGTATGGATTTCCCCACACCCGACGAGTTGATCGCGAACCAGTGTGAGGGAGATGTGGGGAAGATCGCAACGGAACTGGGCGTCGATAGCCTCGAATACCTGAGCATCGAGGATCTGCTCGACTCTGTCCCGAATGAGAACGGCGAATCCTACTGCACGGCGTGCTTCAGCGGCAAGTATCCCGTGGCGGTCGACGTGCAGCAATCGAAAGAAGAGAATGAAGCGTGAGCAGCGACGGGCATCACACTCCCGTGTCTTCCGATGACCTGAACGTTACCGAAGGTCGTGCAGGGAAAGGATTCCTCACCGCCTCAAATGTACTCAGCATTTCTCGTGCACTTCTGGTCATCCCCTTCGTTATGGTGATGTTTTCCTCGGCGCCGTGGAAGGACGCGGCGGGCGTCATCATTATGGTTCTGGCTGCCGTAACCGACAAAATGGATGGTGTTCTTGCGAGAAAGTACGGAGAAATCACCGAATGGGGGAAAATCCTCGACCCTCTCGCCGACAAAATCGCCATCGCAGCAGTCGGATTGGTTCTTCTGTTGCTCGGGCGGATTCCTCTATGGTACGTGGCTTCTGTGCTGGCACGGGATCTCCTGATTCTCGGTGCAGGAATATACCTGAAGTCATCACGCGGGATGGTTCTGCCGTCCAATCAGGTGGGGAAATGGTCCGTAGGGGTCATTACGATTGCGCTGTTCTTTGCCCTCGTGCAGACCGGCTCTCCATGGCTGGAGATCGCAATGGTGGCAAGTCTTGTCATGCTCGGAGTTTCCCTGTTTC
>Ga0224512_10005385_pt1 | contig 10561 bp, 9 predicted proteins | sample SF_May12_sed_USG_4_FD_169103 | JGI IMG/M metagenome (GOLD analysis project Ga0224512, IMG submission 169103) | Sediment microbial communities from San Francisco Bay, California, United States - SF_May12_sed_USGS_13 | ecosystem: Environmental > Aquatic > Marine > Sediment | place: USA: California...
TCTCGCGGCCGATGTATCCAACCAGTTGCGCGCCGCCGCGACCCGTGTAGCCGCCTTCCGCATCACGGTCCAGATGCATGTGCTCGGGCGGAAAGCCGCGCTCGAGTGCCAGCTCGATCATCGCCGAGTTCAACAGCCCTTCGCTGCTCTCCAGGTAGATGATGAGCGGGATATCCGGGGCAACTTCGTCCAGCGTTGCTTTGCCCCAGGCTTCCATGGCCGTGCCCGACAGCGTATCGGTCAGGTTGAAAAACAGCGGGACGCCTTTCTCGCCCTCCCTTTCGACAATAAACGATAACGTGGCCAACGCCTCGTCAATATTCCGCCCGCCCAGATGCGGGTGCGTTTTGCCTTTCCATTGCGTGTCTTTCAGGATGTCGCCGGCCGGCACCGAATTATCGCCGTCGTTGTAGATGAATCCCGGCGTAACGGACCGGCCGCGCAGATCGATCACCCGCGTCGGCGGTCCCGCCAGGCGCTGTATCGACGCGTTGCTGCCTACCGCGAATATCCGGTTGCCGCGCACGGCGACGGCCTCGGCGACGGTGAAGTCCTCGTCCGCATCCGCGGTCAGGACATCGCCATTGAAAAATACAAATTCGGGGTAGTGGATCAGTTCCGCCGGCACATTCGCATTTTGTGCGAGGGCCGTTACAGACAGCAGCAGCATTACGCCACTGGCGCCTGCGAGGAATGTCGGCGCTGCTTTGCCCGACTCGCCAGGTTGCCTACTCAGGTTGGTTGTTTGCGGCATATCTACCCCCTCGCGGTGTTATGTTCTTGGTCATGTATGCGTGTGTTGAACTCGAGGTGCTTGTCACACGGCACGTTGCAGCTGTTCGGAGGACAGCGCAAATTCTAGTCAACGCTCAGCCGCACATTGCGAAAACGCAGTAGGCCCTTGCCTGCATACTGCAGCGCAATGTGTCCTTCCCTCAATTGGTCGTCCACAAGGCGCGCGGTCAGAACGTCGTTTATCGTCACCATGATCGTATCGCCACGCAGCTCGATGCGGCACCGATTCCACTTGCCGAGCGTATCGACATGCGCGAGCGGCGACTGTCGCGTGACGATGCTGCCGGTACGGTTTTCCTGCTGCGGATGGTTATCCCAGATGTTGACTTCGTAGCAGTCGAAGGGCGTTAGCGTCGCCGGATCTTTGCAGCGGACAAACATGCCGCTGTTGGTATCGTCCTCGATCCAGAATTCGGCCGTGATCGTGACATTTCGGTAGCGCCCCGGCGACACGAGAAACCCGGTCTTTTCGGCTGGTCCGGCGGCCACGCCCTGCCCGGCAAAACGCCACTGCGCTTCGCCCGCCTGCCGCCATTCGCCGAGGGCAGTGTATGCAGCCAGGTCGGCTACGGGCGCCTTCGTCGAGCAGCCAAGCGTTACCAGACCGAGAAAGACAAGAGCAATGCGCCGCATGCCACAGATCGTGTCAGCGTCGCAGGGCAATTGCCAGCTTTTCCAGCAGATTTCCGGCAGCAGGGACCGGTGATGCTAAAATCGCTGCTCTATGCAAACGCACGCAATACGCATCCACGAGTTCGGTGGCCCCGATGTCCTGAGCTGGGAAGACGCTGCGGTGCCCGACCCCGGCGCTGGCGAGGCGTTGATTCGCCACACGGCGATTGGCCTGAATTTCATTGATGTCTACCACCGCACCGGGCTGTACCCGATGCAACTACCGACCGGGCTGGGTCGGGAAGCCGCGGGCGTGATAGCCGCTACCGGGCCCGGTGTCACAGATGTCGGGATCGGCGATCGGGTCGTATACACGGGCGGGAAACTCGGTTCCTATGCCGAGGTGAGAACGATCGCTGCGTCGGGACTCGTGCCGATACCGGACGACATCGCAGACGATATCGCGGCGGCGGTGTTCCTGAAAGGGCTCACGGCGTGGTACCTGCTGCACCACAGTTACAGAGTGCAGCCGGGCGACCCGATTCTTTTCTACGCGGCTGCAGGCGGCGTGGGTTCTATCGCAACGCAGTGGGCCAAGCAGCTTGGCGCGACGGTCATCGGCGTCGTCAGTACGCCCGACAAAGCCAAGATTGCAGCAGCGAACGGTTGCGACCATATCCTGATGTCAGACGACTCCGACATGCCGGACATGGTCAGGGCGTTGACGGGCGGCGCAGGAGTGGCGGCGGTTTACGACTCGGTCGGCAAAGACACGTTTATGACTTCGCTCGATTGCTTGCGCCCGCACGGTACGATGGTGACATTCGGCAACGCCTCCGGCGCCGTCGAACCGTTTGCTCCGGCAGAACTCGCCAAGCGCGGCTCACTGTACGTCACGCGGCCCATCCTCGAGCATTTCGTACCGACACGCGAGAAGTTGCTCGCCGCCGCCACCACGCTGTTCGCATTTATCCGTGACGGCAAACCGAACATTCGTATCGGCCAGACCTACGCACTCAAAGATGCCGCACAGGCACACCGCGATCTCGAAGCCCGCGAGACAACCGGCTCCACGATCCTGTTGCCATAGCGTCGCAGAAGGAGCGGTCTGGTACATGCAAATCAATGACTCGCTGCTAGCCGACATCCGCGATGACGTCGTGCGCGCACTGCGCGAAGACGTTGGCAAAGGTGATGTCACGGCAGACCTGGTGCCGGCGCGCGCAACGATCGCGGCAAGCGTGGTCACGCGCGAGCCGATGACGCTGGCCGGCCGTCCATGGGTAAACGAGGTATTGCAGCAGGTCGACTCGGAAATCGGCATTGACTGGCATTTTGCTGATGGCGACGTGCTCGAGGCCGATGCGATAGTGTGCCGACTTCGTGGAGCGGCACGTTCGATCCTGACCGCGGAACGCACCGCGCTGAATTTTCTGCAGTTGCTGTCGGCAACCGCAACCGAAACGGCCAGGTACGTCACCGCTATTGAAGGAACGGGCTGCCGCATTCTCGATACGCGCAAGACGATACCGGGCTTGCGGCTTGCACAGAAATACGCGGTTCGCTGCGGCGGCGGCGTCAATCATCGCGTCGGTCTCTTCGACGCCATCCTGATCAAGGAGAATCATATTCTCAGTGCCGGCGGCATCGCGGCAGCGGTCAGCAATGCGCGGGATCTGCACCCCGACCTGCCTGTCGAAGTCGAAGTCGAAACGCTGGACGAACTGCGCGAAGCGCTGGTTGCTAGAGCCGAACGCCTGCTGCTCGATAATTTTTCGCTCGACAAGCTGCGCGAGGCGGTCGCAGTCAATCGTGACGAGGGCGGTCCGCCCGCCGAACTCGAAGCATCCGGCGGCATCACGCTGGAGGGTATTCGCGATATCGCCGCGACCGGTGTCGATTACCTCTCCGTCGGCGCGCTGACCAAGAACGTGCGCGCGATCGACCTGTCGATGCGCTTCTCGAAGCTCGGCGAAACACCAGGAGCGGCTTCGTAACGCGATCGCCACCCACAAGTTGCTCAGGCGATAGCGAGGAAGCGTTCGGCGTTGCCGCCCAGCAGTTTTGCTTTTGCGGTATCGCTGAAGCTTTCGGCGTTGCGGATCGTCGTGCCGACAAACTCTTCGCCGAGCGGAAACGGGTAGTCGGAGCCGAGCATGACGCGGTCTTCGCCCATGACGTCGGCGAGGAAGCGCAGCGTCCGCGCATCGAATACGGCGGAATCGACAAAGAATCGCTTGACGTAGCTCGACGGCAGGTTCCTGGACTCGCCGCGCACAATGTCACGCCGCCGCCAGGCGTTGTCGAGCCTGCCTAACAGAAACGCAAAGCTGCCGCCGCCATGGGCAAAGCAGATGCGCAGACTTTCGGGCAAGCGGTCGAACGCACCACCGAGGATCATGGATACGATACCGAGCTGCGTTTCGGCCGGCATCGCGACGGTCCACGCCATCATGTACTTCGAAGTGCGGTCTTTCGCCATCATGTCCCAGGGGTGCACGAGGACGGCCGCGCCCTCGCTCGCACAGTGTTGCAGGAACGTAATGACACCCGCATCGTCGAGATTCAGACCGTTGACGTGGCTGCCGATCTGCACGCCGACATGCCCGGCCTGCATGGCTTTGCTCAGCGTTCTGCACGCTGCATCGGTATGTTGCAGCGGCACCTGGCAAAACGATAGGAGGCGACCCTTCCCACCCGCGCAGATCTCGAGCGACAAGTCATTGAACAGCTGCGCGCAGTCGGCAGCGTGCTCCGCAGACCGGTTGTACGCGAACAATACCGGCGTAGCGCTGATCACCTGCTGGTCGATGCCGTCACGATCCATCTCCTCAAGGCGCCGAGCCGCGCTCCAGCACGCGTCGTAAACGGGACGAAACTCCCTGTCGCCGATCATCAGCATGGCTTTGCCGGCCTCCGTATGGCGCAGCCACGGCCAGTCGGACGTGCCGAAGCGTTCGGCCAGGTCCGGCCATTTCTCGGGCAGGAAGTGGGAGTGGATATCGATGACGGGCGTACGATTCACAGCTCGACCCAACCCGCGGGGGGCTTGCCTTTGCCCGGATGCACGGCGCCACAGTTCGCACAGGTTCGCGCATCGATATCCTCGTCGAATGCATTGAAGATCTTCGGCAAGTCCTCGACGATGCCGCTCGGGTCCGTCAACGCAATCTCGGCGCGATGCACACGCTGCTTGCAGTCGAAGCAATACCACTCGAAGCCGTCTTGCATGCCGAGCATGCGCGGCGACTCGACAACGAGGCCGATCGAGCCCTCCTGCGGCCGTTGCGGCGCATGACGAACATGCGGCGGCAGCATGAAAACCTCGCCCTCGCGAATCGGGACGTCGTAGATATCACCGGCGTCGGCGATTTTCAAAAGCATGTCGCCTTCGATCTGGTAAAACCATTCCTCGACCGGATCGTCATGAAAGTCCACGCGCGTGTTCGGGCCGCCGACAATCATGACAATCATGCCTGTGTCTTCGTGCAGCAGACGATTGGCGACGGGCGGCTTGAGCAAATGCCGATGCTCGTCTATCCACATCTGCAAATTAAATGCCGCTAACGACGGATGCCGGTGAATTGTCATTACAGCGACTCCTCGCTCTCTGGTTTATACGCAACCACCTTTATCTCGATCAGCAGGTGCGGATGCGGCAGCTCGCGCACGGCCACGGTCGTGCGCGCCGGCCCATCGTAGTCGAAGTACTCGGCATAGACGTCGTTGTAGTCGTCGAAGTCCGTCATGTTCACGAGATAACTCGAGACGTCGACAATATCCTCGAGACCGGCGCCAACGCTCTGCAGAATGTCGCGGATATTCTCGATCACTGCGCGCGTCTGCTCACGTATGTCGAGATGGACAATGGTCGAACGGTCCGCGTTGGCGCCAGCGATGCTGTCGTCCGGTCGCCGCGAGCTGGTACCCGACACATACAGGAAGTCGCCGGCCCGTTTGACGTGCGGGAAGCGACCGCGCGGTTTCGCCTTGCCCGCCACGATTTTTCCCGGCTGCCGCGTCATAGCTTGATGCAGATGTTGGTGGGCTCGGAGTAGAAATTCAGCGAGTGCATGCCGCCCTCGCGCCCGATCCCGGATAACTTCACGCCACCGAAAGGCGTGCGCAAATCACGCAGGTACCAGGCGTTGACCCAGACGATGCCGGCGTCGATCCGGCGCGCAACACGGTGCGCCCGCGAGAGATTCTGCGTCCAGATCGCCGCTGCCAGGCCGTAGGGGCTGTCATTGGCCATCGCGATGGCCTGGTCCTCCGCGGCGAACGGGGCGATGTGGCAGACCGGGCCGAAGATTTCTTCGCGGACGCAGCGCGCCGCTTCGGGCAGCCCGGACAATATCGTCGGTTGCACCCAGGCGCCGTTGTCACGCGCGTCGCCGAATTCCGCGATGCCGCCTCCGGTAACGATATTGGCGCCTTCCTGCCGCGCAAGATCGTAGTAGGCAAGCACTTTGTCACGGTGCGCGCGTGAGACCAACGGACCGATCTCGGTCTGCTCCTCGTGCGGCCAGCCCATGCGCAGACTTTCTGCCCGGTCCATGAGCCGCACCACGAACTCGTCGAACAGCGACTCATGCACGTACACGCGCTCCGAGCACAGGCACACCTGACCACAGTTCGAGAACACCGAGCGCACCGTGCCGTCGAGCGCTTGCTCCAAGTCTGCGTCGGCGAAGATGATCGCCGCGTTCTTGCCGCCCAGTTCGAACGACAGCGCTTTCACGTTTGTCGCTGCGGCGCGCATGATCGCACTGCCGGTTGCCGATTCCCCGGTAAACGTAATCGCGTCAATACCGTCATGCGTCGTCAGGAATTCCCCGGCCGAGTTCGGGCCGAAACCGTTGACGAGATTGAATACGCCCGCTGGCACGCCGGCCTCGTGCATGACTTCGGCAAGCAGTGCGGCGCTGCCCGGCGTTTCCTCCGACGGCTTTGCGACCACTGTATTGCCAGCGGCAAGGGCCGGGCCCAGTTTCCAGGTCAGCAGCAAAAGCGGTAGATTCCATGGCGAAATCACGCCGACGACACCCAGCGGTTTGCGCACCGAGTAGTTCAGCGCACCGTTACCGTCGGGTGTGGCCGTTTCGAAATATTCGCCGCAGGCCGAGCTGACCAGGTTCGCGAAAAAACGCAGGTTGCCTGCGCCGCGCGGGATATCGAGCGTGCGCGCCTGCGCCATCGGCTTGCCGGTATCGGCTATCTCGGCCGCGACGAAATCATCGAAACGCGCCTCGATACCGCCAGCCACCCTGTTCAGCATGGCGGCGCGACCGGCAGCGGTCATGGCGCCCCAGGGACCCGGCAAGGCGGCGCGGGCCGCCGCAACAGCCTCGTCCACGGTAGCCTTATCCGCCGCGTGGACTTTAGCAACGAGCGATCCGTCGACGGGATTGACGGCGTCGAATTGCTGCCCCGACGCGACGAATCGGCCGGCGACGTAGTTTTTGATTTCGTGCGGCATGGCGTTGTTCTATTGTAAGGTAAAGGCCGCCCGATAGTGGCACCAGCGGAAATAATGACGGCAACAAAAAGAACCGAGCTCGAAGCACTGGACCAGTCGGACCCGTTGGCGGCGTTTCGCGATGAGTTCTTCCTGCCGGCGGGCGTGATCTACCTGAACGGCAACTCCCTCGGCGCCATGCCGCTGGCCGCGGCCGCGCGCGCCAGGCGTGTCGTCGAACACGAATGGGCCGAAGGGCTGATCGGCAGCATGAACTCCGCGGGGTGGTACGAACTCCCGTCGACATTGGGCCGCAAGGTTGCGCCGCTCGTCGGCGCCCAGCCGCACGAAGTCGTGTTGACCGACGCGACTGGCATCAATCTCTACAAGATCATGGCCGCCGCGCTCAAGGTGCAGCCCGAGCGGCGCGTCGTCGTCATGGAAGGCAGCAACTTCCCGACCAACAATTACATGGTGCAGGGCCTGCTGGAGGAGCTGGACAAGGGTCATGCTATCCGCTTTGTCGAGGCCGACGAGATCATGGACGCGATCGACGCAGACGTCGCCGCGATTTGCATCACCCACGTGCATTACAAGAGCGGCAATATTCTCGATATGCAGGCGATTACCGGGAAGGCGCACGCGGTTGGTGCTGCTGCGGTCTGGGACGTGTGCCACAGCGCGGGGGCGATGCCCGTCGATCTGAACGGCTGCAACGTCGACTTTGCGGTCGGTTGCACTTACAAGTACCTCAATGGCGGACCCGGGGCGCCGTCGCTGCTGTTCGCCGCGGAGCGCCATCACGGCAAGTACACGCAACCACTGACCGGCTGGTACAGCCACGCGGCACCGTTCGCCTTCGAGCGCGACTACCGGCCCGCCGCCGGCATCCGCCAGATGCTGAGCGGCACGCAGCCAACGGCCAGCCTGTCGATGGCGGAGGTCGGCATCGACATCATGCTGCGGGCCGATATGCAGGCTATTCGCCAGAAGTCAATGCGCATGACCGATCTGTTCATCGAGCTCGTCGAGAGCCGCTGCGGCGGCTACGGCTTCGACCTGGTCAGCCCGCGCGATGCCGGGCGTCGCGGCAGCCAGGTATCGTTTCACAAGGATGGCGGCTATTCGATCGTGCGCGCGTTACACGATCATGGCGTCATTTGCGATTATCGTGAGCCCGGCAACATGCGCTTCGGTTTCGCGCCGCTTTACATACGCTATGTCGACGTATGGGATGCCGTCGATCGATTACACGATGTCTTGTCGAGCGAAGCCTGGATGGATGAACGTTACCAGGCGCGCGCGGCCGTCACCTAGGGGAAAAACAAATGACAACAGCTAGCGGTCTGCAATGGTCGTCGCGACTGACATTTATTCTGGCTGCCGTTGGCTGTGCCGTCGGACTTGGCAACATCTGGCTGTTTCCGTACATGGCCGGTGCCAATGGCGGCGGCGCGTTCGTGCTGATCTATCTCGCGGCTATTGTCGGTCTGGCGCTGCCCGTACTGCTGGCTGAGCTGATGCTCGGCCGGCGTGGTGCCGCGGCCCCGCCGGACGGCCTGGCGGCCGTAGCCAGGGAGTCCGGCCATTCGGAGAACTGGCGCTGGATGGGCATTCTGCTCGGCGGCCTCGGCGCGCTGCTGGCGCTGGGCTTTTATTGTGTCGTCGGCGGCTGGACCCTGGCCTACGCGTTCAAGGCGGTCTCGGGACAGTTGCAGGAGATCGATGCGGCTCAGTCCACGCAGATCTTTGCCGAGATGATCGGCACTCCGGGCCAGGTGCTGCCGTGGTTTGTCACATTCGTCGTCCTTACCGTTTACATCTCTTCTCGCGGGCTCCACGCAGGCATCGAGAAAGCCGTGAAATTCATGATGCCGACACTGTTCATCATGCTGCTCGCGATGGTCGTGTATGCCGCTGTCGTCGGCGACTTCGCCGCAGCTATTCGTTTCCTGTTCGAACCGGACTTCAGCAAACTGGACAGCAAGGCCGTCCTTGCCGCGTTTGGCACAGCGTTCTTCTCAGTCAGCGTCGGCATTACCAACATGATGGCATACGGTTCCTACATCGGGCGCGAAACCAACCTGCCCAGATCCGCCGCAATTGTGGCCGGTGCAGATACGTTCGTCGCCATGCTGGCCGGACTGGCCATCTTCCCGATCGTGTTCATGTCCGGACTGGAGCCCGCCGGAGAGGGTGGCCTGGCGTTCATCAGCCTGCCGATTGCGTTCGGCCAGATTCCGGGCGGCATGGTATTCGGCACCGTATTCTTCGTATTATTGTTCTTTGCGGCGCTGACCTCGTCCATTGGCATGCTCGAGCCGCCGGTATCGTGGCTCAGAGATTCGATGCGGCTGTCGCGTCGCAGCGCGGCACTGACGGCCGGGTCGGCGGCGTTTGTTCTCAGCCTGCTGGGAGCACTCTCGTTTAACGTCCTTGCCGACTTTCACCCGCTCGGCAACCTCGCCCTGTTCGAAGGCAAGACGATCTTTGAGCTGTTCGTCTACATCGTCACGCAGGTCATAATGCCGCTCGGCGGTATTCTCGTTGCGATTTTCGCTGGCTGGATCGTGAAGCGGCAGTTCAGCGCGGACGAACTGTACGCCGGCGATGAGCCGCTGATTTATAAAGGTTGGCTGTTTATCGTGCGCTTCGTCGCCCCTGTGCTGCTGGCACTCGTGCTGTGGGACGTCGCCACGGCATAAACGTCGCGACTGGCTTGCGCTGCCATCCAAGACAGGATCTGGCTGTCGCGACACGATCCCGGACACAGCTGATGGACACATTCTTGATTCTCTTCCTGGAAAATCCGGAGTGTCCCCGTCAGGGATGCCGCGATCAATACCACTTCAATCAGACCTGTAGGTAAACCGCGCTCCGAACGTCCGCGGCGCCTCCAGAAACGGCGCGCCCGGGCCGGGGTCCGTGACCGGATTGCCCGTCGCCGCCGCGGCCTGCACATCCTGGTTTTCGAGGTTCTTGGCCCACAGCCCCACGGACCAGTTGCCGCTGCCCGAGTAATACGTTACGGCCAGGTCGGTCTTCGTATAGCGCTCCTGGTAAAGGCCCGACGAATGCGAGAAATCGCCCCAGAAACCGCTTTCGAAACGCGAACTCAGATCGGCTCGGATGTAAGCCCCCGAGCGCAGCGTCCAGTCGTGCACGATGCCTAACGTGCCCGTCCAGTCGGGTGCGTTCTGCAGCTGATTGTCATTGAACGCATCGAGCGTATCGAGCAAAAAGTCATCGTAACGGGCGTGCAGGTAACCGAGCGACAGCGTAAACCGGGTGGCGCTCATGCTTTTCGGCACGTACGCCAGATCCAGCTGGTCACCATAAATGACGACGTCGGCATTGGTCAGTCGATTCGTTCCGGTAGCGGCATCGAAAGCCTGCGTCAGCAGATTGTCGAACAGGTAATAGAAGACCTCGTTGTTGAGCAGCAGCCGGCCGCCGAGGAGACGGTTCTTGCTGCCAACGGTAAAGGCCAGTAATTCCGACTCCCGCGTCGTCGTGTCCGGAAACACGTCGAACGTGCCTGGCTGAAAGCCGGTCTGCGCGCTCGCATACAGCATCGACTCGTCAGCGGCGTCGAATTCGACGCCGAGCTTCCAGTCCACGTGATCCCAGCTTTCGCGGTTTGACCACGTCGCTGGCGCGACCCCTGTAAACAAAGCCACCGGGTCAGTATCGACT
>Ga0224512_10005386_pt1 | contig 10559 bp, 13 predicted proteins | sample SF_May12_sed_USG_4_FD_169103 | JGI IMG/M metagenome (GOLD analysis project Ga0224512, IMG submission 169103) | Sediment microbial communities from San Francisco Bay, California, United States - SF_May12_sed_USGS_13 | ecosystem: Environmental > Aquatic > Marine > Sediment | place: USA...
AGCCTGTCACAGATTCCTGCCGACTCCCTGGGGCTCATCGTCGCCTTACCCATTGAAGGCTTTCAGATGTTCGATCCGGCGTTCGGTGCTCTGGCGACCCTGATATCGACTGGCGGTCTAGAGCGAATCCAGAATACGGACCTTCGGAGTGACCTCGGCGGCTGGCTTGGGGAACTGGATGACATAGGGTTTGAGCAGCGACAGGTAGAGTTCGCGACCCAGCGCTTCCTCGTGGCGCAGGCGGGTGAGTTGGCGATGCGTGATCCTGAGGTTCCCGAGGGCTCGCCAGCTGACCACCCCAGGCTTCGGAGGTTGGCCGCGAGCGACCCGCATCGACAGGCCAGTATGATCCTTCGGTTGACTTTGGAGGACTACCAACGGGACATAGTCCGATTCCAAGCACGGGTGCGGGTGCTGCTGGACAGATTGAACGGGTAGACGGCTGAGCTTTCTAACAAGGAATTGCTGCTGTCCGCGGATACGTTGCGGTCGAGTCCGGTAACGCTTCGGATTTGTCAGCAGACGGGCGCGGCAGCAGAATTCCGAGACGTTAGGCGGAAACGCCAACAGGGCGGTCGGAATGGCCGGGCGCCGTGGAGGGCCGGTCGGTGGAGGCCAGCGGTGGGTGCTAGCCGCTCGGCCTTGGTCCCAAACTATACGAGAGAGAGTGCTCCGAATGGACTGGGCCGCGATAGGTGCGATCGGCGAGATTGTCGGCGCCGCTGCGGTTGTGCTAACCCTGATATACCTCGCTCGCCAACTCCGTCAGAACACGGAAGCCCTGCGATCGACGGCGTGGCAGGCCACGCAGAACGCCGAACACCAGTTCGACGCTCTTATCTCGGGTGACCGCGAACTGATGGCCATCTTCGTTCGTGGCCTGAGCGACGGTAAGGCTGGTTTCGGGGACGACGAGGTAGCCGTCTACCAGTGGTGGACCATTGCCAAACAGCTGCTGGATTTGTTCCAGACCCATCACTACCAATTCGAACTAGGCCTGGTAGAGGAGGGCTGGTGGAAGACTTGGGTATCACAGTACGAGGAATCGATTGAGACCTGTCCAGGCTTTCGCGAGTTCGTGAAGCATCACTATCAGCATCTCAGACCCTCGTTCAGGACCTTCGTCGACGCACACCCGTACAGCGGCGACGACGGGCTGACCTTAGAGCCGCCGTCGAGGAGCTGGCCGAGCCTGAGCGGAGGTCAACAGGCCCAATAGAAGGGCCTAGCTGGGATCAACCGGCTTGCCGGGCGTCGAATCCTGTTTCCGCCTAACAAGCGATTGCTACTGACGCCGAAGAAGTAGTAGGTATGACGTGACCCCCTGAAACGAGACCGGCGTGGATGTTAGGATCGGGCGCCGGTCGCAGCTTGAGGGAGAGGTCAGAGATGAGCAGAAGACGTCACACGCCGGAGCAGATCATCACGGCGCTGCGGGAAGCGGAAGTCGGCCTGGCGAACGGAAAGACCGTTCGAGAGGTGATCCGGAAGCTCGGCATCAGCGAGCAGACGTATTACCGGTGGAGGAAGGAGTTCGGAGGGATGAAGGTGGACCAGGCTCGGCAGTTCAAGGAGCTGCAGAAGGAGAACGCGCGGCTGAAGCGAGCGGTGGCGAACCTGACGTTGGATAAGCTGATCCTGGAGGAAGCGGCGAAGGGAAACTTCTGAGCCCCGAGCGCAGACGCAGAGCGGTCGTGCATGTACGTCAGCGACTGGGGGCGAGTGAGCGTCGGGCGTGCCGAGTGCTGAGCCAGCCGCGCTCGACCCAGCGTCGGGTGAAGAAGGTACGGGCTGACGAGGTGGCACTTCGTACGGACGTGGTGCGGTTGGCAGGCCGGTTCGGACGCTACGGCTATCGTCAGATCACGAATCTGCTGCGCATCGAGGGTTGGCAGGTCAACCACAAGCGCGCGGAGCGGATCTGGCGTCAGGAGGGACTCAAGGTGCCGAGGCGTCAACCGAAACGGGGCCGGCTATGGCTCAACGACGGTTCGTGCATCCGCCTGAGACCGCGGCACGAAAACCACGTCTGGTCTTACGACTTCGTGAGTGAGCGGACACACGACGGTCGAGCCCTGAAGTTGCTGACCGTGCTCGACGAGCATACGAGGCAGTGCCTCGCGATCAAGGTGGCTCGAACGATCCGAGCCCACGACGTGCTCGAGGTCTTGGCCGACCTCTTCGCCCGGCACGGCCCGCCCGAGCATCTGCGCTCGGACAACGGCCCCGAGTTCACGGCTAAGCTCGTGCGGCGGTGGCTGGCTCGACTCGGCGTCCAAACGCTCTACATCGAGCCGGGAAGTCCGTGGGAGAACGGCTACAACGAGAGCTTTAACGGCAAACTGAGAGACGAGTTCTTGAACGGAGAGATCTTCTACACACTGCCTGAGGCCGTCGTCCTCGTCGAGCAGTGGAGGCGGCTGTACAATACCGTCCGACCCCACAGCGCCTGGGCCGGGCTACCCCCCGCCCCGGAGACGGTTCGGCCATCGCCTTGGTTCCTGCGGATGCCCCAGCTCCAGGGACCCCAGATGGCTGCAGGTCTAACATAGGGAGTGGTACCGCACCTGGGGGCACGTCAACCGACGCAGAGAAGGTCGTGGCATATGATGAGTTCACAGCCAACGCAGGTCGATACACTATCGAGGGGAATACGATCACGACTCGGGCCCTAATGGCGAAGAACCCTGGGTACATGGCTGGGTGGCCAGACGGGAACGGCAATGTGGCCACGCTGGTCCGTCGTGAGGGGCGGCCGTTTCCGGGCTAGCAGTACGCGTTTGTCACTCAAATGGGGGACAGAGGAACCCAACCGAGTTTGGGTGCCTCTGTAGCCGCGTGACCGCGTTCTGACAAGGAATTGCTGCTGTCAGCGTAGGCTTTCTGGGTGTGACTGGTAGCGCCTCCGAGTTGTCAGCAGACGGGTGCTGCAGTAGAAGTCCAATCCGTTAGGCGCAACCTGAGGACGGCAAGGAACCAGTCATGGTGAATTGGGAAGCAATAGCTGCAGTTGGGGAAATGCTGGGCGCCTCAGCCGTATTCGTCACTCTGGTCTACCTCGCACTCCAGATTCGGCAGAACACCGCAGCTGTGGCGACGGCCACCTACGAAAGCACCATGACCGGATTCAACGATATCAACGTCGTCGTTGCCAGTGAGCCCGCACTAGCATCGTTGCTCGATCGCGGGTGTCAGGACCCAGATTCCCTGAAAGCGGTTGAGGTCGTGCAGTTCAACTTCCTGCTCCGTTGCTACGCGAATCAATGGTGGAAGCTGTACAAGCTGCACGCGCGAGGTAGTCTGCCGGCTGGAGAATGGGCGATTTTCGCTCGGGAGGCTGCGCAGTTTCTCGACCAACCGGGTTGCAGGCCGTTCCGGGCTCAGAACGCCCTCTTCGCAGACCTATATTCAGAATTGGATAAGCACGGAGGCACTTCGATCTCGGACTTTGGCTTCGGTAACCAAACGCCGGCGGAGTGACAGGGATTTCGTCGAGAACCGACCTTCGAGGACGCGTGGGAATCGGACGAGTGGCTTGACGTCGCCTCAGCGGAGCCTGAGGGCGTCTCCACCAGCCCTCTGGGGGGCGAGTTCCGCCTAACAAGGAACTGCTGGTGTCCGCGTAAGCTGCGTGGACAGCTCGCTAGCGCTCGCTGGCGGACAAGAGGGTGCCGCTGTCAGAATTCCGAGCCGTTAGAATGCCTACCCAACAGGGCCGGACTGACCCGCTCGTCGAGAGAAGGGCGGGCCTCCGTGCTTCTGGGCACCCGATCCCTCGAGGACTCGTTCAGAGACGTGGCTCGTCAGGATCGTGAGAATCCGAACGCGTGGGTCCCGAAGACCGCACCCATGTTCATCCCCTCCGCGGCTTGCCTCAGATCGGTGGGCACATCTCCGCAGAAGAAGAACGGCCCGGGGACCGCGATCTCGGTCAGCTTTGGGAAGTGTTGTGCGGCCGTGACCCCGAGGTGGAAGCCTAGTGCCTTACCGTCTGCGAAGACGTCGTGCACGATGACCTCTCCAGCGTCGTCAGCGAAGTAGCATTCCATCTTGAGGGCACCGGGTTCGTTCGCTTCCATCTCTTCGCGCACTTGCTCGTAGATGGCCTTCAACTCGGCGAGCTTGCCAGGCTTCGCAGTCCATCGGTACACCACGGTGATCTCGTTCGCGGCCATGTCTTCGTTCCTCCCTTTCGCTACGTGGAACCATCGGTCGAGTTCAACTTAGACTTGTGAGTAGATAAAATCAACTGGACGATATAAATACTCAACTGTAACTTCATATCATGACCAAGAACTCGGCTCGCGACAGGAAGTGCTATGGCCAGGCGTGTACCGTAACCACGGCGTTGGACGTGGCCGGGGATCGCTGGTCGCTGCTCATCCTACGCGAGCTGCTCGGAGGGCCCGCTCGGTTCGAAGACCTGGTGGATGGCCTACCGGGGATCGCCCGCAATCTTCTCAGCAGCCGACTCAGGCGCCTGGAGGACGACGGCGTAGTGCGCCGAATAAAGGCCAACGGATCGTTCCTGTACGCGGTGACCGACCTTGGGGCAGCGGTTCGCCCCGCCATTGAGGAGCTCGGCTTTTGGGGATTGCGCCTGCCGAGAGTGGGCCCGGTGAAGCATGCCCGGAGCGTGCGAGCGATCGCGATGGCGGTGCAGGCCATTCTCTCTCGGGCCGGGGAAGCCCTGCCCGAGCGTCAGTTCGTCGTTGAATTGGAGGTGGAAGGACAGCTGATCGAGGTCGTACTCGGGCCCGCGCCAACAGCGATCGCCCGGCTGAGTTCGGAGCCCGATGCTCAAATCCGTGCGCCACGGTCGCTGATGTCGACCATGATCGTCGGCCAGCCCTTTGACGACTCGGCATTCGACCTTGTGGCTGGTGATGCCTCACTTCTGCCGACGTTCACGAGCGCCATGCGCGCTCCCTTCATGCAGCTCTCTTGAGCGCGAGCGGCATACCCAGCTGGCCCAGAAGAACCGTGTACGGCCTCCAGGCAGGGCAGGCATTCTCACAAGGAATTGCTGCTGTCCGCGTATGGGCTGGTGGGCAGCTCGCTTCGCTCGCTGGCGGACTAGAGGGTGCGGCAGCAGAATTCCGATCCGTTAGGAAGTCGTACATCCAGCTGGGGAGCCATACTTGAAGTCGGCCGGATTCGGGCGGGCGCTCGTAGAGCTCGTTGTCATCTTCGTTGGGATTCTGACCGCGCTTCTTGCCGACTCCTGGTGGGAGGACCGACAAGCGCGGCACAGGGAGGCGGAGTACCTCGTGAGCTTGGCCGAAGACTTCGCTGAGAACGAGACTCGTCTCACGAGTGCAATCAGCATCGCGGATACGTCCTCGGCAGCCGCTGCCGCTCTACTCGCGGTGGGACCCGGCGGTACCGAGTTAACGACAGATTCATTACGGACGTTGTTCAGCCGCCTTCGCCGACTGCCGACGTTCGAGCCGGTGACCAAGACATACGACAACATCTTGGGTGCAGGCGATATCCTCACGTTACGCGACGGCCCGCTTCGGGCAGAGCTAGCAGACTTCCAGAGTCGCCTGACTCTGATGAACGTGGTTCAGGAGACGCAGGAACGACAGCTAGTAGGGATTCAGCTGCCGTATTTCATCACGCATCTGGATTTCGTGGGTACCCTCAATCTTCGGAGCGACCGACTCGAGGCGCCGGAAGTGATCCCGTCGCACTTCACAGAGGCGAGGACGGTCATCGGCACCCGCGAATTCAGAAACTGGGTCGCCGTGCGACTAGAATGGTCGGATGATCTCCGGAATCAGCACGTTCGCGTCTTAGCGCGCGTAAAGGCGGTACAAGGACTCGTACGACCGACTTCCTAACAAGCGATTGCTACTGACCACGAAGAAGGGGTAGGTACGCGCTTCGCGCTTGTGTGCGGGCGGGCGGCGCAGCAGAATCGCGAGTCGTTAGAGTGCCGGAGACGCTCGTGGCAATACAACCTTCCGATCCAAGCAGGGCGGAGGACCAGTACCATCGGGGCCTAGCTGAGCTTCACCGGTACCTGTTCCACTTTGAGGCGGCGTCTCTTCCTCGCGCTGTGGAGGCCTTCCGGTCGGCCACGGAAACTGAGCCCGACAACGCTGGGTACTGGGCTGGGCTCGGGTTCGTGCTAGACGCCTCGGACCTGCCTAGGGAGGCCCTGGCTGCCTTTCGTCACGCAAGGGAGGTCAATCCTGACGACGAGGAGGTCGAAGTCTTCATCCTCACCCTGCTCTCCGAACTGGGACCTGAGCGCGAAGCCTTGGCGGCCGTGGAGGCTCTCGCTGAGCGGGACGGCATCGACCTCGACTCACTGCGAGAAGAGCTGACCGCTGCCGGCATGCCCGTCGACGCCCGCGCGCTGTTAATGAATGGGTTCATCCGCGCTCGCAACTTCCTTCGGTCGCGGCTCGAAGACGACATTGAGCGATCCGAACGAACGCAGAACCCCGACGCTTGGTCCGAGCAGGTCGAGTCAGAGCGGCAAGACTGCGCCAAGATGCGGAAGGAACTGGAACACGACATTGATCCTCAACGGGTGCCGGCTGGGCTCCGCGATGTTACGCCGTGGGCCATCCGTCTGGGTATCGGCGACGACGTGTGCCGCAACAGGCTGCTGGAGGGCCTAACGACCGGCGAGCGCGCGGCGATGCTTGGGGCGATTCGACAACATGCGGCCTCGATTCACTCCTGGCTGGATGCCTTCGGCAACGAGCCAATGACTCCGGAGGCGACCGCGTTCATGTACCTTCTCCTCGGAGCGGACGAGACAAGCGAAATGGCATCTTAAACGCTGTGGCGATAGCTACTGACGCCGAAGAGGTCGGTACGCGCTTCGCGCTTGTGCGCGTGCAGGCGGCGCAGCAGAATCGGGAGACGTTAGATGGCCCTGAGGGTCTGGAGCCAGACCGGTTGACTCAGGCTCGGTGGACCCGGTACTCGACGTTGTCGAGCCCCTCGAAGTCCGCGTCCTGGGTCCACACCGTCGCGGCATAGGCTTGGGCGGTCGCCAGGACGACGCTGTCCGCGAGCGCCATCTTGAGATCAGAGCTCAGATCGGCCGCGGCAACGGCCAGGTCCGCGTCCAAGTCGACGACCGTGCCTCGCCGCATCTGAGAGACCGCTCGTAGTGCGATCTCGGAGCCACGCTGCACGCGGATCCGTTTGAAGACTTCGAACAGCGTGATGCTCGGTACGATTAGGTTGGCCGCGTCCTGAATCGCGCTGGCGAACTCCTCTGCATTCGGGCCGTCCGCGAAATACTCGAGCCATGCTGAGGAGTCGACGACGTTCATAGCCGGTCGTCTTCTCGAGGCACGGTGGTGTCGATTCCGCGCAAGGTCCCCCTCATGGACTCGACAGGTTCAACCGGGATCAACTCGACGCGTCCGCGAAACGGGACCGCGTCGACCTGCTGTCCAGGCTTGAGGTTGAGCCTCTCTCGAACATCCTTGGGGATCACGATCTGGTATCGGGAAGAGATAGTCACAACGGTCATTACAGTCCTCCGGAAGGCTGCTAACTTATAGCTTACCGAACGAGCAGGGTTCCGCAAGACGACTGTGTCTTTGAGCGACGGGCCATCTAACAAGCGATTGTTGCAGACGCGGGTTGCCGTCGGGGTACGCGCGTCGCTCTTGTGCGCGTGTGGGCGGCGCAGCAGAATCGCAATCCGTTAGACGGATTCCATGGAGGCTTCCCTATGAGACGCCTTGCAGGGCTTGGGCTCGCCATAGTTGCGGCATGCCAATCACCCGAATCTTCCAGTGATTCTCTTGCTTCAGTTCCGGGTTCTGACTTCGAGGGGGCCGCCTTCGAGTTCGAGCAGGTCATGGACGGGGTTTATCAAGCACGCGGGACAGGCAACGTGGCCGTCGGTTCGAATGCTGCCGTGATCATCAATGACGATGACGTGCTCCTCGTGGACTCTCACATCTCTCCTGCAGCGGCATCAGCGCTCTTGTCCGAGCTGGCCGCGATCACCGAGAAGCCGGTCCGGTACGTGGTCAACACCCACTTCCACTTTGACCACGCTCACGGCAACCAGATCTATCCGGCTGAGGTGGAGGTCATCGGGCACGAGTTCACGAGAGAGATGCTCGCCAACGGTGAATCTGTTGGGCGGACCTACCAGGGCTTCCAGGAAGCCATGGCTAGACAGCCTGGCTACGTCGAAGGGCAGGAGGGCCTCGTACCGACTCCGCCAACGACCACGCTCTCCGAGCGCCTGACGCTGCACCGCGGTGGGCGAGAGATCCGGCTCCTCTTCTTCGGCCGTGGACACACGGGAGGGGACGTCGTGGTCCACCTTCCTCAGGAGCGAGCTCTAATTACGGGCGACCTGCTCCTACCGGGTGTCCCCTTCATGGGCGACGGCTTTCCCGTTGACTGGGTGGATACGCTCGAGGAGCTCAAAGCGCTCCCTGTCGAAGTCGTCATCCCGGGCCATGGGGCGCCGTTCTCCGACCTTAGCAGGATCGACGCGCTACAGAGTTACCTGCGTGACCTATGGGTCCGAACCACCGAAGCACGTGCTGCTGGCCTGACGCCCTCCGAGGCTGCGGAGCAGATCGACATGTCTGACCATGCTGATGACTACCCGTCGATCACGGGCCCGGGCGTCCCGCTCACCGCGGTGACTCGGATGTATGAGCTGATGGGTGCGTGACCTTCGCTTTGGCAGCTCTGGCGGGAATCCGTCTAGCAAGGAATTGCTGCTGTCCGCGAAGGCTGTTCGGCATCTCTGGTTACGTTAGTGGTTTGCCAGGCGGGCGGGTGCGGCAGCAGAATCGCGAGACGCTAGACTGCTGTTCGGCAGTTGTGCCGGAGCTGGCCACGTCTGACCCGGATCACTCCTCGAAAGCAAGATCCCGATGGCTGAAGGTAGGACAGTCAGAAGCTGTCGAGATCGCGACGACGGTCGGAGTGATCATCTCTCTCGTGTTCGTTGGACTCTAGATCCGGCAGAATACGCGAGCGGTCCAGGGTGCAACGATTGAGGCACTCGCAGCTCAATCCATCGAGTTCGTCACGGCTTGGAGCACGGATGATGTCATGCCGGGGCTCTTGGGCAAGATTCGTGATGGGGCCTTGCCAGAGGACATGTCGGAGGACGTAGTTGTCCCGCGTCCGATTGGCATACATCACCGGGCTACGGTCGTACGAGTCCAGGTACTGGCAGTTTCGCCTAGGGATTCTCGACGAACAGGCGTTCGAAATGTTGGCTGGGAGTGCTGCGTTTTGGAGGACTCCGACGTTCAGAGCCGTTTGGCCCAGCGTACGAATCCAAATCGGCGACGAGTTCGCGGAGTTGTTTGAGAGGCGCTTCGAGCTCGACTGACCGCAGCAGTCTAACAAGGAACTGCTGCTGTCCGCGAAGGCTAATCGGTTTGTCTGGTAGCGCCTCTGGTTTGCTTACCGTGCGGGCGCGGCAGCAGAATGCCGAATCGTCAGACAGCCTGGGGAGCGGAGGCATGATTAACCGTAAAGTCTACTCGGAGTTGAGCCTGGTGGTCCACGAGGTGGTCGGTGAGTTGAGTGCGGACGACTTTCGGGAGGCGGGCGTCGCCCTTTACGAACTCGATCCGGTCCCGCCTTTCAGCTTGTGGGATCTCACGCATGCATCGGTTGCGGAGTACGACATTGATAAGATTCGCCGGCTCCAGCATGAAGTGGCCGGCATCGCCAAGGGGAGAGAGGGCGGTAGGACAGCGGTCGTCGCGCCGACGGATCTGACTTTCGGGATCGTACGACAGTACCTAGCGTTGATCGAGTCGGCGCAGCTTCCTTTCGAGCACAACGTGTTCCGGACCAAGGCGGAAGCTGTCTCATGGCTTGGCCTCGAAATGGACAGTCTGGGCCCGCCCCCAGCGGGCTGAGACGCCACCGGCGACGTCTCCTTCACAGGCGGCACTTCTCCGACGGCCCCTATCTGCGAAGCCCTGACAGCGCTCGCCGGGCGTTTACAGCATCGTACTCCAGACATCCTCGCGGCGACGGGTCGGGGTTGGCTACGGTCGCTGCAAAGGAATGGCTTAACGATGGCATACCGCATCGTCGTGTCGGAACACGGTGGTCCTGACGTTCTCGTCCCCATCATAGAAGAGCTTCCTGAGCCCGGTCCCGGTGAGGCCCGAATCGCGGTTGAGGCTGCCGGCGTCTCCGGGTTCGATCTTATCTACCGGCGTTGGCGTCGCCTCCCCGGGTGCCCTCCGCTACCGTTTGCGCTCGGCGAAGACGTGGTCGGTAGGGTCGACAAGCTCGGGCCTGACGTGTCGACACTCGTGGTCGGTCAAAGAGTGGCGGCGGCCACCTGGACCTTGGGGGTTGGAGGCGGCTATGCGGAGTCGATCTGCCTACCCGCGGACCAACTTGTACCAGTACCCGAAGAAGTCGATGCTGCCACCGCGGTTTGCCTCGTGGCGAACTACCTGACGGCGCATCTCCATCTACACCAGTTCGGACGCGTGGAGTCGGGCGAACGGCTTCTCGTGCACGGGGCGGCTGGGGGCGTGGGTTCAGCAGTGATGGACCTAGGGCGAGTAGCAGACCTC
>Ga0224512_10005387_pt1 | contig 10558 bp, 9 predicted proteins | sample SF_May12_sed_USG_4_FD_169103 | JGI IMG/M metagenome (GOLD analysis project Ga0224512, IMG submission 169103) | Sediment microbial communities from San Francisco Bay, California, United States - SF_May12_sed_USGS_13 | ecosystem: Environmental > Aquatic > Marine > Sediment | place: USA: California...
GGAGAAGGGCCGGATGTGCTTAAAGACAGCACGATCTATGCCTTGGACATGGGCTCGTTGATTGCCGGCACGAAGTACCGCGGCGATTTTGAGAAGCGTCTGAAGGGCGTGATTGCGGAGCTGAAGAAGGAGCCGGGCGCGATCTTGTTCATCGACGAAATTCATACCGTGATCGGTGCTGGTGCAGCGTCGGGCGGTGTCATGGATGCGTCGAATCTCATCAAGCCTGTGCTGGCTAACGGCGAATTGCGCTGCATTGGCTCTACGACGTACGCAGAATACCGAGGGATTTTCGAGAAGGATCACGCGCTCGCGCGGCGTTTTCAAAAGATCGATATCGTAGAGCCGACGATCGATGAGACCGTTGCTATTTTGCGGGGGCTCAAGAGCCGCTTCGAGGAGCACCATGACGTCGTGTATGACGATGCGGCGCTCGTGGCGGCCGCGGAGCTCGCGAGTAAGCACATTAACGACCGCTACCTACCGGACAAGGCAATCGACGTCATCGATGAGGCGGGCGCATATCAGCGCCTGCTGCCCGAGGACGAGCGCCGTGATCGCATCGACGTTGAGCTGGTCCAGCAGATCGTTGCGAAGATTGCGCGCATTCCGCCCAAGAACGTCTCGGCTTCGGATCGCGACGTGCTGCGCTCACTCGAGCGTGATCTGAAGCTCGTCATTTTCGGGCAGGACAGGGCTATCGAAGCGCTCGCCGCGTCGATAAAGATGTCGCGGTCGGGTCTCGGCGATGAGCGCAGGCCCGTCGGTAGTTTCTTGTTCGCCGGCCCGACGGGCGTAGGCAAGACCGAAGTTTCGCGTCAGCTCGCGCTAACGCTGGGGGTAGAGTTGCTGCGTTTCGACATGTCCGAATACATGGAGCGGCATACTGTTTCCAGGCTCATCGGCGCGCCACCGGGTTACGTCGGCTTCGACCAGGGCGGCTTGTTGACCGAGGCGATCACGAAGAACCCGCACTGCGTGTTGCTGCTCGACGAGATCGAGAAAGCGCATCCTGAGGTTTTCAATCTATTACTGCAGGTCATGGATCATGGTGTCTTGACCGACAACAACGGGCGCAAGGCGGATTTCCGCAATGTGACGTTGGTCATGACGACGAACGCCGGTGCGCAGGAAACGAGCCGCGCGTCAGTTGGATTCACGCTACAGGATCACAGCTCGGACGCCATGGAGATTATCAAAAAGATCTTCACGCCGGAGTTCCGTAATCGTCTCGATGCGATCATTCAGTTCGATCCACTCGACGAGATCTCGGTCGCGCGGGTCGTCGATAAGCTCATCGTCGAGCTCGAGGCGCAGCTCGATAAGAACAACGTGACAATCGAGCTCGAGCCCGCGGCCCGGACATGGATCGCGACGACGGGCTACGATCAGAAGATGGGCGCCCGACCGATGGCGCGAGTTATACAAGAGCACATCAAGCGGCCGCTCGCAGAAGAGCTACTATTCGGTCGCCTCGTCGACGGCGGGCACGTGCGGGTCGCGCTCAACGAGCAGTCCGACGGACTCGTTCTGATTCCCGAGCCCGTGACGCGCGAGCTCGAGCATTTGCCTGGGGCCTGAGAGCGTCAGCCCGCCTATCTAGACCGGTAGACGATGCGGCCTTTCGACAGATCGTAGGGTGTGAGCTCCACGGTGACCTTGTCACCTTTAAGGATGCGAATGTAATTCTTGCGCATCTTTCCCGAGATATGGGAGGTGACGATGTGGCCGTTTTCGAGCTCGACGCGAAACGTCGTGTTGGGCAGTGTCTCGACGACAACCCCCTCCATTTGTATCGCTTCTTCTTTGGCCATTGACTCGCTTGATACCGTTTGCGCATCCTTCAGGGCGCCGAATTGTTGCATATCCGCTTGTGGCACCGCAATGGCGGGCCGGCGGGCTTACGTCGCGCAGGTCTCGATTTACGCGGTAGACCGCAGGTAGTGCTCGTATTCAGCCGACCAAGAGCCCGGCTCGCGGTCGGCGCTGCACAGGGCGTTCAATAGCGCGAGAAATTCCTCGCGCGGCAGCGTGCGGGCGCCGAGCGTCTTTAGATGATGCGACCAAACCTGGCAGTCGATGAGCTCGAAGCCGCGGTCGCGCAAATAGGCCACGCTGTTCACGAAGGCGACTTTCGAGGCGTCGGTGCGTCGCGAGAACATCGACTCGCCGAAGAATACGTTGCCGATGGCGAGGCCGTAGAGTCCGCCGATGAGCTCATCCTCATCCCAGGCTTCGAATGAGTGTGCCCATCCGAGGCCATGCATCGTGATATAAGCGTCGCGCATTTGCGGCGTGATCCAGGTTTCGTCTGTGTACTGCCTGGGTTCTGCGCACGCCTCGATAACTGCGGCGAAACTCGTATCGGCAGTCATGCGCACGGCGGATTTGCGGATCGTGCGCCGCAGGCGCCGGGATACGTGTAGCTCGTCGGGTAGTAGTACGGCTCTCGGGTCGGGCGACCACCAGAGTATGGGTTGTCCGGCCTCGTACCATGGAAAGAGGCCTCTGACGTACGCAGCCAACAGCCAGTTGGGATGAAGGCAGCCGCCGACTGCCAGTAGGCCATTCGGCTCGCGTAGCGCCGCACTTGCTGGTGGAAAATCCTCCGGTGAGCCGGTCGCAGACAGCCACCGCGGCTTATCCATATTTCAGCCGTCTATTCGAGGCGTCCATCTCGCGGTTTCGTCAAATCTGATGCGGCCGGTCGTCGCTCTGCCGGTAGGGTAGATGGGACGCGAGCTCGTGCATATACGCATCAACATGCAGTTGCTCGCGCTGCAGGAGCTCGCGCAGGGCGCCGTCGAACTGTGAGTCGGACAGCCAATGGCTGGACCAGGTCGGCGTGGGAACGAAGCCACGACTGATTTTGTGCTCTCCTTGTGTGCCCGGCTCGAATCGCTGCAGCCCTTGGCTGATGCAGTAGTCGATGCCCTGGTAATAGCACGCCTCGAAGTGGAGGCTGTGGAAGTCGGCTAGGCTGCCCCAATACCGGCCGAACAGCGCTTCACCGCTGCGAAAGCAGATTGCAGCAGCGATCGGGTCCGCACCGTAGCGCGCAAGGATGACGACGAGGTTCTCGGGCATCGTCCGGCAAACTTGCGCGAAAAATGCACGATTGAGGTAAGGCGGCCGGCCTCGGCGCAGAAAGGTTCTGCTATAAAACTCGAAGACGGCATCCCAGTCCGAGTCACTGAGCTCGTCGCCGCGAAGATGCTCGAAGCGGACGCCCGCCTCCGCAATGCGTCGCCGCTCGCGGCGGACCTTTTTGCGCTTCGCCGACGTGAAGCTTTCGAGGAACGCCTCGAAGCTGTCGTAGTTTTGGTTCGTCCAGTGAAACTGGTAGCCCTTGCGCCGGTGCAAGCCCGCTTCGGACATGAAGCGTTGCTCGGAGTCCGTTGGAAACAGAACGTGCAGCGATGATGCGCCGATACGCTCGCCGAGCGCTCGTGCTGCAACGAGAAGCGCGCTGGCCGTTGCGCCGAACGAAGCATCCGCAGCGATCAGCAGCCGCTGGCCCGTGACCGGCGTGAATGGGACGGCACAGACGAGCTTGGGATAGTACGCAAGCCCGGCCTGCTCATAGGCGTGGGCCCAGCCCCAATCGAAAACGAACTCACCTCGCGAATCGTTCTTTATATAAAGAGGCAAAGCACCGAGGAGCGCGCGGTTATCGTCGAAGGCGAGGAGATGGTTCGGTTGCCAGGCCGTGCCTGCGCCGACGCAGCCGGTCTGCTCGAGCGCGCTCAGAAACTCGTGCCGGAGAAACGGGGAATCGCCGGCGAGGCGATTCCACGTCGCAGAGTCCAGTTCGCTGACGCTGTTTACTTCGCTAAGCTGCAAGAGAGGGTCTGTATTTGAGCCGTGACGTTTGCGATTACACCATAGCCGGGCCCGCCTCGGCACGGCCGCGGGCGCAAAATCAATGGGTTGTCGGGCTGTCGGCCTCAGATCCAACGCGGGGGTATTCACAACGCCTAATATTTGTATAATCAGCGCCTTAAGATCACTTCTTATGTAAAGCTTGAGCAGAACGAAGTCCACGAGCATCGCTCGACCGTTCATAGTCCCGCGGATCCGAGGTCTGAGGGAGTCGGCGCTATGGCTTTCCGGCGGGCTCGCCGTCATCTTGTTTTTCGCCCTCGCGAGCTATGACCCGAATGATCCGGCCTTTAGCGTGTCTGGTGACAACCAGGCCGTGGTCAATTCAATGGGTCGTGCCGGTGCCTGGTTTGCCGATGTCGCATTCCTGCTCTTCGGTCAGCCTGCCTACCTGTTTCCGGTGCTCGTGCTGCTCGGTGGCATCCTGTTCTACAGGGCGCGTGACGCGCAGCCGGCAGCCGCAGGCAAAGCGACGGTGTGGCGCAGTGTCGGATTTGTCCTCACGCTCGTGACGAGCTGCGGTCTTGCGACGCTGCATTTCTCGGCAACGCTACTGCGCGAGACAGCCGGAGGCGTCATCGGTCAGCTTGTCGGCAATGGTTCCGCTTATGTTCTCAGCGCGCTCGGTGCGACGGTCTTTCTGCTCGTGCTCTGGCTGGCTGCCGTGTCGCTCGCGACGGGAATTTCCTGGCTGGCCGTCATGGATCGGGTCGGTCGTGGCGTCCTTGTTGGTCTGGCGATTAGCGAGGAAGCCGTCGCTCGTGCAAGGATCTGGCTCGAGGGGCGGCGGGCGCGCCAGCATCGTCACGAGCTCGTGACGAAGACGCGCGCGAAGCCGAAGCTCGAGTCCCCGCGCATCGAGCCGGTCTTCGAGACCGTCGAGCCCAGCGCACGCTTAGAGCGCGAGCGCCAGGTGCAACTGTTTGCACCGCCTGCATCATCGGAGCTACCGGCACTTGCGTTGCTAGACGATCCGCCGCCGCGCGAAGGCGGTTATTCCGAAGAGGCGCTCGAAGCGATGTCGCGGCTCGTCGAGCTCAAGCTGGCCGACTTCGGTGTCGATGTCGACGTCGTTGCCGTGCACCCGGGGCCAGTCATCACGCGCTTCGAGCTCAGCCCCGCAGCCGGCGTAAAGGTCAGCCAGATCAGCAACCTATCCAAGGATCTGGCGCGCGCGCTCTCGACGATCAGTGTCCGCATTGTCGATGTGATTCCGGGCAAGCCGCACATCGGTCTAGAGATCCCCAACGAGGTTCGTGAGCTCGTTGCACTCGGCGAAATCGTCAAGTCGCGCGTCTACGACGATCTTGCATCGCCGCTTACGTTGGCTCTGGGCAAGGACATCGGCGGGCACCCGGTCGTCGCCGATCTGGCGAAGATGCCGCATCTGCTGATTGCCGGAACGACGGGTTCGGGCAAGTCCGTCGCGATTAATGCCATGGTCTTGAGCCTGTTGTACAAGGCGACGCCGGAGCAAGTGCGGCTGATCATGATCGACCCGAAGATGTTGGAATTGTCCGTCTATGAGGGCATACCGCATCTGCTTGCGCCGGTCGTTACAAACATGAAGGAAGCCGCCAACGCGCTGCGCTGGTGTGTCGCGGAAATGGAGCGCCGCTATTCGCTGATGGCCGCGCTGGGCGTCCGGCATCTCGCGAGCTACAACCGCAAGGTCAAAGAGGCCATCGAGCACGGCGAGCCGATTCCGGATCCGACGTATCAAGATGTCCTTCAAACTGGCGAACCTGCGCCCGAGCTGCAGCCTTTGCCTTATATCGTCGTCATCATCGACGAGCTGGCCGACATGATGATGATGGTCGGCAAGAAGGTCGAGGAGCTCATCGCCCGCCTTGCGCAGAAGGCGCGTGCGTCGGGTATTCATATGATCATCGCCACGCAGCGGCCCTCGGTCGATGTCATCACCGGCTTGATCAAAGCCAACATTCCGACTCGAATCGCATTTCAGGTGTCGGCGAAAGTCGATTCGCGAACGATCCTGGATCAAATGGGCGCCGAGCAACTGCTAGGCCACGGTGACATGTTGTTCCTGCCGCCCGGTACATCGAGCCCGACGCGTATTCATGGAGCATTCGTATCCGACAACGAAGTCCACGCGGTTGTGAGAGGTTTGAAGGGTTCGGCGGAGCCGAATTTCATCGAAGAGATACTCTCCGGGCCAGCGGGTGATCTGGGTTCGGTTGCGTTGATCGGTCGCGGGGAGTTGGACGGCGAGCAAGATCCGCTTTACGATGAGGCCGTCAGGATCGTGACGGAAAGCCGCAAGGCATCGATCTCCGGCATTCAGCGCCGCCTCAAGGTAGGCTACAACCGCGCGGCGCGAATGGTGGAAACCATGGAGGAGGCTGGCGTCGTTGGAAGTTTGCAAGCGAATGGATCCAGGGAGGTTCTTGCGCCGCCACCGCCCGCAGTCGATTGAGCGCGTTTCTGCGCCGATCTTTCTAACTGCGCTGCTACTCGCCTGTAGTCCCGCATCAGCTCAAAGCCCAGAGGAACCGCCGTCCATCGAGGGATTGGATCAGCTGCGGCAGTTCCTCGACGCTACCCAGACGCTGCAAGCGGATTTCTACCAGGAGCTGCTCGGGCCTGACGGTGAGGTTATCGAGCTTGCAAGCGGTGCCTTGTCGATCAAGCGTCCAGGCCGGTTTCTGTGGCGCTATACCGAACCCGTCGAGCAGGTCGTGATCGCGGACGGTACGAATCTTTGGATTTACGACGTCGAGCTGGAGCAAGCAACGGTCACGTTGCTCGAGGACGTTGCGGCCGCGAGCCCGGCGATGTTGCTGAGCGGCGAGGCCGCGCTGGACGAGGAGTTCGACGTCATCGAGAGTTTCGAGGCGGACGACGTGCGCTGGGTGAGGCTCGCGCCGAAGGCCGAAGCGAGTGATTTTCGCCAGATCGTGATCGGCTTTCGCGGCGAGATCTTGAGCCAGCTCTGGTTGCTCGACAGCCTCGATCAGCGTACGTCCATCGAGCTCGTCGATCTCGAGGTCAACTTGGATCTTGCGGATACGCTCTTCGATTTCCAGCCTCCATCCGGTGACGATGTAATCGGCGACGCCGGTTAACCTCATGCTACCTCTACGCTATCCTTGGCTATGGCGCGTTCTCGGCTGGATACTGGTTTCCGGTGTGATATTCGGTAGTGTTGCCCCCGGAAGCATGTTGCGAGCCGTGCCCGGGCCCGACGAGTTTCAGCACGCCGGCTCCTACTTTGTGCTGACCGTATGGTTTGCCGGGCTGTATGCGCGTAGCCGTCTCGGTATGATCGCAGCGATTTTCTTGACGCTTGGGCTGGCCATGGAGATTATTCAGGGGCAACTGTCCTATCGGGGCTTCGATTACGAAGACTTGCTCGCAAACTTCGTCGGCATCCTGGTTGCGTCCGGTCTATCGTTCTGGTTTCTGGCCGGTTGGTGTCAGCGGGTAGAGCGATGGCTGATGCCAGCTGAAGAAAGACAGTAAGCAATGCTGGATATCAAGATTTTACGGAACGATCTCGACGGTATCGCGCGGAATCTCGCGCGGCGGGGTTTTGTGTTCGACCGCGAGGAGTTTCTCGCGCTCGAGGCAAGGCGCAAAGCGCTTCAAGTCGAGGTCGAGAGTTCGCGCGCCGAGCGTAACGCGCGCTCCAAGGCGATCGGCGAGGCGAAGGCGGCCGGCGAAGATATCGCGCCTTTGACGAATGAGGTCGGCGAGCTTGGTCGCAGGTTGAGCGAGGCGGACGAATCTCTGCACGTTGTCCAGGACGAGCTCAACGCGCTGCTCGCTGGCGTGCCGAATTTGCTGCACGCATCGGTGCCTGACGGGGCGGATGAGACGTCCAACATCGAGATGCGACGTTGGGGCGATCCGCCGAGCTTCGATTTCGAGCCGAAGGACCATGTCGCCCTCGGAGAGCAGCTCGGGCTCGTCGATTTCGAGGCAGCGGCCAAGCTGTCGGGTAGCCGGTTCGTCGTGCTTAGAGGGGCGGTCGCACGTCTGCAGCGGGCCTTGATCCAATTCATGCTCGACGTGCATACCCAAGAGCATGGCTACACCGAGATGTACGTGCCGTATCTTGTCAACGACCGTTCATTGTTCGGCACCGGTCAGCTGCCGAAATTCGCAGACGATCTTTTTCATCTCGAAGGTGAGCACGCGTTGCGGCTTATTCCGACGGCTGAGGTGCCGTTGACCAATCTCGTCAGCGATACGATTTTGGAGCATGCCGAGTTACCGCTACGCCTGGCTGCGCACACGCCGTGCTTTCGCTCGGAGGCGGGCTCTTACGGGGCCGACACGCGTGGCATGATTCGCCAGCATCAGTTCGAGAAAGTCGAGCTCGTTCACGTTGTCGATCCGGCCGATTCTTACGCGGCGCTCGAGGAGCTCGTCGGCAATGCGGAGGTCATCCTGCAGCGTCTCGGTCTCGCGTACCGAGTCGTGACTCTGTGCGGTGGTGACACAGGTTTCGGGGCAGCCAAGACCTACGACATCGAGGTATGGCTTCCCGGTCAAGCGTGCTACCGCGAGATTTCCTCCTGCAGTAACTACGAGGCCTTCCAGGCGAGACGCATGCATGCGCGTTTTCGCAGCACGGATACGGGAAAGCCCGAGCCCGTGCATACCCTGAACGGCTCCGGTCTCGCGGCGGGTCGTGCACTGATCGCGGTTCTCGAGAATTACCAGGAGGCCGACGGCCGCGTCGTCATTCCTGATGCGCTACGCCCGTACATGGGTGGGCTGGCCGAGATCGGTTCGAGCCCGGATATCTAACCAGGCGATCGGTGAGATTTCCGGGCTAAGGCTTGAGTCGGTAGCCGGTCCGAAAGATCCACGCAACGCAAGCCAGGCAAGCAAACAGGAACAGCGCGATCATTCCGGCGCTGAGTCGCACGTCGACGTCGGCATTCTCGTAGAAGCTCCAGCGAAATCCGCTGACGAGGTAGACGACTGGATTGAGCAGCGTCACCGTTCGCCAGGCGGGCGGCAGCATGTCGATCGAGTAGAAGCTGCCGCCGAGAAACGTCAGCGGGGTGACGATGAGCAGCGGGATGATTTGCAGCCGTTCGAATCCGTCGGCCCAGACGCCGATGATGAATCCGAACAGGCTGAACGTAATAGCTGTGAGCACGAGAAACGCGAGCATCCAGAATGGATGCGCGACTTCGATCGGCACGAATAGGTTGGCCGTCGCGAGAATAATGCCGCCGAGAGCGATCGATTTGGTCGCCGCGGCGCCGACGTAGCCGAGGATAATCTCAACGTACGAGATGGGTGCCGACAACACCTCGTAGATCGTTCCCGTGAATCGCGGAAGATAAATACCGAAGGAAGCATTCGAGATGCTTTCTGTCAGCAGGGACAGCATGATGAGTCCCGGAACGATGAAAGAGCCGTAGCTGATGCCGTCTATGTCGCTTATTCGTGAGCCGATCGCCGAGCCAAAGACGATGAAATAGAGACAGGTCGAGATGACCGGGGAGACGATGCTCTGGAATAACGTGCGCCGGGTGCGCGCCATCTCGAATATATAGATCGCTCTGATCGCGTGGACGTTCATTTGGGTCGTCTCACTAGGCTCACAAAGATGTCCTCTAGCGAGCTCTGTGTCGTGTGGATGTCTTTGAAACGAATTCCGGCGTCACTGAGCTCCTGGAGTAGGGGCGTTATTCCCGTGCGCGCGCCATGTGTGTCGTACGTGTAGACGAGGAGCTCGCCGTTGCCGGCAAGCTCCAGCTCGTAGGTCGATAGTGATGCCGGGATCGCCTTCAAGGGCTCAGTCAATTCCAGTGACAATTGCTTCTTGCCCAGTTTGCGCATGAGCTCGGCTTTGTCCTCGACGACAATAAGCTCGCCATGATTGATTACGCCGACCCGGTCGGCCATTTCCTCGGCCTCCTCGATGTAATGGGTCGTCAAGATGATCGTCACGCCAGCGTCCTGTAGCGAGCGAACGATGTCCCACATTTCCTGGCGCAGCTCGACGTCTACGCCAGCCGTGGGTTCATCGAGAAACAAGATCCGCGGCTCGTGCGATAGCGCCTTGGCGATCAGCAGGCGGCGCTTCATGCCGCCTGACAGGTTCATGATCTTCTCGTCACGCTTGTCCCAGAGCGATAACGACCTGAGGACTTCGCTGATATGAGCGTCATCTCTTGGCTTGCCGAACAAGCCACGGCTGAATGCGACGGTGTTCCAGACCGTCTCGAACGCGTCGGTCGTCAGCTCCTGCGGCACGAGGCCGATCAAGGCGCGTGTCTTCCTGAAATTCTCTATGATGTCGAAGCCGTCGACGAGGACGGTCCCGGACGTCGGGTTAACGATGCCGCAGATGGCGCTGATCAACGTCGTCTTGCCGGCTCCGTTGGGCCCCAGTAGAGCGAAGATCTCGCCGCGACGGATATCGAGACTGATCTCCTTGAGTGCCTCGAAGCCGGATGCATAGGACTTTGAGAGCTTTTGGATGGAGATGGCGGTTTGCATGTTGAGCGCAGTCTGTCTGAGCGGCAGCTATCATACCGTCTCGTGCATCCAATGGCGGACAGATTACGACTTTCGCGGAGATGGGGAGGGCAGTCGGAAACTGCTAGAATTGATTGCGACTGAGTATGGCGTCATAGAGGGCCGATTCGAACGGTCTCCAGCGCGCCATTGCCAGCGGCACTCATAGAAA
>Ga0224512_10005388_pt1 | contig 10558 bp, 9 predicted proteins | sample SF_May12_sed_USG_4_FD_169103 | JGI IMG/M metagenome (GOLD analysis project Ga0224512, IMG submission 169103) | Sediment microbial communities from San Francisco Bay, California, United States - SF_May12_sed_USGS_13 | ecosystem: Environmental > Aquatic > Marine > Sediment | place: USA: California...
GCCGAAGCGACCAGTAGACCCCGGCGGAACACCCGGCGCGACATGGGGGCGTCGGCGATGGCCCCCCGGATCGACGGGGCGTCGAGGGCCACCAGATCGGCCGGGTCGCCCGGCTGGAGGCTGACGGTCGGTAAGCCCATGGCGGCCCGCGGCCGGTTGCTGACCATGTCGTAGGCCTCGTCGGGCAGGCGGTGGCCGGCCATCACCATGAGGGCCGCCGTCTCCAGCGGGTCCGAGCGTCCGACCAGGTTGAACGGGTCCTGCACGTTGTCGCCACCGGCCGCCACCACCACCCCGGCTTCCAGCAGGGCGTCAAGGGCGGTGAGGCCCCGGGGCGTGGCCGTCGGATGGTCGCGGCCCTGGAGGAACAGATTCGTCTGGGGGAGGGGGAACACGGCCATGTTGGCCTCGGCCACCAGGGCGGCCACCTCACGTTGCACCTCCGGGCTCTGCATGCCGAGGGTGACACAATGGCTGGCCGCCACCAGCCCCTCGAACCCGTGGTCGATGATCTGGCGGGCGAAATCACGCAGCGTGAGCACCGAGGGATCGAGCATCTCGTCGACGTGAAGGTCGATGCCGATGCCGGCGTCGGCGGCGATCGTGATGGCCTGGCGGATGACACCGGGACCATCGGGGTCGAGGTGGGGGCAGCCTCCGACGAAGTCGACCCCTTCGCTCACCGCGGCGTAGAGGGCCTGACGGTTGGCCACCGCCTCGGGACTGGTACCGGTCACGGGGCTGCTGGTGAGTGCGACGGTCTGCACGTCGAGCAACCCGTCGAACCGGGCCGCCGCCTCCTTGATGGCCCGGAGGCTGATGGTCTGGTTCGATCCCAGGACGTTGACATGGGTTCGCACTGCAGTCACGCCATGGACCAGCAGCAGTTCCATGGCCGCCGCCGCCCGCTCCATCGTGTTGTCGTAGGTGAACATCCCCTGGCCGGCGGCGTCGACCCAGGCCTCGATCGCTCCCATCAGGTCACCGGTCGGATTGGGTACGGCCTCGGCGGTAAGGGCCTTGTCGAGATGGGCGTGAGGCTCGGCCATAGCCGGCAATGTCAGCCAGCCGCCGAGATCGGTGATGGTACTGTCCTCGGTGCCGGACGAACCGAGGGTGGAACCGGCCGCTGAGCCGTTCACCGACGGCGTCAGGCTCACCGCCTCGTCGACCGAGACGATCCGACCGTCGCTGACCGCCAGGTCGACCAGGCGACCGTCAGCCAGCCGAGCATTGCGCAGAAGGCGGTTCATGATTGTGTCCTGTGAGCCATAGGTGCTTCTCCGGCGAACGTGATCACGGTTTCCGGCCCCGCCGGCGGCAGCCAATGATAGAGGAACCGGTTGAGCCAGCGTAGGCGCCGGGGGTCGTATCGTTTGACGTCCCGAAGTTGCCCGGCCAGCGTCCGGGTCCCGACCCGTCCGTGGTCGTGGATGAGGTGGGGCATCCTCACCGGCCCCCGACCTCCTGGGCCGGACCGAGCCGTCGGACCGGCCCATCGTGGCGGTCGATATAGGGTTCGGCCGGGCTATCGATGCGCGAAGCCAGAAACTCCCCGGCGGTAACCGGCCCGTAACGGCAGGGACGCTCGGCGGTGACGCAGGCCGGGATGCAGTCGACCACCGTGGCCGGGTCGGGGTTGACGAAGAAGGGAATGGAGATCCGGTCGGCGCCGACCGGACCGACCACCCGATGAGGGGTCGATCGGTAGACATCATTGCTCCAGCGGGCCAGCATGTCGCCCAGGTTGACAACCAGGGACCCGGCCGGTGCCACCACCGGCGTCCATTCACCGCCGATCGGCTTGACCTCCAGTCCGGCCACGCCGTCGGTGGCCAGCAGGGTCAGGGCCCCGTAGTCGGTGTGGGATTCGGTCGGCACCGGGAGCGTGCCGTCGAGCCCGGGCTCGGCCGCCGGGTAGTGGAGCAGGCGTAACCGACACTGGGGGTTGGTCATCCTGGTGGCGAAGAAATCGGGCTCGGCCCCCAGCCCGGCGGCGATGGCGACCAGAATCCGGGCGCCGACGGTCAATGCCCGCCGCTGATAGGTGCGCACCGCCGCTTTGAAGCCGTCGAGCCGGGGGAGGGGAACCTCGTCGCCCAGCCCGAGGTCCAGATACTCGGTGTTACTGCCCTGGCGAACGGGGTCGATGGCCCACCGTCGGTGGGGAATGAACCCGTACCGGTTGATCCGGGGGATCTCCTCCTTGGCCGCTTGAGGCTGATCGAAAAAGTCCCGGGCCTGGTCGAAGAGTCGGGCCATCTCGCTATCCAGGCCATGGCCGGTGATCACGAAAAACCCGGTGTCGAGGCAGGCCTGGTGAATGGCAGCCACCGCAGCCGCGGGGGGCGCCGGGAAGACGGGGGACAGATCACTCGGATGGTCGGTGAACTCGTCTGCCACCAGGTCCTGGACATCGATGAGGGGTGGAATCTCGGATCGTTCGGTCATGTTTCCTTCAGGACAAGGAAGATGAACGGCAGCGGTTGCTCGTTCGAGCTCGTTGTGGAGGCAATCCCGCGGTCCCGACGTCTGTCGGCCCTGGACCATCCAGCCTGGACCGGTGCCACTCACCGTGCAATGCTTGTCAACTTAGCAGCCGGCAGCTCGACGCGGGAAGGCAGACGATGACCAGCCAGCAACGTGAGGTCCACGATCTCCGCAGTTACATTGCGGTCCTGGACCAGGCCGGCCAGTTGGCCCGGATCGAGCGGCCGGTATCGATGGAACACGAACTGGCCGACGTGGCCGCCAATCTGGCCCGTAGCGACATCGGCGCCGGCTACTTCAGCAACGTCGAAGGCAGCCGGTGGCCGATCTTCTGTGGTTCCGTCACCTCCCACCGGCGAGCCGCTCTGGCCCTGGGCTGCCCGCCGTCGGACATTGTCGATGTGATGGAGCGGGTCCTCGACCCGGCCAACGGCGTCGCCCCGGTGATGATCGACACCGCGACCTGGCACGACAATGTCATGGAGGGAGACCGTCTCGACGCCACGATGTTGCCGATCCCCACCCACAGCCGGGGCGACGGCGGAGCCTTCATCACCGGGGCGGTAACCGTGGCCAAGGACCCGATCTCCGGTCGGGGCAACCTCGGCTACAACCGGATGCTCCGTTTCGGCCGTGACCGCTTCGGCTTCAACGTCAATGAATGGCGCGACGTCGGCACCTTCTGGAAATCCCGGCCCGAACCCAACGCCCCGTTCCCCATCGCCTTGGCCATCGGGCTCGACCCGGCCATCATGATCGCCGCCGGGGTCAAGACGCCGGTCGACGAGCTGCTGATCGCCGGGGCCATCCGGGGACGGGGTATCGAGGTGTGTCAGGGCCGCACCGTCGACGTGGCCATACCAGCCAGGGCCGAGATCGTCATCGAGGGCTACCTGCATCCGGCCCAGCGCCAGATGGAAGGCCCGTTGGCCGAATTCCACGGCTACCACGGCGAGGCCTGGAACTCGCCGACCTTCGAGGTCACCTGCATCTCGTGGCGCAATGACCCCATCTATCAGACCATCATCCCTGGCTGGTACGAACACATCTACCTGGGCAACGTGTTGCCCCGTGAGCCACTGCTGCGTCGATTCGTCCGCCATCTCGACCCGTCGGCCGATGTCCACATCCCGCCCTACGGCAACGGGTTCCTGGCCGTCATCCAGATCGACCGGGACAATCCCGGCACCCCGAAGAACCTGGCGATGGCCGCCCTGGCCGCCCACATCAACATCCGCAACGTGATCGTGGTCGACCGTGACATCGACATCCACGAGCCGGCCGAACTCCAGTGGGCGCTCACCAACCGGGTGCACTGGACCGATGACGTCTTCGTGGTGGCCAACGCCCAGGGTCATGAGATGGATCCGACGGCCGACAAGAGGGGTGTGAGTACCAAGGTCGGGATCGACGCCACCTACAAGCGGGAGCGCCGCGAGTACGGGTCCCGGGTGGCCTATCCGGTGATCGATCTGTCCCCCTATCTGCGATGATCGATGGAGGCGGTGACCAGCGCCGGATCGTGGTGGCCATCACCGGAGCCAGCGGAGCCGTCTACGGGATACGGGCCCTGGAAATGCTGGCCGACGTCGATGAGGTCGAAACCCACCTCGTCATCTCCACGTCGGGCAGGGTGACCATCGGGTTGGAGACCGATCGACCGGTGGCCGAGGTCGAGGCCCTGGCCGATCTGGTGTACGGACCCCGGGACATTTCGGCCGCCATCAGTTCGGGCTCCTTCCCGACCGCCGGCATGATCGTGGCCCCCTGCTCGATCAAGACCCTGTCGGCGGTGGCCAACAGCTACAGCGCCGACCTGGTGGCCCGGGCCGCCGACGTGACCCTCAAGCAGCGTCGACCCCTGGTGCTCATGGTGCGGGAGACCCCACTGCATCGGGGTCACCTGCGGTTGATGAGCCAGGCGACCGAGGCGGGAGCGATCGTCTACCCACCGGTCCCGGCGTTCTACAACCAGCCGGCCGGGATCGACGACATCATCGACCATACCGTTGGTCGAGCCTTGGAGATGTTGCACGTCGAGGTCCGCTCGGTGAAACGCTGGCACGGCCCCAACCCTGACCAGCAGCGATAACCCTGACCAGCAGCGATCTTCGTCAGATTCTGGTCGCCCTGCGCGCCTAATCCGACGAAGATCGGGATGGGGCGAAGGATTGGATCAGGTCGGCGGCAGCGGGTCCGGGATGGACCGGAAGCTGGAACTCATCGATCGCCGTTGTCGCCATGAGGTGGGCCACCTCGGAGGCGCACTGCTCGACGGTTCCGACGAGCACAAAGTGATCAACCCAATCAGGATCAATCAGCCCGGCGGCCTCCGACGGTCCGCCCTGGGCCAAAACCTGACGCAGCCGGTTGGTGCCGGCCTGGTCGAGGCCGATGAGGTCCTTGACGGGGGGCGGGCTGTCGACCAGACGAAAGGTCAGCTGGGCCCGGGCCTGTTCGAAGGCCTCGTCGGTGGTGACGACCTTGGTCGAGTAGCTGATCGAGAAGGGTCGTCCGACTCCGCCGGCATCGGTGGCTGAGGCCTTCTCGCTCACCTCGGCGGCGTGGGAAGCGAGCAGGGCCTTGTGGATGTAGCTGAGCACAAAACCGTCGCCAATCGACGCCCCCAGGGCGGTGATCCGGGGGCCGCGCCCGGCCAGGATGATCTCGATATCGGCTCTGCTGCCAGGACCGATGGTGTCGAGGCGGGCCTGGTGGAACCCAAAGGCCACACCATGGTGGTCGACCGTTTCCCCGGCGAAGAGCCGCCGCAAGCACCAGACCATGTCCGACACGGCGGTGACCGGTTTGACACGGGTGATGGCCAGCGGGCCAAGGGTCAAGGAACCTCCGGCCCCGAGGCCGAGAAAAGCTCGGCCGCCGCTGAGCTGATCGAGCGAAGCGATGGCCGAGGCGGTGGCGCCGGGATGACGGACAAACGGGTTGGTGATGCCGGGGCCGAGTTTGATGGTCGAGGTGGCACCGGCGATGGCGCTCAGGGTCACGTAGACGTCGTGGCTGTGCAGGCCCTCGTCGTAGACCCAACAGCGCTGGTAGCCGAGGTCCTCGGCCAGCTTGGCCAATCCGACGATCTCATCGAGCGGCCCGGTCGGCATGATGTTGATCGACCGGCTCACGGGTGCACCCTCACGCTGCTTCCAGTACCGACCGGGTCCCGAGGCGGCGGCCGACCATGGCCGCCGCGTTACGGCCCGACGCTCCGAAGATCCCGGCTCCGGGGAAGGTGCCGGCTCCACAGAGGTACAGCCCGTCGATTGGTGTGGCGTAGCGGGTCAACTCCCGGGGACGGCCCAGCAGGGCGGCCAGTGGTGATCCGGCGTAGGAGGGAGTGTGACCCCTATGCATGGCGAACTGCTCGGCGTAGTCCTCCGGTGTCATGGACCGCCAATCGATCAGGATCGAATCGAGGTCGTCCTCGATCATCGTGCCCCAGATGTCGAGCCATCGCCGGGGCTCAGCCGATGTTTTCCAGCCGCCGGGATGGGCGTAGGGGGTGAACAGGACCTCCAGGCTGAGCACGTGTTTCCCACCGGCCGATCGCATGGCCGGGTCGAGAATCGTGGGTACGTTGATCAGCATTGTTGGTCGCTCGTGCACGAGCCCATCGGCCCGCAAACGGTGGGCCTCCCGGCACTGCTCCGGGCTGGGGGAGACCACGCTGGTCACGGTGGCGACGTCGCCGGCGTTCATCCAGGGGGCCAGCCCGTTGGCGTAACGGTAGCGGGGCGGGCGAGCCAGCACGGCGTCGATCTTGGACTCGTAACCGTCGCCCGGCTCGTAGTCCCGCCAACGATCCACCATGGCCTGGGCCCTGGTCGGCACCGTGTCGAGCCAGTCGGCCATCACCCGCTTCGGATCACAGGCGGCGACCACGGCCCGGGCTCGATGCTCCGTGCCATCCTCGAGTCGCACACCGGTGACGCCGCCATCGCTCAGAAGGATGCGGTCGACCTGGGCTCCGGTCACGATCCGACCGCCGGCCGCAGTGAAGGAGGCGGCCACGGCGTCGGTCAGACGGCCGCTGCCGCCGGCCGGTCGGCCGGTCTTGGCCAGGTGACGCACGGCGTAGCCCAGGGCGGCCAAACCGGTGCCCGGGCTCGACGGGGGAACCCCCCACACGGTCGGTCCGATGGTGACCGCCGGCATGATGAGCCGCCAGTCGTCGAAGTACTGGCCCAACACGTCGAGCACGCTCATCTTCGACCAGCGGAGCAGACGGGCCCAGGCGGCCGGATGTGAACGAAGAGCGGTTCGGGTCATTGAGGCCAGACCGGGCACGGTGGCCGCCATATCGACCGAAAGCCTCGCCGCCGGCAGGGCATCGTCGAGGTAGCGCCGGTAGCCATCGACCTGCGATGGATAGAGTTTCGACAGAGCGTCCAGCATGGTCTCTCGATGGTGGAAGAACGGCCATGGGGTGCCGTCGTCGTGGAACACGTTGACGATGCTGGCCTCCGGCTCCAGGTAGACCAGACCATGGGCGGCCAGCTCCAGCTCGTCGATCACCGGCATGGCCCGGATCATTGTGTGGTCACAGTTGCAGATGTTGAAGCGGACGCCGAGGTCCTCGACGGTCGAGGCGCACCCGCCGACGGTGTCCCGGGCTTCCAACAGCAGCGTATCGACACCGGCCCGCGCCAGATAGGCGGCACAGATCAGGCCGTTGTGGCCGGCTCCAACCACGATGACATCGGTCATTGCCCTGACAGTCCCATCGCCTCTAGAGGGTAGTCGGGGTGCCGACTATCCTCGTAGCCGATGCGCTTCACCAAACCCTTCTGGGACGGAATCGCCGACGGCTCGATCACACTCGCCTTTCGGCGCTGGGCTCGGCCGACCGTGGTCGCCGGAAGACCCTACCGGACCGGCGGCGGACGGATCGAGGTTCTCTCGGTCGAACCGACGGAGAGGGCCGCCATCGATGAGAAAGCAGCCGGCCAGGCCGGACACGCTTCGTTGGCCGAGCTGCTGGACTTCCTCGATCGCAGCGACCGGGCCGACCTTCCCCTCTATCGGATCGAGTTCAAGCGCCTCGACGAGCCGGATCCCCGTCAGGAGCTGGCCAACGACAACCAGCTGGATGGTGAAGCGGTGGCCGAGATCTCGGCCCGGCTCGACCGACTCGACAAGGCGTCACGCTTCGGTCCCTGGACCAGAGCCACCCTTGGGCTCATCGCCGAGCACCCCGAGCGAAGGGCGCCCGATCTGGCCGAGATGATGGGTCGTGAGACCAAACCCTTCAAACTCGATGTCCGCAAACTCAAGAACCTCGGTCTGACCGAGAGTCTGCGGACCGGCTATCGGCTCTCGCCCCGAGGCCAGGCCTATTTCGGGGCCTGGCGCCGACAGGGGTTGTGATCAGCGGTCCGGAGTGGAAGGGGTGCCGGGTAGGCGGTGCACAAGCAGGGGAGGCAGGCATCCGATCGCCACCGCCGTTTCCGACGGAGTAGCATCAATAGTGTTGGTTGAGCACGATTGAATGAGAGCCCCAGGGTTGACTGGGCGGTGAGACTGGAGGTCTTCCCAGCCCGGTTGAGCAGGGAGGTCCAAGGTGACTGATTCCGGTGATCCGCGGTGGCGCCCGGTGCCACCGGCCGACATTCGTGGCAGCCGGCTGATCTCGCCCGAGGATCAGAGCCGCCGGGTGGCGCGGCGGCCCGGCTCCTACCCGCCGCCCCGGCAATTCGGGCCACGACGGCCGACGAGGCGCCGGCGGCGCTCACGGGTCTGGTTGCCGTCGTTGTTCGCCGCTGTGAGCCTGGTGGCGATCGCCGGAATTCTCTACTTGTTGCTCAACGATCGGGATCAGGGTGGATTGGCTGACAGCCCCGATGGTTCGGTTCTGGCCCCGCCCGACGATGGCGAAACAGCTGCCGGCGACCAGGGTGGTGATGCTCTGGTCGAGGGCGACGAGGGTGACGATGGCGGCCAGTCGGCCGAGGACGCCGACGGCGACAACGAACCGTCTCCTGACGTCGTGGCCTCACCTCCCTTCGTGCGGGCCAGTCTCGTCGGCAAAACCCTCACCTTGAGCGGGGTTGTACCGAGCGAGGAGCTGGCGGCCCGGCTCGAGCAGGCGGCCCAGCTCGCCTACGCCCCATTTGTCCAGTCGGAGGTGCAGGTCGACACCAGCCTGGCTGCTCCCGATTGGCTGAACGCCACCCCCGAGGCCGTGATACTGCTCCAGACGATCACCGAAGGGCTGATGACAATCAGCGACGGCCGGATCGACGTCACCGGAAAGGCGGGCAGTGAACTCGACATCAGTCAGCTTCAAGAATACGTGACGGCGGCGACCGGACTGTCGGTTGACGTTGGCGGCATCGAACTGACCAATCGGCGCGAAACCGTGTATCTCATCGCCGGGGACGGTGATCAGGTGGCCCTCAGCGGTGCCCTGCCGACCGACGAGATCCATCAAGGCCTGTACGAAGCGGCAGTCGCCGCCTACGGGGTCGACAACGTGCTCGATGCCTCGATGGTGGATGAGACCGTCAACCCCTCCCTGTGGATGTACAACCCCAACGGCCTGATGGCTGCTCTGTCCGCTTTTCCCGTGTACGAGGTGAGAATCGACGGGCGCGCCTTCAGCGCCTCCCTGCGAGGCGGGCCCACCTTCGAGATCGGCTCGGCCGATATCCAGCCGGCCTTCGCCCAGGTCCTCAACTTCGGCGCCCTCACCATGGTGAGGGATCCGGCCATGACCCTGTTGGTGGAGGGGCACACCGACTCGAACGGGCCCGATGATTTGAATCTCGAGCTGAGTCAGCAGCGGGCCGATGCTGTGGTGGCCTACCTTCAGGCCGCCGGGATCGACCCCGGTCGGATCACCGCCGTCGGGAAAGGTGAGACCGATCCCATCGCCCCCAACGACACTCCGGAGAACCGCGCTCTGAATCGCCGGGTTGAGTTCGTCCTGTCAGCGGCTGGATAGACGCCCGGTTTCGCCCAGAAACGTCTGGGACGGGGGTGGAAGCCCACAAGCCGGGCGGTAGGATCAACAGGTCTGGGTTTTGGGTTGATCCGCACACCAATTCGGAAACGCCCACGATCAATCGACGTCCACCAAGGCCTCGGCTCCTGGCAGCTGGGGAACCCGGTGGCACAACCGAAATCCGCTCCGCTGAGCCCGAGGCTGGCGGAGCGTTCGCGTGAACGGCTGCTGAATTCACCTGATCACGCTCGACATCGAACGACCTCCGTGTCCCATGTTGGTCGTGCACTGCACTCAGGTTCGTCGAGCGCGGTTGGAGAGCGCGGTCAGCCCGCTGACGGGAAAGAGAATTGACATGACACAAAAAGCCATTGTCGGCAGAAAAGTCGGCATGACGCAGGTGTGGAACGAGGACAACAAGATAGTTCCGGTGACGATCGTCGAGGTGACCCCGTGTCGAGTCGTGCAGATCAAGACGCCTGACACCGATGGCTACTCGGCCATTCAGATCACCACCGGACAAAGAGATGCCTCCAAGCTCAACTCGCCGGAGGCCGGTCACTTCGCCTCGGCCGGTGTCGCCCCGGGAACAGACCTGATGGAACTCCGGCTCGACGACGTTTCCGAGTTCACGGTCGGACACGAGTTCGGCGTGGAGACCTTCGAGGCCGGCGAAAGGGTCGACGCCATCGGCACCAGTAAGGGCAAGGGTTTCGCCGGTGTGATGAAGCGTCACAACTTCTCCGGTCAGCGGGCCACCCACGGTGCCCACCTGGTGCACCGTATGCCCGGATCGATCGGTCAGTGCGCCACCCCTTCCCGGGTCTTCAAGGGCACCAAGATGGCCGGCCGTATGGGTAACGAGCGGGTGACCGTGCAGGGCCTACAGGTTGTCCAATCCGACCCTGAGAACAACCTCGTGCTGGTCAAGGGCTCGGTTCCCGGCCCCAAAGGTGGGACCGTTGTCATCCGCAGCGCCGTCAAGGACGGCTCGAGCAACGGGAGCGAAGCCTGATGCCCAGCGTTTCTGTCAAGACCCTCGGCGGCAAGGCCGCCGGTTCACTGGATCTCGACGAGGAGATCTTCGGTATCGAACCCAACGTTCCGGTCCTG
>Ga0224512_10005389_pt1 | contig 10555 bp, 10 predicted proteins | sample SF_May12_sed_USG_4_FD_169103 | JGI IMG/M metagenome (GOLD analysis project Ga0224512, IMG submission 169103) | Sediment microbial communities from San Francisco Bay, California, United States - SF_May12_sed_USGS_13 | ecosystem: Environmental > Aquatic > Marine > Sediment | place: USA...
GCGGCGGTTATGATCGGCGCTCCCTTGGCCCCTGTGGCGGAATTGGTAGACGCGGCAGACTCAAAATCTGTTTCCGGCAACGGAGTGGGAGTTCGAGTCTCCCCGGGGGCACCATCCATTCTCCAAGGCTTCCCCGGTATTGCCCGGTCGCCACGGCGGCGACCGCGCTTCGCATTGCCCTGTGCAATCGGGGCGCGTCTGGCCTAGACTTAGCTTTGTGCCGGCCGGGACTTGCCGGCCGCAAGGCGAAAGGACCGACGTGGCTCTTCGTTTCGCACTGAGGTTTGCCCTGATCGGCTTGCTGGCTTTGGCCGGCGCCGTTTCGTATGCCGCGCCCGGTTCCGGCGCGCCGGCGGACCGTGGTGCCTGGGCGGGCGCCGCATTCGATGCCGGCTCGTCCTCTCCTGCGGATGACTCTGTCAAGCGCAGCAGCGATCCCGCTGCGGCTGTGGTGTGTCTGTTTGGCATGCCTTTGGGCGGCGAGGATGAAGAATCCGCCAAGGCTTTGGCGTCATGGTTCGCAATTCCGCCCCTCCGGGGCGCCGACCCGTTCCGGATCGCCGCCAGCGAATGGCTGGCCCGCCCATGCCGTTTCCTGAGCCCTCTCAAGACCGGTCCCCCATTGGCCGATTCCTGATCCACCGAGATGTGGCCGAGCCTTCGCGCCCCGCCGAAGCAGGGGCGAAGACGGCCGCACCGTCTTGACCGAGCCGCATGCCGAGACCGCTTCCGTGCACCGCGGAGGCGGCCGACCCGCATGCCGCTCAATTGTTTCGGGAGTCAGTTATGGAATCACCGGCAACCAATGTGAATGAAGTGCACCCCGGCCGCGTCTATCCCGCGAGCCGCCCGGGAATCCGGTTCGCGCTCTGCGTCGGCGCAGCCGCCATCGCGCTGATCGGCTACATGATCTTCGGCTAGGCCGCGCGACGGACGGGAGATGCCGCCGGAGGCGTCTCCCGTCCGGGCTTGCGGCGGCGGCCATGATCGGCGGCGCCCCGTTCAGGGACATAGATCGAAGGCGATGCAGTGGCGCTCCTCGTCGGAGGCGAACCGGCTGGTGTGGTGGAACAGGGAAGAGGGGAACAGCAAGAGATCGCCGGCCTTGGGCCGATAACGAACCGACGGGATGTCGGGCGCCTCTATGGGATAGTCATAGCCATGCAGCGAGAACGTGATCGCGCCTTCCTCCCCCTCGAGGCGATCGGGCATCTTCAGGTAGACGACGCCGCTCACCCAGCCCGATGTGTGGATATGGGGTTCCATGTAACCGCTTTTCAGCAGCCGCACATGCCAGCCGTAGAGATGGGGATTGTGAGGCCAATGGGCCATGAAGCCGTTGGCCCGTTCCGCGAAATGCGCGCGGTAGTCCGCGATCCGGTCCAAGACAGCGTTTTTCAGCGCGGACAGCCGAGGCGTCTCCATGTGGAACAGGTTGCCGGTCGTGTGAAAGCCGCCTTTCGTCGCGTTTTTGTGCGGCTCCCACAGGACGGGGGCGGACTCGATTTCCTCGAGGATCCCGGTCACGAAGCTGTCGAACGGCGCCAATGACGATGCGACGTCGGCGCTATGGATGAAGTCCAGGGGGTCGGGGCAGAACGGATAGGGGTCGTCGGCGCGCCACTGCTGGGCCGCGAATGCGCTTATCGCCGCCACGCGAAGATTGCCGGGGTCGGTCTCGCCGACCGCGGACAGGTAATCGCCGAACGCCGCCCTGCGGCCGGCACCGTAAAGGCATTCCAGCACCCGGGCTTTGGCGATCCGGCCGCCGAGGCGCTCGAAGTGCTCGATCGCTTCGTCGATCCGGCCGAGCTGTTGGAGGGTCAGTCCCAGGTTGGTCCGAGCGTCGGCATAATCCGGTTCGAGGGCGAGCGCCTGTCGGTAATATGCGGCGGCCTCTTCCAGGCGGCCCTGCGACTTCATGGCGTCCCCCAGGCTGGCATGGGCCGCGGCGTGATCGGGCGCGATGGCAAGCACCCTTCGGTAACAGTCGATCGCGTCATCGATCCCGCCCTGGGCCCTCAGCGCCCTGCCGAGGTCGTAAAGGACCTGGGCGGAGTTGGGCTCGATCCGAAGGGCCGTTCGGTAGCAGGTGACCGCTTCATCCAGCCGGTTCAGGCCCTTCAAGGTATCGCCCAGATTGGCAGACGCCGCGGCGTGATCGGGTTTGCGGCGGAGTACTTCGCGGAAGCTCTCCGCCGCTTTCTCCAGCAGGCCCATTTCCGCCAGGGTGTTGCCGAGGTTCATATGCGCCGGGATGAAATTCGAATCGATGCCGATGACCCTGCGATAGCTGGCGGCGGCGTCGTCCAACCGGCCGAGGGCCTTCAGGGCATTGCCCAGATTGTAATGGGCCTGGGCGAGGTCGGGCTGGATGCGCAGCGCCGCGCGGAAACTCCCGATGGCGTCGTCGAACCGGCCAACCGCCGCCAGCGCGTTGCCGAGATTGATCTGCGCCTCGATCAGGCCGGGATCGATGTCGCGCGCCTTGCGGTACGCCGTGGCCGCGTCCGAAAATAGCGATTGCTGTGCCAAGGCATTGCCCAGGCCCAGATGGGCTTGGGCGAGACGCGGCTCGATTTCGAGGGCGGCGCGGTAGCTCCCCGCAGCCTGTTCCAATCGGCCCATGGCATGCAGCGCTTGGGCCAGATCGAGGTGTCCGGCGGCGTTGCCGGGGTCTCTTGCGATCGCCTTGGATATCAGCCGGGCGGCGATGTCGGGCCTGCCCGTCCGTTGCGCCAAGACGCCCAGCAGGTGATTGCCTTCGGCGTGATCCGGCTCGGCATCCAGAACCTGAAGATAGAGCGCCTGCGCCTCGGCCGGTTGTCCGGCCCGCTCGGCCTGGGCCGCCCGTTCGATGAGGTCCTGAAGATGGCGCGCGGCGCCGCCGCCGCCGTCTTCCCGGGCGGCCGAAGCCGGCGGGCGCGGCTCGACGCCCCCGGTCCCTCGCACCGGCCGATCCCTTTGACGGGGGTCTTCTGGCTCGTTCATCGCTCCGACCTCTGGCGGATGGCCGCGGGCAACTGCCGGCGCGGCGACGATCCTATCCCCATTCCGCGGCGTCCCTCAACCCGGGAGCGGGGTCGCCCCTGGCGCCGCGCGCCCGGTTCCCATGGGCGGCGAAAAATCCGGATTACGGCGCCGGAAACCAAAGCGGATTCTGCGCCCCAATGGCGAAACCGGACCCCGCCGCGCTTTCGCAAGAAGAGCATCGAATTGCGCTATCCGTCCAAAATATTTTCGCCTATCTCTTGCAACCTTGGCATGGTTTTGATGGACCATGAAGTTACTGAAAATACCCCTATCCGTGGGCTGGCTTGCGTTTTCCACTTAAGGGCCATGCTTGATACCTATATGAAGCTGATCCAATTCACGAAGGTTTTCGGTCCGCCTTACGGCACCGAAGATTAGGCGATGTTTCTCCATTCGCTCGTGAAAATGCACAGGCCGGCCGTCGTATTGGAGCTCGGAACGGGGCTCGGCGTGTGCGCCTTTCAGATGGCCTTTGCCGCCAAGGAGAACAACGCCGGTCACGTTCATACGGTCGACAACGGCAGCCACTGGCCGGAAACCAGCAAGCTGATCGAACGGCACCAGATGGTGCCGCCCGGGACCGACTACCCGAATTTCCTGAATTCCTTGGCCCGCTGGCTCGAATTGGACCTATTCGTCACCTTCATCGACAAGACGCTGCCGCCTTTCCCCGTGCTCGATCAGCCGATCGATCTCCTGTTCAGCGATTTTCAACTTGGCGCCAAGGTGACGCTCGACCTGATCGCGTTCTACCTGCCGCGCCTCTCCGACTGCAGCTCGATCTTCATCGACAGCGCATCGACATTGCGACAGACCTACGACCTGTTGGCGGCGTTGATCCCCGCCCTCGACGCGGGGACCGTTCCGGACGCCTTGCTGCAACTGGTCCCCGAATCCGGGCGTGATGCTTTCGGCAGTCTCGTCGGCACGCGGCGCTTCAGGCTGATGCACCTGACCGAGGTCAAGGACCGGGCGCAGAACAGCATGGCGTGGATCAAGATCGAACCTCGGGACGGCGGCCCATACCCGGCCACGAGGATGCGCGAACACTAGGTCCGCCAACGCGCATGCGCCCGCCATCCTGCGGCCGGCAGGGCCCCATGGCGCTCCGGTCGGGCCCGGGTTGGGGCTCTGACGGCCTTCGAAAAGCCCCGGTTTCCCTTTCCATCCGCCTTAACCTTACCCGGCGCCACATCAACATGTAGGCCGCTTCGCGCCGCCGGTTGCCGGGATCCGGCCGGTTGCCGACACTGCCGTCCCAATCGAATGGACTAAACCAGTACGCGGGAAGACCGATCTCATGAGTTACAAGGATCAAGCCGAGGAACTTGCCCTCCTCGTCATGGAACTCCAGGCCCTGGTGGCCAAGGAAAAAGGCGGGGCCCAATCCGAATCGGAGCCGCAGCCCGCGGGCAAAGGCGGGTTTTCGCCGATGCGAATTCCCTGGAACGCGACCAAGATCGGTCGCGTGGTGTCGGTCAAGGGCGCCACGGTGATCGCCCTTCTGGAGGCCCCCCGGGAGGACCAGCTCGCCGCCTACATCGCCGAGGATCCCGATGCGTTGCAGATCGGCGCCCTGGTCAAGATGCGGACCCAGGACACCGTCGTCTTCGGCATGATCTGCGGGCTATCCATCCCCAGCCAGTCCTTCGACCACCAGCAACCGCGGATCGTCGAGTTGGAACTGGTCGGCGAAGCGCGGATCAGCGGCGAGGACACGCCCATGGTGTTCCACCGCGGCGTCTCCCTGCGCCCGACCCTGGGCGACAACGTCTATTCCACCACCCAGGAGGACCTCAAACGGGTCTACGCCAAGCCCGAGGCGGCGAGCGCCCGGGTCGGCACCATCTGCCAGGACCGGAGCCTGCCCGCCTTCGTCGCCGTCGACGACCTGCTGGGCAAGCATTTCGCGGTGCTGGGCACCACGGGATCGGGCAAGTCCTGCGCCGTCACCACCATGCTGCGGTCGATCCTGGACCAGTACCGCGACGGGCACATCCTGCTGCTCGACCTCCACAACGAATACGGCCATGCCTTCCGCGATTGCGCCGAGGTTTTGGGCCCCGGCGAATTCAAGCTGCCCTACTGGCTGCTCAACTTCGACGAGTTGGCCCAGACCCTGATCGGCCAACGGGACGACCGCCAGGAGGACCTGAGCATCCTCAAGGACGCGGTAGCCCACGCCAAGAGGGCCTATAACGGCGGCGACGACGGGGCCTATCCCTACCAGCCGGATGCGCCGGTGCCCTATCGCATGTCCGACGTCCTGCAGCGGATCGATCAGTCGCTCGGGCGGCTCGACAAGCCGACCGATTCCGTGCCCTATCTGCGGCTCCGCGAACGCATCGACGCGCTGCAGGCGGACCGGCGCTTCGACTTCATGTTCCAGGAAGGGCTGACGGTGAAGGACACCATGGCCGACGTGCTCTCCAGACTGTTCCGCATCCCGGTGCGCGGCAAGCCGATCACCATCCTGGATCTTTCGGAGATTCCGTCCGACATCATGAACGTGGTGATCTCGCTGATCGGCCGCCTGACCTTCGATTTCGCCCTGTGGGCGGAGCGCCGCGTGCCGATCCTCCTGGTCTGCGAAGAGGCCCATCGCTACGCCGGGGAGAACACCGATGCCGGTTTCGAGCCGACCAAGCGGATGCTGTCCAAGATCGCGCGGGAGGGACGCAAGTACGGGGTCTCCCTGTGCCTGGTGAGCCAGCGGCCGTCTGAGCTTCCCGTCGGCATCCTGTCCCAGTGCAACACCATCTTCGCCATGCGCATGAGCAACCAGAAGGACCAGGAATTCGTGCGCGGCACCCTGTCGGACTCGGGTTTGGGCCTGATGGAATCCCTGCCGTCGCTGCGCACCGGCGAAGCCATCGCGGTCGGTGAAGGCATTCCCGTGCCGGTCCGCTTCTGCTTCGATGAATTGCCGGCTGATAGCCGGCCGCTCAGCGGCACCGCGTGTTTCTCGGGCGCCTGGCAGAACGGCACCCACGCAGAAGATTTCGTCTCCGACGTGGTCGAGCGCTGGCGGCGCCAGGGCCGCTAGGGCGGCGAGCCCGGCCCCGGCGCCGGGCGCGATCGAATATCCTTGTAACGGTCCGGTTACGGCGCCGGCGTGCGCCTGATGCTGGGCCCGAGACGCTTGAGCACGTCGCGGGCGTCATAGGCGGCGGTGTCGCCGCGGTTTTTCGGGCCCTTGCGCAGGACGATGTTGGCGAAGGCCGTGTAGCGGCTGCTGGGCCTGGACGTGGAGGACCCGAAGACGCCGATATCCGGGCCATAGCGGTCGCGATGGAAGCTGCCGCCCACGCCGGTTACGGTCGAATAATAAGTGGTGTCCCGTTCGGTCTCCCTGTCGACCACGATGAAATGGTCGAAGCCGCGCGCCAGCGTCACCTCCGCCGCCCGGTAGAGCAGATAGCTCTCCACCGTCTCGCGCGGGGTCAGGCTGTTGCCGGTGAAGGAGACCCGGTAGCGGTTTTCCTCCAGCACCTGCTCGCCATAGCCGTAGCCGTCGCGGGCCGGCTGGTAGGGGGTCGCCGTGCCGCAGGCGCCGAGCGCCAGCGTCCCCGCAAGGACCACAAGGCGGAGCGAGCGATAGGCGGCTTTCACGGACATTTCGACTTTCCAGCTCCCTCTTGTGCGCCGGACCACGCCAGCGGGTTCGGTGCGCGGCAACGCGGGCTCCGAGATATATGTAGGAACGAATTGGGGCCGGGAAAAGGCACGATCTCGACCCACCCGCCGGGCCCTGGCCCCTGCCCCGGCGGTTCGGGGTCAGTCGCAGGCGAGAAGCGCTTCGGCGTTGGGCTTGAAGCGCAGGCTGTGGCCCTTGGCGCGGAAGGTGTCGGGCCCGGTCTGGCGCACCAGGCCGAAACGTTGCAGCCGCCAGATCCGTTCATTGCGCGCCAGGTTGGCGGCACAATGGTCGTTCTTGGGCGGCGGCGCGGCCAGCGCCCAGGGCTGGGTCCCGGCCTCGATGGGCTTCGATCCCGGCCGGTCCGCTCCGGTCGGCGGAAGGGCGATGCGCCCGGCCTGCTCGTGCAGGGGCCGGGATCCCGGCTCGCGCTTCTTCACCATCGGTTCCTGCCCGCCATTGGCGCCGCCCCGGGCCGCGGTCTTGCCCGCCTGCCGGTGCTTCTCCGCCGCCTCCAGCCTGTGACTTTCCTCGAAATCGCGCGAAAGGTCGGCGCGCAGGCCCTCTTGATATCCGGCCGGCGCGAAGCGCGACCAGAATTTCAGGTGCAGCAATTCCTCGGTTTCCAGGGCGCGCACCTGGACGATCAACTGGAATGGGGTGGCACAATTGGAGGTGATGGTGGTCTCCACCATGGTGCCCCGTGGTTCGCCCTTGGCCGGCTGGACGTCGAGCTTCCGTTCAAGTGTGGTCTCGATCAGCTTCTTGGCGTCGCTCAGGAACATGGTGGGGAGGACGCCGTCCCTGATCTTGCGGGCGACCGCCTCCATGCGTCCGAAATCCTGGGCGATGCAAATGCGCAGCTTCTCCTTGCGGCGCCATTCGCGGAGGCAGCGTTCGCGCTCCAGGTATTGATACCAGGAGCCGTAGAGCTCCTCGCATTTTTCCTGGTTCTGCGCAGCCGCCTCGCGCACCGGGCCGATGGCGGCCAGCACGCCAAGGGCGATGCCAACGATTAGGGAGGGAAGGGACTTCATATCTGCATACACGGTTTCATCGACCGCCCGGATGTTATCACGAAATCGCGGCTTCGGGGCGCTGTTTCATGGCTTGCCAGGGCCCTGGCCGAACGACGCGGAACCGGCCGGCTTTACCTTAACCGATCGCAGCCGCCGCCCTTGACCGCCGTCCCCCGCGGCGGGAAAATCGCCCCCGGGATGGGCCCGATGATCGCCCCGCCCCGGGGCAGTCGCCCGGGCAGGTATTGATAAGGAAAAAGCCGGAATAAATTATGAACGGGGCCACCAGCCTTCCGGACCTTGCCGATTGGATGATGTACGGCGGCGGCGCCGCGGCCGTGGTGGGGCTTGCGCTTTCGGTCCTCAGGAACCGCGCGGAGGCCAGTTCCGGCATGGCCCAGCCCCTTGCGGTCCTCGGCCTCTTCGTCTTTCTGGCCGGTCTTATGATCGCGGTGCAGCAGGGCGCGATCGATATCGGCGCCGCGCCCTAGGGGCGGTTGGATCCGGGGCCAAGCCCCCTGACACCCCAATATTTCATGCCGAAATAGGTCGCCGGCGGGATCACGATCAGGACCACGATCAGCGCCTGCCAATAGGGCACGGCGAAACGCTCGACCAGGACATAGACGATGATCTGGTTGAGCCCGAGGGAGACCAGCGACACCGAAAGGAAGCGGAAGAAACTGGCCGCTCCCAGCCTGGTTTCGGGAAAGACCAGCAGGGCGTTGCCGAAATAGGTCACCAGGAAGGCGACGCAAAAGGCGACGAAGTTTGTCCATAGCGCGGTGAGGCCGAGCGGCAGGACGTAGAACACCAACAGGCCGACGGTGAAATGGGTCACGGTCGCGCTGATGCCGACAATGATGAAGGCGCCGACCTGGCGGGCGGTCTTGCGCGGGCCGGACGGCGTCACCGGAGCGCCTCCGTTCGCACCCGGTAGAGGCTCAAGCCCTCGGCCGACATCACCGGCGCGAGCCAGTCCGGCGGCCGCCCCGCCGCCAGGCGCTCGTTGAGGAAGGCGGGCTGCCCGTCATAGACCGAAAGACCCGCGTGCTTGCGGCAGAACAGCACCGCGCCGATGCCGCGCCGCGCAAGGGTGGCGCGGGCGACGGCCTCGGTGCCCGCGAAGACGCGACGGTTGTCGGCCAAGCCCTGGACGTTGCGGTGATACGGCGCGGCCAGTACCCGGTGGCGGGTCAGGACCAGGACGGCCGGCCCGGCATCGACCGGCGCGGCGATCGTCAGCCGCCGGGCGCCGAGCCCTTTGGGGTCGTTGAGCGCCGCCACGGCGTTGTTCACGTCGCACCCTGCCCGCAGGTTCGCCGCGTCCTGGGGCTTGATGCCCTTGCCGGAAATCTCGAGATGGGGCGCGGCCACCGGCAGGATCGCCATCATCGGCACCGCCAGCCTGAGGCCGACCCGGGCCAGCAGCGCCCGGGCGCGGTCGGCCCTGGCATTGACCAGAACGGCGAAGGGGACCAGGCCCAGGCCCGCGGTCAGGGCGGCATAGTTCACCCCCCGGATCTGCCACGCGAGGAGCGCCGCGCCGGACAGCACCAGCACCATCAGGGCCGGCCAGACCGCTGCGCGCGGCGCCGACGACCGCGCCCATGCCACGGCCAGCGACAGCAGTGCGGCGACCGGCAGGATTGCGAAGCCGATGGCGATGCCCGGCTTGCGCTTGAAGTAATCGGTCCAGGGCTGGGCCTCGCTTACCGCCTCGAACCAGTAGCGCGCTTCGGCCGGCAGGTCGGCATAGGGGCTGCCCATGCAATGGGGGAAGGCTGCCGCCACCACGACAAGCCCTCCACCGCCGATCGCCGCCATCGCGGCGAGGCGCAGGCCCCAGGGGGCGGCGCTCCGGCGGCTTAAGCTGAGCGCCCCCGCCCCCGCGGCCGGCACGATGGCGGTCAGTGCCAGGTGCGCCACCGACATCCTGTCGCAGACCGCTTCCGTCCATTGGCCAGGGGCCAGGGTAAGCGGGAGCAGGGCCAGGGTGGCGCCGGCGAGGACCACACCGAAAACCGCGAGCGCCCAAGCCCGGGCGCGCCCGCCCGCCGTCAGCCAGGCGAGCGTCAGGGCGATGGTGGCGGCACCCAGGAAGGGCAGGGCCTCGAGCCCGATGGCGAGGGACAGCGCGCCCACCAGTCCGAGACCCGCGACCGGGGCCGTGCGCTCCGTCGTGACGGCACGCAGGAGAAACCCCAGCGCCAGGGCGATCAGCACAAGCTGCAGCCCGTGATGGTCGATACGGCCGGGCAGAAGTTGTTGGAAGGGGATCACCAAGGTGCCGATCAACAGCACCGGGACCAGGGCGCGGCCCGACGGCGTCAGCGCCACCCCCGCCCAGACGAAAAAACCGGCGAACAGCCCGCCCAGCAACGGCGGCACGAGACTGGCCGCCAGCACTTCGGCGGCGGCACGCCCGGCGACCGGTTGCGCCGCCGCGATGACCGCGGCCAGCGGCAGATCGGCGATGCGCGACCAATGCATGGCGACGCCTTCCGGCGGATCGAGCCGGCGCTGCACCGGGTCGCGCCAGCCCTGCCCGCCCAACCAGTCGCGCACCTGGACCATGCGCATCTGATCGTCGGGCCCTTGAAGCAGGGTGCCGAGGCCGCCCTCGCCGCGGCCCGCGCCGATGGCGGCGAGCGCCAGGAAGGTCAGGACGAAGATCGCGACGAAGCGCCAGCTGCCGCCTTTGCGCTGTTGCGCTGCCCGGCCCGGCGTGCCGGCGGCACCCCGGGCCGTGCCCTGTGCGGGGTCGGCGGTCATGGGCCCGGGTCGGGGCCGTCCCCTTGGGCCTTGTCTCGGCGTCGGCCGGGCAGCCCGGGCAGCGACAGGTAATGCAGGCGCTTGATCTCCT
>Ga0224512_10005390_pt1 | contig 10555 bp, 12 predicted proteins | sample SF_May12_sed_USG_4_FD_169103 | JGI IMG/M metagenome (GOLD analysis project Ga0224512, IMG submission 169103) | Sediment microbial communities from San Francisco Bay, California, United States - SF_May12_sed_USGS_13 | ecosystem: Environmental > Aquatic > Marine > Sediment | place: USA...
CCCGGACGGTCGGTGACCCGTTCAGCCCATCCACCGATGTGGGTCCCCAGGCGCGGGTCGACCTGCGGGACGAACTCCACCAACAGGTCGTCGAGAGCCTCGACCTCGGTGCGACGCTGATGACAGGTGGTGCGATCCCGGACGGCCCCGGGGCGTTCTATCCGGTCACGGTGCTCACCGGCGTGACCAAGGGCATGCCGGCCTACGACCAGGAGATGTTCGGGCCGGTTGCAGCAGTCATCCGGGTTGCGGACGAAGACGAGGCCATCCGGGTGGCCAACGACTCGCCGTACGGGCTGGGGGCGGCGGTCTTCACCCGGGATCGGATCCGGGGTGAGTCGATCGCCGCCACCCGCCTCGAGGCGGGAGCCACGTTCGTGAATGCGCTCGTCGGCTCCGACCCGCGCCTGCCGTTCGGAGGGATCAAGCAGTCCGGATATGGCCGCGAGTTGTCTGCCCTCGGGATCAAGGAATTCATGAATGCCAAGACTGTTGTGGTTGCCTGACGGACCACCCACCTAGCATCGGCTGAAGACAGGAGGGGCTGGCGTGAGAAGCATTGTCGTGACTGGTGGGAGCGGCAAGGCGGGCAAGGCCGTCGTACGGGACCTCGTCGAAGCCGGGTACCGGGTCGTCAACGTCGATGTGGCGGCAACCCGTGATCCCGATGCCCCCGACCTGATCGCCGATCTGACCGACCTCGGGCAGACGTGGGAGGTTTTGAAGAGTGCGGATGCGGTGGTGCACCTGGCCGCGGTGCCTGCTCCGAACATCCTCCCGGACGGGGAGACGTTCCGGATCAACACCCTCTCCACCTACAACGTGTTCTCTGTGGCGGTCGAACTGGGTCTCGAGAAGGTCGTGTGGGCGTCATCCGAGACCCTCCTCGGCATACCGTTCGAGCGTCACGACCCGTCCTACGCTCCGCTCGACGAGCAAGCCCCACCGTGGCCGGAGTTCCATTATGCGCTCGCCAAACTCATGGGTGAGGTGCTCGCCGATCAGTTTGCCAGGTGGTCGGGCATCCCGTTCGTCAGCCTCCGGTACTCAAACGTCATGGATGAAGCCGATTACGCACGGTTCCCCGGCTTCTGGGACAAACCGCTTGTCCGCGCGTGGAACCTGTGGGGCTATGTTGATGCCCGTGATGTAGCCCGGTGCACCCGTCTCGCCCTCGAGGGTACGACGACGGGCCACGAGGTGTTTCTGGTGGCCGCCGACGACTCGTGCATGACGACCCCGAGTGCCGATCTGATGGCCGACGTCTATCCGGATGTCGAGTACCGGGCCAACGGACGGGGCGAGTTCGAGACACTCCTCTCTATCGACAAAGCCAAGCGCATTCTCGGCTATGTCCCGGCGCACTCATGGAGGGACTATGTCGATGCCTGAGCCGGGCTCGCCGTTCTTTTCCGAGGACCACGCCAGCTTCCGTTCGGTGGTGCGCAGCTACGTCGAGAACGAGTTGAACCCGCACGTCGAGTCCTGGGAAACCGACGGCATGATGCCGCTTCACGACATCTTCGGACAGATGGGCAAGCTCGGGTTCCTCGGTCTTGAATACGAGCCCGCCTACGGAGGTCAGGGCGCCGACCACGGGTTCACCGTGGTGCTGGCCGAGGAACTCGGACGTGCCCATCACGGTTCGATCGGGATGGCGGTGGGGGTGCAGGCCGACATGGCAACTCCGTCCCTGGCGCAATTCGGTTCACACGAACTCAAGGAGCGTTTCCTCGCGCCGGCCATTCGTGGCGAGATGGTGGCCGCCATCGCTGTGACGGAGCCCGACGCCGGCTCCGATGTGGCCGGAATACGGACCAGGGCGATACGCGACGGAGATGAGTGGGTCATCAACGGCTCAAAGATGTACATCACGAACTCGCTCCAGGCGGATTGGCTCTGCCTGCTGGTCCGCACGTCCGATGAGGGAGGGTACCGGGGCATGAGCCAGGTCATCGTCCCGACCGACGCGCCCGGTTTCGAGGTTTCCCGCAAACTCGACAAACTGGGCATGCGCGCCTCCGACACCGGTCTTCTCACGTTCACCGACATGCGCGTGCCGGTCGCCAATACGATCGGCGAGGTAGGTAAGGGCTTCCAACAGCAGATGGCCCAATTCGTCATCGAACGAATGTGGAGTTCCTACTCATCCGTCGGGGGAATGGACCTGGCGATCGAGCGGACGGTCGAGTACCTCAAACAGAGATCAACCTTCGGCCAGCCCCTCATCGCCAATCAGCACATTCAGTTCAGACTTGCCGAACTGGCGGCCGAGATCGACCTCCTCCGCCACTACAACTACGCACTGGCCACCGTCTCCATGTCGGGCCAGGATCCGACCCGGATGGCGTCGATCGCCAAACTCAAATCAGGACGCCTGGCCAGGGAAGTGGCCGACCAGTGCATGCAGTTCCACGGTGGGATCGGCTACATGGAAGAGACCTGGACGGCCCGACACCTGCGAGATGCCCGCCTGGCTTCGATTGGTGCCGGCGCCGACGAGATCATGCTGCAGGTACTGGCCCGTATCGACGGGTTCAGTTCCTGACGCGTTTTCAGCCGGTGGGGACGGCGCTCCGCCCCTCGGCTGCCGAGACGACGCCGCGGATCATGCGCGGGAAGACAACAGCGTGGAACGGGATGAGGACCGACCAGTAGATCCTTCCCCACAGGCCCCTCGGGACGAAGGTGGCTGTCTGAACCACGTGGCTTCCTTCAGCGGTCGGGTCGACCACCCACTCCAGCCAGGCTTCACCGGGGAGTTTCATGTCGGCCTTGAGGAGGAGTCGCCGTTCCTCTTCGAGTGCCACGACGGTCCAGAAGTCGACCGTCTCGCCGAGACGCAGCACTTCGGGATGGCGACGGCCCCGGCGTAGGCCGGCGCCGCCCATCACCTGATCGAGCAGCCCGCGAATCGACCAGGCCCACGAGACTCCGTAGTACCCGTTCGCTCCGCCGACCCGCGAAAACGCCCAGGCGACATCGCCGGCCGGGGCAGAGGTATCTCTCTCCCTGCGATCCTGGAGCATGGTTCCGCCTGCATAGGCGGGGTCGGTCGGAAGCGGCTCGGCGGGCCGCCAGTCCCGCTCCGACCACCTCGTCGGCACCTCACCGGTCCTGGTTTGATGGAGGGCTCGTCGAACGGCTTCGGCAAACGGCACCGGTTGGTGGGCGATTCGTTTGGAAGCGGGGCGGTCACGCACAACGACTTCATTGCGGAGGGATTCGATCAGATCGCGAGCGGTCGATTCGCTGATGGGAGTGACCAGTCCCACCCACAGCGAAGAGAGCCTCGGTGTGAGCATCGGGAGGGGGATGATCACCCGCCGGCGCAGGCCCGCCGCTTTCGCATACTGCTGCATCATCTCTGCGTAGGTGAAGATGTCCGGTCCTCCGATTTCGAGGACTTCGTGGTGATCGGGCACCTCGATGCCGAGTGCACCGCACAGGTAGACAAGGACGTCTTCGATCCCGATGGGCTGCACGAGGGTCCGGACCCAGCGTGGGGTCGTCATGACCGGCAGGACCTCGGTCAGGTATCTCAGCATCTCAAAGGAGAGGGATCCGGCGCCGAGAATCACCGCGGCCCGGAGTTCGATGACGGGTGTTCGACCGCCGGCCAGGACCCGTCCGACTTCCTGGCGGCTGGCCAGGTGCTCGGACAGGTCTCCGTCACCCAGGCCTCCGAGATAGACGATGCGTTCGAGTTCTGCGGTCCCTGCGGCGTTGGCCACATTGGCGGCCGCTTGTCGGTCGAGCGAGGCGAAGTCCGGGCTGCCCATGGAATGGACCAGGTAGAAGGCAGCGTCCACGCCGGCTAGCGCCGGTCCGAGTGAGGCGGGATCAAGGGCGTCGGCTTCGACGATCTCCACCTGGTCCTTCCACGGAAACCCGGACAAGCTGTCCGTGTGGCGGGTCAGCGCCCGAACCCGAACACCACGTTCGAGAAGTGCCGGGATGAGGCGGCCGCCGACGTATCCGCTCGCCCCGAAGACGGCCACGTTGGTGTGGGAAGGTGATAACACGGGCCAACCCTACCGGGGCATCCTCCTATGCCAACTTCGGTCGCCATATGTCGCACCGGGCTTGCGGGCCACCAGAGGTTCTCGATTGGTAGCCTGGCTCCCCCGGACCGGAGCGGTGGTCATCGATCGTTTCATGAAGTTCATAGGGCCGATCAGAGAGGTCGTTTCGGCCTATCAAGCCGACCACGGCGGCAGGCTGGCCGGTTCGCTTGCCTACAAAGCGGTCTTCGCCCTGGCGCCGCTGCTCCTTGTAGCCGTTTCGGTTGCGGGATTCGTCTTCGGTGCCGGCGACGCTCGCCGGCGGTTGGTCGAACAGATCGAGCCGGTCGCCGGGTCCGACGTGGCCGACCTGGTCGCCGATCTGCTGGATCAGGCCGTCGCCGGACGCAATCTCACCGGACTCATCGGGCTCGCCTTGCTGGCCTGGACGGCGAGTGGCCTGTTCCTCGAGGTGAAGGGTGCGCTCGATATCGTGTTCGAGTCGGAGTCGGCCGTCGGATCATCCGGTATCTGGCCGTTCGTGAAAAGGCGGGTGACAGCGGTCGCCGCAGCGCTGTCGATGGGCGTCGTTCTCATGGCCGTCATCCTCGTAAACGCCCTGGCCGGTGTAGCGGAGTCCTGGGCAGAGTGGCCGGGTTGGGCGCATACGGCCCTGGCCTGGGGAGGGCCGGTCGGCTCGCTGATCGTGTTGGTCGGGCTATTTGCCGTTTTGTTTCGGTACGTGCCCGGTAGGTCCGTCCCGTGGGAAGCCGCGCTCCGGGGGAGTGCGCTCACGGCCGCGGGCTTTGTCCTGGCCTCGGTGGCAATTGGCGCGTTCTTCGACCCGGCGCGGTTTTCGGGTACGGGCTTCGCGGGGAGTTTCGTGCTGATCCTCTTTACGATCTACGTGCTCGCGCAAGTGGTGTTGTTCGGCGCCGAAACCATCGCGGTCCATTTCCTCGACCAGCCCGATTCGGCCCCATTCGTGCGTCCTGCCGACTCTGCGGCGATCCCCGGTGCATCCGCCGAAGAACCGACCATGGCTGATCGGACCGCTGCAGGAGTCGGGCTCTTTGCGGCCGGCCTTGCGGCCGGCGCTTGGCTCGTTGCGCTCGGTCGGCGTAAGCGCTGATCGGGTCTGTGACCCGGATGAGATCCGCCGGCTCGTTCCACATAGCGCCGGAAGCACGCGAAGATCGACGTATGCGTAGAACGATCATGCTGGTCATCGTGGCCGCCCTCGTGGTTACGGCCTGCGGGGGAGACGACGGGGGTGAGGTGGCCACTCTCGAAACGGTTCCGGCAACCACTGTCACCACCTTTGCTCCCGAGGACATCGATACCGAATTGGCGCTGCTCAATTTCACGTCGTGCCTCCGTGAGAACGGCATCGACATCGCCGATCCTGTGATCGGCCCTGATGGTCTGCCGAGCTTCTCGGAACCGCCCGACCTATCGCAGGTAACGTCGGACGACCTGGCCAACGCCCAGGCGGCGTGCGCTGAAGAGCTACGCGAGGTGACCCTCGGATTCATCGGCACCGACCTGACCGGGCTCCAGGACACCCTCCTGGAATACGCTCGGTGCATGCGTGAGAACGGCTACGAGCTGGCCGATCCCGATTTCTCGAACATTGGACAGGGTTTCCAGGGTCCGTTCGGAGCGGACGTCGACCCGGACGATCCCGACTTCATCGCGGCCGACGCAGAGTGCTCGTATCTGATCGAGGATCTCGGTATCGGACGTTGACCGTCAGGCGGCCACCCGGTCCGTCCGGGGTGTGGCCGACTGATCCAGCATCCGGAGGCCGGCATTGACCAGTGATTGGCCGATGCGCTGTCGCCAGGGAGGATGCGGACGTATCCAGTGATCGACGATGGAATGCTCGTCGATAGCCCGTCGAATGTCCTGCTCGCGGGCCGCCGCGATGTCCCGGTGATGGTGAATGGTCAACAACATGGTGGTTCCTTCTTGTTTCAGGATGAGCCGGCGAGATACCGGCCCATCATCCGGGCGGCTTCGGGAACGATTTCCCTGCGAAGCCCGTACACCCGGGAATCGTTTGTCTTGTCCACATCGACGCTGATGAGCCCTGCGGAGCGCAACAGACCGATGTGGTGGTGCAGAGTCGACTTGGCGACATCGAGCTGATCGGCCAGCTCGGACAGTGTGGCCTGGCCGTCTGCGAGGATCTTGAGAATGCGGAGCCGGCGGTCGTCGCCCAACGCCTTGTAGGTGTTCACCAGCCAGGTTGGGGCGGCGTTCGCGTCGCCGTCGAAGAACTCGTCGTCCACCGGATAGGTCACGACCAGGGTGTCGCCATGCTGGGTGAGCATCGACCAGGGTCGGATCAGGACGGACGGTGCCAGTCGGACCTTGCTCACGCCGGGCATGATGCGGTAGTTGACTCCCTTGGTGGCCTGTTCGATCAGGTCTTCGATCGGTAGGGCGAGTGCCATGCCCCGCCGGGCGAGGGCGTCCCGGGCGGCGGCGTCTCCGAAGTCGTCGAGTCGACCGGTCAGCACTTCGGCGTGGTATCGCCCGAAGGCGGCGGTGAGCCTGGTTGGGAGATCGGCGGAGGGGACTTCGAACAGCGCGGCGACCGGAGCGCGCTCGTCTTCGTCGAGTCGGGCGAGCACATCGGTACGCGCCTCGGAGTCGCCTTTTGCGGCGGCTCTCGATAGCTCGGTCTCGCCCGAACAGACGAGGTCCATCACCAGTTCGAGGATCCTGGACGCGTCGGTATGTTCGATCTGGCGGAGGAACTCACCGACCGTCGGGGCGGTTCCCACCTCGCCCATCAGGGCGACCGCGACGAGCGAGGCGCTGAGAGCGCCGAGTTCCGCGTCGAGGTCACGTGCTACGCCGGCGTCGAGCTCCGTGAACCAGTCGTTTCCCAGTTCGAACTCACTGCAATCATCATGCTTGCGCGACCACAGTGCAACGAGGAGTTCGTAGGCAGGGGAGTGGACGACCTCGATCTCGAGTCGAGGCCGTCTACTGGTGAAGTCTTCGACAGGAGCCATCTCGCAATACCTTTTTCGATGTCATTCGAAATATATCGAATGAATGCGAGATTGTCAACATCATTCGGTTCGAGTCGGGCCTTTGGGAGCGACCAGCGATCCGTCCCGGATGGCCACGGCCAGGCCCTCGGCCGCATCCCGGGCCATCCGCACCACGTTCACGAAACCCGCCGTGCCCCCGTTGTAGGGGTCGGGCACGTCGCCGCCGGACGCCCATGAGTCGAACTCGCGGAACATCCTCACCTTGCGGGTTGCCTGTTCGTCGGGCGCCATGGCGATGAGATCATCGAAGTTCACCCGATCCATCGCCAGGATCAAATCGAATGCCTCGAAGTCGTCGGCGGACACCCGGCGGGCCGTGCCCTGCACCTCCAGGCCTTCGCGGCGGGCTGCTTCGATCATGCGGGGATCGGGCGCAGATCCGACGTTCCAGGCCCCGGTCCCCGCCGACTCGACCTCGATCGCCACTCCAACCAGTCGGGCGGCCTCCTCGATGGCTGCCGCCGCAGTAGGGGAGCGACAGATGTTTCCAAGACACACGGTCAAGACGCGCATGGCGCGAACGTACCAGAAGGGTGTGCGACCATGGGGGTATGGACATCGAAGAGAGGGTGCTCGCCGAACTCGACGCTCTCGGAGCCGACTATGAAGCCCTCCCCTGTGATCCGGCCCTGGCCGACACGGCTGCCTTCTGCGCCCACTACGGCTACTCCCTCGACGAGTCGGCCAACGCCATCCTGATCGCCTCGCGCCGGCCTCCGGGTGAACTGGCCCTTGTGGTGGCCCTCGCCGCGACGAGCATCGACGTCAACCGGGCGGTGCGGGACGCCATGGGCGTCAAGAAACTCTCGTTTGCCCCGCAGGAGGTCACGGCCGAAGCCACCGGGATGCTGATCGGCGGTGTCACCCCGTTCGGACTGCCCGACGGTGTGCCCGTTCTGGTCGATGCAGCCGTCCTCGAGGTGCCAAAGGTCATCGTGGGCGGCGGTTCCCGGGCGCTCAAGATCCGGCTCGATCCGGAGGTATTTGCCAGGCTGTCGGGCGCGAGGGTGGTTCCCGGCCTGGCCAGGTGACGACTAACCCCGCCCTGCCACGCGGGCGAGGCCCTCGGGATCGACGAGCCGCACGGACCGGTAGCCGGTGGCGATGTACTGATCCGCCCGCAGCATGCCGAGGGCCTCGTTGACGGTCTGACGACTCGCCCCGAGTAGACCGGCGATCGCCGATTGGGACAAGTGCACCTCGCGGCGGGTGTCGGCTTCGTCGAGCAACAATTCTGCCACCTGGTCTTTGACCGTGCGGTGTTTCAGGCCCAGGACCCGGCGCTGGGTCGACTCGAGCTGGCTGAGTCCGGCTACCAACCATCTCAGCGTGATCACGGGCCGCCTGAAGAGCACCGGCAACAGCTTGTCCCGATCGAATCGAAAAGCAGTCACGGCGTCGACGGCCCGGGCCGACGAGATGTAGGGCTCGCCCCTAAACATGGCGATGTCGCCGAGCACGGTGCCGGTCTGGGCCCGCCCGACGACTCGCCGATCGTCCGAACTCCCCCGGTACAACTCCACCTGGCCTCGCTCGATGACGTAGGCGGCGGTGGCATCCGCTCCCTCGCGGAAGAGGTGGGTTCCCGGGTACTTCTCCACGACCTCGCCCGCTGACGCCAGCGCCTCGAGATCGGCCGGATGAAGCGGGAGATAATCCGTTCGTCCAAATGACTTTGCCAACCAGGCAACGTGTCGTTCGATCTCGGCGTCCACGATGAGTACCTCCGACATCGTCAACCTCCCGACAGTTCTCTGTGTTCCCTGCCGACCAACGTGAGTGCGATGGCTGTGGCCGCCGCTGCGGCCACCACTGCCTCGAGGAGAGCCCCGCCCACGGGCAGGAGCGAGGGCCCGTCGAGGCGACCCGATACCGCGAGGATGGCTGCTGTGGCGACGGCGATGATGGGACCTTCCATCGCCCGGGCCGGGCGCCGATCACCGCTGAGAACGGGGGCAACACCCACGAGCAGGGGAGCCAGATGAAACGTGGTGGTGGGCCGGAAGATGGTCAAGGTCACCCAGAGGGCGGCGAGCGCCGTTGTGTACATCTGTGCACGATGAGTGTTCATGTGGTCGCCAACCGCCGGCCGGGCGGTTTGGGGCCCCGATTGTCGGACCTACGACGGTTACCCGGAAAGGTGTGCTTCGACCGGGCCGTACATCGTTGCTTTGATGGCGCTCATTGTGGCCGGGTCCTTGGCGGCGAGTTCCTGGGCTACGGCAATGGCCCTTGTGAGAACTTCGCCTTCCGGCGCACTCTCATCGACGATGCCCCGCCCGGCGGCCTCCGTACCCCCGAAGCGCCGGGCGGTCACCATGGCGAGGTGAGCGGTCTGCTTGGTGAGTTTGCTCTGGATGAGAGCCGCCATGCCCGGAGTGAACGGGATCCGGATGTCTGCCTCGGGGAGCGACCAGTATCCCCGATCCTCGCGCATGATGCGTACGTCGTGGGCAAGGGACCACATTGCCCCGGCGGCAAAGCAGTGGCCGTTGATGGCGGCGACGGTCGGCCGCGAGAAGAGCAAGGTCCGGGCGAGGAGAGCGTGAAGGTTGTGGGCGAGCTTCCCCAGGTCCCATTCGGCTTCACCACTCATGATCCATTCGAGGTCCAGGCCGTTGGAGTAGAACTTGCCCGTTCCGGTGGTCACCAGCGCAGCCGGGCCATCGTGGCCTTCGACGGTGTCGAGCAGATGGTTGATTCGCTCCAGCGAATCCTTGTTGAAACGGTTGTCCGCGGCGTCCATGGTCAGCACGAACACATCGCCCTGCCGGGTCAGATCGAACGTCATGGCGGCACCCTATCATGGGGTGAACGGTCGTTAACCAGGAGGGGGCCAAGGTGTCGCTGGCAGGCAAGACCATGTTCATATCGGGTGGAAGCCGCGGCATAGGCCTCGCCATCGCCAAACGTGTGGCTGCCGACGGCGCCAACGTTGCCCTCATCGCCAAGACGGCCGAACCGCATCCCCGCCTTCCCGGCACCGTGTACACGGCGGCCGCCGAGATCGAAGAGGCCGGTGGCCGGGCGCTGCCCATCGTCGGCGACATTCGCTCGGACGACTCGGTCATGGACGCCGTTGCTCAGACAGTCGAACGGTTCGGCGGGATCGACATGTGCGTGAACAACGCCAGCGCCATCAACCTGTCGGGCACCGAAAGCCTGTCAATGAAGGCGTACGACCTGATGCAGGACATCAACACCCGGGGGACATTCCTGGTGTCCAAGGCCTGTGTCCCTCATCTCAAGCAGTCCGACAATCCCCACATCCTCACGCTGTCGCCCCCACTCAACATGGCGAAACACTGGTTCCAGAGCCATGCGGCCTACACGATCGCCAAGTACGGCATGTCCATGTGCACTCTGGGTATGGCGGCCGAGTTCGACTCCGACGGAATCGCGGTGAACTCCCTGTGGCCGCGCACCATCATCGCCACCGCCGCAGTGCAGAATCTCCTGGGTGGCGACACGGCCATGGCCCAG
>Ga0224512_10005391_pt1 | contig 10554 bp, 9 predicted proteins | sample SF_May12_sed_USG_4_FD_169103 | JGI IMG/M metagenome (GOLD analysis project Ga0224512, IMG submission 169103) | Sediment microbial communities from San Francisco Bay, California, United States - SF_May12_sed_USGS_13 | ecosystem: Environmental > Aquatic > Marine > Sediment | place: USA: California...
TTGCGCGACGGCTATCAGTTGATTCGGGCCGCCGGGGTGCCTGCTGCCACCGAGATCCGTGCCTCCGGGGGAGGCACCCAGAGCACCCTGTGGCGCCAGATTCTCGCCGACGTACTTGGTGTGCCGTTGGCGAGCGTCGCCACCCAGGAAGGTGCGGCCTTCGGGGCTGCGATTCTCGCCGCAGTAGGGGGCGGCTGGCATGACTCTGTCGGTGCTGCCACCCGCGAATGGGTGAACGTCGTAGATCGCACGCCGCCGGGCGAGGCGGCATACGAGGTGATGTACGACATCTACACATCCCAATACGCCTTGCTACGGGACACCTTTGCCCGGCTCGGAAGTGTCACTTCGTAGCCCGACGGCTTGGCTCGCAGACTCCCGTCGGTCTCAGGGAACGGGTCACGCTCAATCGCTGCCGGCGTCGCCGTCGGCAGTTCCGGAGGCGTACATCTGACGGGCTCCGGCCGCCAGCGCGACCGTGTCGCTGCAGACCGTGACCATACGAAAACCCTGGGTTCGTCGGAGTTGGGCCAACTCGGGAGTGGTGTGGATCCCGGCGATCACGCCGCGGCGTGAGCCAGCTGTGGGCAGATTCGCCACAGTCTCGGGGAGCAGGTCGAGGCGATCGCCGGCCGGGTCCAGGCCATAGGTGATCGCTAGATCGGACGGGCCGACATAGATGGCATCGACGCCCGGCACGTCGAGGATGTCGTCGACGGCCTCTATCGCGGCGGCGGTCTCAATCATCGGGATACACAGGACTGCGGCATTTGCCGTTGCCGGGGAGCTGTCACCGTAAATCCGCGATGCATAGGTGGGGCCCCAGCTGCGGCTGCCTTCGGGCGCGTAGCGGCAGGAACGCACGGCAGCCTCGGCGTCGGCGGCAGAATTGACCATGGGAATGATGACGCCAAGGGCTCCAGCGTCGAGTACTTGACCGATGATCGCCGAGTCGTTGCGCGCCACCCGTACCAGCGGTGCCGGCGACGCCCCTCGGAGCGACTGAAGCATTGCCACTGTTTCACCGAGGTCGATCAGGCCGTGCTGCATATCGATGCAGAGATAATCGAAACCGACATCGGCCATCAGCATCGCCGTCAGGCGGTGCGGCACTATGAGCCAGCCGCCGGTGGCGACACCACCACTACTCCAGATCTCCTTCAAATGGTTCTTCATGAGGGCCTCCTTGGATGGACGGCACCGTAGCGCTCCCTCGCTTGCGATGGCGCCAAGGTCCTCATCGAACGCCAGCGAGCGAAACTGCAGCGAAGCGGCCCAACGCCGAGCAGCGTTTAGAATCACAGGAGAAGCCCCTGCCAGAGGTGGAACTCCGATGTACCCAATGGACTACGCCAGAGCGTACTTTGTGAGGAAGCACCTCCTTGAAGCAGACCAAGCAGAGAAGGCCCCGGCCGGTTGGTTTCGTGATCCTCGCGGAGAGGCACCGTACCGGTTCTGGGACGGCGAGTCGTGGGACGAGGCGACATCTCCGTTGGTCGACGCGCCCCTGCCGATCCCCAGCGATCTCAGCTAGAGCTGGTCAACATGCCTGCTCCTCCCACGGTTGTTGATCTGCGTTCTCGTCTCAACGGGTTGATCATCGCCGACCGGCACAAGCTGGGTCGGCGCCTCGCCAACGTCAGCGAGCTGCCCACCAGGGTCCGCCCCGACGCTCTTCGGGCGGTGGCGACGGACATCGACGAGGCGGAACACCGTCTGGCGGCTCGGCGTGGATCGGTGCCGTCGTCAATTGTGTACCCGGACGACCTACCCATCACCGCGCACCGCTCCGACCTGCTCGCCACGATTCGGGACAATCAGGTGGTGATCGTTGCCGGCGAAACGGGATCCGGCAAGAGCACTCAGTTGCCCAAGATGTGCCTCGACTTGGGACGCGGGGTTGTGGGACTGGTCGGTCACACTCAACCCCGACGAATAGCCGCTCGAGCCATCGCCGAGAGAGTTGCCGAAGAGCTCCACACCACCGTTGGTGGCGCGGTGGGCTACAAGGTGCGATTCACGGACGAGGTGGGTGACCGCACTCTCATCAAAGTGATGACCGATGGCATTCTGCTCAATGAGCTGCAGCGTGACCGAGCGTTGCGGGGATACGACACGATCATCATCGATGAGGCCCATGAGCGCAGCCTGAATATCGATTTTCTGCTCGGCTATGTCCATCAACTGCTGCCCAAACGGCCCGATCTCAAGCTCATCATCACGTCGGCGACGATCGACACCGGCCGATTCTCCGACCACTTCGAAGGTGCCCCGGTAGTAGAAGTCTCGGGTCGGGCATATCCCGTCGAGATCCGATACCGCCCGTTGGTGGCACTGGACGGTTCGGAGGCCAAGGACCAGACAGATGGCATCGTTGATGCGGTGACCGAGTTGAGTACCGAGGGGCGGGGCGATGTGCTCGTCTTCTGTTCGGGCGAGCGGGAGATCCGCGATGCGGCCGTGGCTTTGCGAGAGTTGGAACTGCCCCACACAGAGGTGTTACCGCTGTTTGGGCGCCTCTCGGCTGCCGAACAGCATCGGGTGTTTTCCGGCCACGGCGGCAGGCGCATCGTTGTCGCCACCAACGTTGCCGAGACGTCGCTGACCGTGCCCGGTATCCGCTACGTGGTCGACGCCGGCACTGCCCGGATTTCTCGGTTCAGCCGCCGGACCAAGGTGCAACGGCTGCCCATCGAAGCGATCTCGCAGGCATCGGCCAATCAACGGGCCGGCCGCTGCGGCCGCCTGGGACCGGGCATTTGCATCCGTCTGTATTCGGCCGAAGACTTCATGGGTCGGCCCGAGTTCACCGACCCCGAGATTCTCCGCACGAATCTCGCCTCCGTCATTCTCCAGATGGCGGCCGCCGACCTCGGCGATATCGAGTCGTTCCCGTTTCTCGAGCCGCCGGACACCCGGACCGTTCGAGACGGCATCGCGCTCCTTGCTGAGCTGGGCGCGGTACGCGGCGACCGAGTCGGCAGTCGCAACTGGCTCAACGATATCGGGACCAAGCTGGCTCGGATTCCCTTGGATCCCCGTCTAGGTCGGATGGTCCTCGCCGGCCAGGACGAGAACTGCCTCCGCGAGGTTCTGATCATCACCGCAGCTCTCTCGATCATCGACCCGCGCGAGCGACCCATGGGTAAAGAGGAGCATGCGGCCCAAATGCATCGTCGGTTCGCAGACGAACGGTCCGATTTTGTCAGCCTGCTGAACCTGTGGCGCTACATCGATGCCCAGCGCAGAGAGCGGACCTCGAACCAGTTTCGCAAGATGTGCAAGGAGGAGTTCCTGAACTGGCGGCGCGTTCGCGAGTGGCAGGACATTCATGCCCAGTTGCGGCGCGTCGTCGACACGATGGGCATGAAGCCCAACCGTGAGCCGGCCACGCCGGAGTCCGTGCATCGAGCGCTCCTCACCGGGCTGCTGTCTCAGGTGGGACGCAAGGAACCCGACAGCCACCAGTACCGAGGAGCCAGGGGAGTGCGGTTCGCTATCAACCCGGGATCGGTGCTGTTCAAGAGAACACCGGACTGGGTTATGGCTGCAGAACTGGTGGAGACCACCCGCCTATGGGCTCGCGTGCTGGCAGCCGTTGATCCTGAGGTCGTCGAGGAGCTAGCCAGCCACCTGGTCAGCCGCACGTTGTCGGACCCGTGGTGGGATCGTGAGCGTGGAGCCGTTGTTGCCCGCGAGGCGGTGACCATTTACGGAATGCCACTCGTCGCCGATCGCACCGTCCTCTATCACCGATTCGACCCAAGCGCGGCGAGGGCGGAGTTCATTCGACATGCACTCGTCCTCGGGGAGTGGGACAACCGGCCCGAATTCGTGGAGCACAACCTGGCAAAGATTGAAGAGGTCGCCGCCATGGAGGCCAGAGGCAGGCGGGTTGACCTTCTGGTCGATGAGGAAGCCCTGGTGCGATTCTACGAAGTCCGCATTCCGGACGACGTCATCACGGTGCGCCACTTCGAACGGTGGTGGCGCCTGGCCAAGGCAGACGATTCGGCCCTGCTCGACATGAGCCTGGACGATCTGATAGCCGAGGGCACGTCCGAGATCGACGATGAGCTGTGGCCGCCGGTGTGGCGATATGGCGACCTCGAGTTGGGCCTGTCCTATGAATTCGACCCGGCCAGCCCAGGCGACGGCGTCACGATCGAGATTCCCCTGGCAGCCCTCGACCGCATTGATCCCGGGATTCTCGAGTGGAACGTGCCTGGTTTTCGTCTGGACCTTGTCACGGCACTGACTAAATCGCTTCCCAAACGGCTGCGCAAGCTGTTTGCTCCTGTGCCAGACACTGCCCAGGAGATCGCCCATTCCGTTGGACCGGATGACGGTCCGATCATCGAGACGCTGCGGCGCGAGCTGGCCCGTCGCTCCGGAGTCGGCATCCTCCCGGACGACTTCGATCAGGAGGCCGTTCCCCGCCACCTCAGGCCGCGCTTCCGGATTGTCGACGGCGTCGGCAACCTGGTCGGCACGGGAGACGAACTGACAGCATTGCGAGACACCATGCGTCGCGAGGTCACGTCGGCGGTCGCAGAGCTGTCGCACCCTCTCGAGCGGGACAACATCACCGACTGGGACTTTGGAGACCTGCCGCCAACTCTGATGATGCAGGGTACGGGCCACGAGGTGGTTGCCTATCCAGCGCTCATCGACAACGGTGACTCCGTGTCCATAAGACTCTTGGCCACTCGCCAAGAGCAGACCGAGGCGTCCTGGCGGGGCCAACGTCGACTTCTCTTGCTGCAACTGCCCAGCCTGCGTCGGCTCGTGAGTTCGCTACTTACCGGGGAGCTTCAACTGACACTCGCGGCCGGGCCCTACAACGGCGTGGAGGAGTGGATGCAAGATTGTGTGGCGTGTGCGACAGACAAGGTGATGACAGTCAACGGCGGCCTTGTCCGCGCCCGCCCCCAGTTTGATGCGATGCTTCTTGCGGTTCGAAACGACCTCGCCGACACCCTCGAGACGGTCGCAGCCCAATCGACCAGAGTCCTGCGGCGCCTCAGCGAGCTACGCGGGTTGCTCGACTCGAGCACCGCCGAGTCGGCGGCGGCCGTCGTCGAAGACATCGAGGACCAGATCGGGCAGTTCATCTACCCCGGGTTCCTGGCGGGAGTCGGAGCCGACCGAATCGACGATCTGGAGAGGTATTTGGCGGCGGCGGTCTACCGGCTTGAAAAGCTCCCCGACCGACGGCTCCGTGATCACGAGTTGATGGAGCGCATCAGAGGGCTCGAGGACGAGCATGACGCGATCATGGAGACACTTCCATGGGATCCGCGAATGGTCGACGTTGCCTGGATGTTGCAGGAGCTCCGGGTCAGTTTCTTCGCTCAGTCGATCGGAGCCAAGGGCGCCAGCGAAAAGCGGGTTCGGCGGGCGCTCGATGAACTGGTCGCACCTGACTGATGTTGCCGGCCTGCGGAAGGTTCCGATTCATGTCGCTCTCACCGATTAGCGTCCCCGCCATGGAAGTTCAGGTGAAGCGCAGCGATCGAAGACGCAAGACCGTGCAGGCCCGCGTGATCGACGGAGTTCTCCAGGTGGCCATCCCGGGACACATGTCGGTCGCCGAGGAGGCACATTGGGTTGAGGTCATGCGGGCCAAATTCGTGCGCGGGCAAGCCGCAGCAGTGATCGACTTGACCGCGAGAGCCCGAGGTCTCGCCACCCAATATGGGCTCAAAGAACCAGCGGAAGTCGTCTGGTCGGAACGCCAGAAGACACTTTGGGGTTCGTGCACACCGTCCGCGGGTCGGGTGCGAATCGCCACGAGAGTGTCTGCTTTTCCGGACTGGGTTCTCGACTACGTGCTGGTTCACGAGCTGGCGCATCTGGCCGTGCCCAACCACAGCACGGCCTTTTGGGACCTGGTTGACCGCTACCCGTTGGCTGAGCGCGCCAGGGGATACCTTCTTGCCAAGAGCGAAGCCGCTGACTGAATCAGGCGGCCACCGAGCTGCGGAGCTCTTCGGCGATCTGCGCTGCCCAACGCGCAATGTGTTCGGCGTTGCGCCAATCGCCAGCCTTCGTTTTCGCCATAGTCCGAGGGAGGATGCCTTTGGCGTCTGGTTCCAGCCGACCCCCGAAGGTGACGTGACCACGCGCGTTCACGCGCAGCATCGCGTGGGCCACGCGAGCAGTCGGTGGAATACCGCGGAGTGCCGAGTCGTCTAGAGGTCCACTAGAGAAGAGCCAGACGGGTTTGGTCCTGAGCTGCGAGGAGTACCGCCTGATGTAGTGCCGGGCTTGCCTCGACCATCGTCCCCTGTAAAGGGAGCCTCCGACAATCACCGCGTCAAAGCCGGCTGGTGCTATCAGGTCGACCGCCGGCGCCACCGTCACTCCATATCCATGGCTGCTGAGTTCTCTTCCAATGGACTCAGCAATGTCGACAGTGCCGCCGAGCTTGGTGCCGTAGGTGACCAAGAGGTGCATGACCGCTCCTTCCTGGACTCCTCCTTGTGGGGCTCATCCTGATCGTATTTGGGGCCGGGTGAGGGCGGTAGAGGCGGACGACCTTTGTTGCAGAATGGTGCCGGAGTGCGGAGAAATGCTCGCTTTGGCCTCGGGTTGCGGGCCATCAATTGGACTGTGAGTCATCCGGCGAAGACATGATCAACCGCGCCACCCGGTCGCGAAACAGGTAATCGCCGGACCACGACAGGACGGCGGCAATACGGTTGCGGAAGCCGACGAGCTTGGCGAGGTGAAGACTCAACCACATGACCCACGCCAGATATCCCTTTACGGCGATCCGCCCACCCAGATGAACAACGGCCGCATTTCTCCCGATGACGGCCATGTTCCCGAGGTCTCGGTAGCGGTACGGCTCGAGTGGTCTTCCCTCGATCGCGCGAACAATATTCTTTGCCGCCAGCGTGCCTTGCTGGGTGGCGTTTTGAGCAACCATCGGCGCCGCCAGGCCTCCTGGCTGCGATGAGTCGCCAACCACGTACACGTCTGGCTGGCCGTCGAGATTCAACTCGGGAAGCACGGCTGCCCTGCCAGCCTGGTCGGTGGCTATACCCCATTCAGCGAGGGCGCCGGGGCCGCCAACGCCCGCAGTCCAAACAACCGTCGTCGATTCGAGGCGCTCGCCGGCCGCGAGCTGCACACCGTCGGCATCGACACTCGCCACCGTCGTGCCGAGCCGAAGCTCAACTCCCATGCGCCGCAATCTTCGGCCGGCGTACCGCGAGAGGCGCTTCGGGTAGATCGACAGAATCCTGTCGCCCGTCTCCACGATGATCACCCGGGCATCGCCGAGATCGAGCCGCGGATGGTCCCTGCGCAGCGGTCCATTCAGCAGCTCTTGGAGGGCACCGGCAAATTCGACGCCGGTTGGACCGCCGCCGACTATCACGAACGTCAAGTTGGCCTTCGCTGCGGTGCCGCCCAGCTGTTCGGCGGATTCGACTGCGCCCAGGATGCGGTTACGTAGCTTGATGGCATGTTCCAGGGTTCGTAGCGGATACGAATGTTCGGCGGCGCCGGCCACCCCGAAGTATCGGGTGGTGCTCCCAACGGCGAGTACCAGGTAGTCGTAAGGTCGGTCGCCGGCATCGGTGAAGACGGTTTTCGAGGTGGGATCGATTCCAGTTACGGCAGCGAGCGTGAAGCTGGCGTTGTGCTGTCTTCGGATGATCTTGCGGACCGGATGGGCGATGTCTCCCGGAGCCAGTTCCGCAGCCGCGACCTGGTACAGCAGCGGAAAAAATGTGTGGTAATTGTGACGATCGATCAGCTCCACTTCCACAGGAGCGGTGCGAAGTGCCGCGGCAGCCCACAGACCACCAAAGCCGGCTCCCACTATCACAACCCGCGGCCGACCTTGCTGATGCATCGTCGAACGCTAGCTAGTCGGCCCCGGTGTGAATACTGAGGATCGCCCTCGGGTCCTTCGCCTCTAGCCAGCGATCAAGCTGAACGTAGCGTGGGGACAGAGGAGGTAGTGATGACACAAGACGCACGTTATGCGGAAGCCAAGAAGCGGGTCGAGGAGATGAAGGGCTTCTACATCCATCTGGCGATCTACGCCGTTGTGAATATCGGATTGTTCTTCCTCGACCTCGCTGATGGTGGCGGTTGGTGGTTCTTCTGGGTGACAATCGGTTGGGGGATCGGTGTACTGGCCCACGCGGTCGCATACTTCTTCGAGTCCGCCAAATGGGCAAAGCGCTGGGAGAAGCGCAAGATCGACGAGTTCATGCGTGACATCGACGGACCAGGGATGAATCCAGCGCGCTGACGACTCGCCGCCAGGCTCCATCGGCGGCACATGGCCAGCGTTCAACCATGATCCGGGAATCTGACGTGACCGATGGCGGTTGACCGCTTCATGGATGACAGCGCGCTGCTGGCGCAACGTAAGGCCAAGGACGAGCTGTTCGCGTCGAGCCACCATTCCCCGCTTGCCGACCCGACCAGGCATGAGTTCGCCGGCCTCTCCTATTACCCACCCCACCAATCGCTCGTGTTCACGGTGCCCGTTGCGCCGGCCGATGGCACCGAGGTGGTTGTGCAGACCTCCGACGGTCAGGAGCGGGTATATCGCAGAGCAGGGACGGCCTCCTTTCGAGTTGATGGCGAGGCCGCGCAGATCACTCTCTTTTCGACTGGGCATCCGGGCTATTTTGTGCCATTTCGTGACTCAACCTCAGGACAAGCTACATACGGTGCCGGACGCTATCTCGATGTTGAGCCCAATGAGGACGCAACGGTCACCTTGGATTTCAACCTGGCATACAACCCGTATTGCGCATACAACGATGCCTACTCCTGTCCCTTGCCACCGACCGACAACTGGCTGCAGGTGCCGATAGAGGCAGGCGAGAAGAGCTACTAAGCGTAGGCCTGCCGTCGTCGGCAGAGGCCGTTGGCGGCTGCAACCGGAGGCGCTGGCTCGATCAACTTCTCGACGCGACCCGATACCGATCCACCGGGCCCTCTGGGCGGTTGGTTACCCGGGTTAGGGTCTCCCTGAGCTCTACCAGAGAGGTTCCATGCAGTCCCTTGATCGTGTTCGCGAACTCGCCGCCAGTGAAACTGGATTGTGTGTGGTTTCGACCAGTCAACCCGATGGCTCAGCTCATGCCACCGTGGTCAATGCGGGCGTGTTGCCCCATCCGACTTCGGGGCATGACGTTGTCGGTTTTGTGGTCATGGGCAAGGCGCGCAAGCTCGTGCACCTTCGACGAACCGGGCGCTGTGGTGTCACCTTCCGGCGCTCGTGGTCGTGGGCCGGAGTGGAGGGCCCCGTGGACATTGTTGGACCAGTCGACGAGATGCCGGGAGTCGACCAGCGCGGCCTCGCCGAGCTGCTACGGGCGGTCTTTAGTGCCGCCGGTGGTACTCATGACGACTGGGACGAGTACGACCGCGTGATGCTCGAGGAGCAGCGGGCGGTTGTCCTGGTGCATCCCAATCGGATCACCGGGAGTTAGGGATTTCGCCAGGAGCTCCGGGGGACGACTAGTCGCCGCCCCCGCGCCGGCGTATCGTTGTTGGTGAGGTGGCTGACAACGCACCGTTGATTCTGCTCTTGGTCGTGCTGCTGGTTGCAGCGGCGTATCTGGGCGCCGCCGAAGCCGCCATGATTCGAGTACGGGCGAGCGCAGTCGAAGTGCTCGTCGCCGATGGCGACCGCAGAGCCAGGCTGCTCGGAAGGCTCGTCGATGACCTACCCAGGGTGCTGAACACGGTTCTGCTCTCGGTGCTCCTCGTTCAGATCGGCGCAGCCACCGTCACGGGACTGCTGGCTGAGCGCTGGTTCGGGAACCTCGGGATCACACTCACTTCGATTGCGCTGACGCTGGTCATGTTCGTTTACGCCGAGGCGATCCCGAAGACGTATGCCCTGCGCAATCCTCTGCGGGTGGCTAAGTCAACCGCGCCACTCCTCCGAGTCCTCACGATCGTTCTGCGTCCGGTGGTGTCGGTGCTGATCGGATTCGCGGACTTCCAAGCACCGGGGCAGGGCATTGCGGGCACCGCAGGCGTCACCGAGGACGAGTTGCGGCGCCTGGCTGCTGAGGCGGTGAGAGCCGGCGAGATTGCCCATAGCGACCATCTTCTGATGGAGAGGTCCTTCCGGCTGGGTGATCAGCGGGTGGATGAGATCTTGGTACCGCGCATCGATGTTGTGTCTGTGTCGGCTGCCACGAGTGTGCGCGAGGCCCTGGACGTCGCCTTGCGGGCAGGCCATCGTCGACTTCCCGTCCATGAGGGCGCCGCGGACAACATCACCGGACTGGTGAGGCTGCGAGACCTGGCCGGTGCGGTCGCCGCCGGCCGTGACGACAATGTGGAGAGTCTGTCGCGACCGGTTCTCATCGTCCCCGAAAGCAAGCGGGTGTTCGCACTGCTTCGCGAGATGCAACGCACCAACTGCCATTTCGCAGTCGCTGTCGATGAACATGGCGGCATGGCGGGCATTCTCACGATCGAGGATGTCGTGGAAGAACTGGTCGGCAACGTGGCGGACGAAGGTGAGAGTCGAAGGCCGCTGATCGAAGAGACTGCACCCGGCCG
>Ga0224512_10005392_pt1 | contig 10554 bp, 8 predicted proteins | sample SF_May12_sed_USG_4_FD_169103 | JGI IMG/M metagenome (GOLD analysis project Ga0224512, IMG submission 169103) | Sediment microbial communities from San Francisco Bay, California, United States - SF_May12_sed_USGS_13 | ecosystem: Environmental > Aquatic > Marine > Sediment | place: USA: California...
AACTCAGGGATCCGGAAGACAACGACCTGATCGGCTATCAGGGCATCGAGATCGGTGAAGGCACGATACGTGCCGGTGGTGATCCCGCTTCGATGGCATTGATTTCCTCCAAACAGGAGGCCTCGCAGGGCGACCGTCTTATTCCTGCGTCAGTCGAGATTCCACTGAACTTCTTCCCGAAAGCACCCTCCAGCAACATTAATGGTCAGATCATGGCCGTTGTCGGCGGTGTAACGCAGATCGGTCAGTATCAGGTCGTGGTCATGAACCGCGGCTCGAACCACGGGCTGTCGGTCGGCGATGTGTTGACCGTCTGGCAGAAAGGCGAGAAAGTCAGAGACCGGGTTGAAGGCGGCAGTGTGCTGCTCCCCGATGAGCCGGCCGGCACGGTAATGGTCTTCAAGGTTTATGATCGCATCGGCTATGGCCTCGTCATGGAGGCGACTCAGGCCCTGCACACGCTGGATTACGTCCGCAATCCAACCTGATCAATTGACGCCAATGGCCCTGGCTGATTCTGGGACTTGCAGAGAATTAAAGACGGCGCTTTCGAGCGCCGTTTTTTTTACACTGTGCGCATGAACAAGGAGTGGCTACAGGACCCGTTCCACCATCTTGTCGCTCGCGGCGACGAGGATTATCCGGAACTCCTCGAGCAGATCCCGGGTCCGCCGGCCGAGTTGTATATCAATGGTGATCCCGGCGTTTTGCACATGCCGGCCATTGCAATCGTCGGCAGTCGCAATCCGACTCGCGGCGGCGCCCGTAACGCGTTCGAGTTCGCACGTCATCTCGGCCATAGTGGCTTTTGCATTGTCAGCGGACTTGCCGAGGGCATCGACACGGCGGCGCATCGTGGCGCGCTCGAGGCTGGAGCACCAACGGTTGCCTTTTTCGGTCATGGTATCGACCGCGTCTATCCAGCCGCAAACCTCGATCTCGCACACAAGATAGCTCGGCAAGGTGCACTTGTCAGCGAGTTTCCGCTCGGCACACATCCGCAGAAATCGCTGTTTCCACAACGCAACCGTCTTATCAGTGGCATGAGTCTTGGCACGCTGGTGGTCGAAGCTGCGCGGCGAAGCGGTTCGCTGATTACTGCACGGCTTGCCGGTGACCAGGGTCGAGAGGTTTTTGCACTGCCAGGTTCTATCCATAATCCACTGTCGCGTGGTTGCCATCAGCTGATCCGGCAAGGGGCAAAACTCGTTGAGACGGCCGACGACATCATCGCGGAGCTCATACCACTTGCGTCACATATGCTACAAAAGACTTTGGAATCAACGGCAAACGAGCCCATAGCCAAGACGAGCAGTGATGAATACCTGCAGCTCAGGAAGTTTCTGAGCCACGACCCTGCGGGTGTCGATGAGCTTGCCGCAAACTCCGGATTGACGATCGATCAGGTTTCCTCCATGCTTCTGATTCTGGAGCTAGAGGGAGAAGTCGAATCACTGTCCGGTGGCCGATATTCACTTCTGGGCTGACTGACACTGGAATGGGAAACGTAAGGAGCCGCTCCAGGCATGAAAGAGAATGTACTCGACGTATTGATGTATCTTTTTGAGACCTACGTCGACACCGATGAAGAACCCGAAGCCGACCACAACGAACTGCGAGATGAACTCTCTCGAGCGGGCTTCGGTGATCCGGAAATAGACCGCGCGCTCGAGTGGCTGGACGGCCTCACTGACCATCAGGAAGGTCTTGCATTCAATGCGCAAACCGCGCATGGAACACGCGTTTACAATGACTTCGAGCACGAACGCCTCGACTCCGCGAGTCGTGGCTTTATCTCCTACCTTGAACAAATCGGTATTTTGTCACCGCCACAACGCGAGATACTCGTCGATCGCTTGCTCGCGCTTGAGTCTGGGGATATCGACGTCGAGCAGATCAAGTGGGTTGTTCTGATGGTTCTGTTCAGCCAGCCCGGACAGGAGCTGGCTTACGCACGCATGGAAGACCTGGTTTTCGAGGAGAGCGCCGGCTCTATTCATTGATTTTCTTGACACGCTGCTATCAAGCATTGTATTCAACCGCGGCACTGTCCGCGGTTGTGTGTTTTTGAGCGCCCAATTTTATGTCCAAAAATCTTGTCATTGTCGAATCGCCTGCGAAAGCGAAGACAATCAGCAAATACCTGGGTAAGGACTTCGATGTCATGGCCTCGTATGGTCATGTGCGCGATCTCGTGCCGAAGGTTGGCGCTGTGGACCCGGATAATGACTTTGCGATGACGTACCAGGTCATCGAGCGCAATGAAAAGCATGTTAAAGCGATCATCCGCGCGTTGAAGAAAGCTGACGCGCTGTACCTTGCGACTGATCCTGACCGCGAAGGCGAGGCGATATCGTGGCACCTGATTGAGCTGCTCAAGGAGAAGAAAGCACTGAACGGCAAGCCCGTGCATCGCGTAGTGTTTCACGAGATCACGAAGGCGGCCGTGCAAGACGCCATTGACAACCCTCGCGAGCTTTCCGGAGATCTGGTCGGTGCACAACAGGCGCGTCGCGCGCTCGATTATCTCGTTGGCTTCAACCTGTCTCCGCTGCTGTGGAAGAAGGTGCAGCGCGGTTTGTCGGCAGGTCGTGTGCAGAGCCCTGCGCTGCGCATGATTGTTGAGCGTGAGCAGCAGATCGAAGCGTTCAAGGCGCGCGAATACTGGACCATCGAGGCTGATGTCAGCAAGGATGGGCAGGCCTTCGTATCCCGACTGGTCAGTTATTCCGGTGAAAAAGTCGAACAATTCAGCTTCGAGAACGAGGCGCAGGCGCGCGACGTCGAAAAGACGATTATCGCTGCCGCTGACGGCAAGCTGACCACGGTCGGCGTCACCAAGCGTCAGCGCCGCCGGAATCCCGCCGCGCCGTTTACGACCTCGACGCTGCAACAGGAATCGTCAAGAAAACTCGGATTCAATACCCAGTGGACTATGCGCGTCGCACAGAAGCTGTACGAGGGAATTGAAGTGCCGGGGGAGGGTAACGTCGGGCTGATTTCCTACATGCGTACCGACTCCGTGACCCTGGCCACCACGGCCGTAGACGAAATTCGCGAGGTCATTGCCGAGCGCTACGGCCATGAAAACGTTCCCGAGTCGCCTCGAGAATTCAAGAACAAGTCGAAAAACGCGCAGGAGGCTCACGAGGCAATCAGGCCGACCTCTGCGGCACGCAGTCCGGAAACGCTGAAAGACGCGCTGGACGACGATCAGTTCAAGCTGTATTCGCTGATCTGGAAGCGAACGATGGCCTGCCAGATGGTGCCGGCGGTATTCGATACCGTCGCCATTGAGCTGGCCCCCGGGTCCTTCGACTTCGCCGCCGCGGACGGCCAAACCGACGACGGCCACCGGTTTCGCGCGAACGGCTCTATTCTCGTCGAGCCCGGCTTCATGGCCGTTTATAAGGAAAGCCGGGACGACGGCGGCAAAGATGACGACGGCGACCGGCTATTGCCTGACATCGCCGAAGGCGATGTTATCAGCCTCGACGAATTGCGCCCTGAACAACATTTTACGGAGCCACCGCCGCGATTCACGGAAGCGAGTCTCGTCAAGACGCTCGAGGAATACGGCATCGGCCGACCCTCAACTTACGCGAGCATCATTGCAACGCTGAAGAATCGCGAATATGTCGAGATAGACAGCAAACGGTTTTTTCCAACGGACATTGGCCGCATTGTCAATGGTTTTCTGACGGATCATTTCTCAAAGTACGTGGACTACGACTTCACGGCCAGGCTTGAAGACGACCTCGACGAAGTTTCTCTTGGCAAGAAAGACTGGATCCCATTGCTGGACAACTTCTGGAGACCCTTCAAAATCCTCTGCGACGACAAGGAAGAATCCGTCACGCGTGAACAGGTCGCTCAGGCCCGCGAACTCGGCACCGACCCGAAGAGCGGCAAGCCCATAACGGTACGCATGGGCCGCTACGGACCTTTTGTGCAAATCGGCACCAAGGACGACGAAGAAAAACCGAAATTCGCCGGCCTCCGTCCCGGTCAGAAGATGAACGAAATCTCGATGGAAGAAGCGCTTGAGCTTTTCAAGCTGCCGCGCCAGCTCGGCGAAACACCGGACGGCCTGCCGGTCTCAGCAAGCGTCGGACGTTTCGGGCCCTATGTTCGCTACGGTGACAAGTATGTGTCAATGAAAGAAGATGACCCGTACACGATCGAGCTTTCGCGCGCACTTGAGTTGATTGAAGCCAAGAAGATCGAAGACGCCAACCGCATCATTCTGGACTTCGAAGACGACGGCATTCAGGTCCTGAATGGTCGATACGGTCCCTACATATCGGACAAAACCAAAAATGCCCGTATTCCGAAGGACCGCGAGCCCCGGTCACTAACTCTTGAGGAATGCAAGGAGCTGCTTGCTGCGGCGCCAGTGCGCGGCCGGCGTGGCAAGAAGAAGGTGGCCAAGAAAAAGGCGGCGAAGAAGACAGCAAAAAAAGCTGCTAAGAAGAAAAGCAAAAAGAAGGCGGCAAAGAAAAAGTTCGCCAATTAAACGCCGGACATGCCCATGAAGCTGTCAATTACACGAGCTGCTGACACACTGCTCCGCGGCGGCATTATCGCGTATCCAACCGAAGGCGTATTCGGTCTGGGCTGCATGCCAGACGACGTCGCAGCATTGCTGCGCCTGCTGGCGCTAAAGCGACGCGATCCGCGCAAAGGACTGATTCTGATCGCATCGGACAGATCACAGCTTGATGCCTGGATCGATCCGGACGCATCCCGCATTCCGGATCCTGACCCCGCCCATCCGACAACATGGATTGCACCGGCACAAAGCCATGTGTCGTCGCTTGTCACCGGTGATCATGCAAGCCTGGCGGCCCGACTGACAAGCAATCCGGTGGCTGCCGCAATCTGCGCCGCGGTCGAGTCGCCTGTCGTATCGACGAGCGCAAACCTCGCTGGCGAGCGGGTCGTCCGAAATCGTATTGTGCTGCGCCGTAAGTTCGGGGCTTGTGTAGACTACATCGTACCAGGCGACTGCGGACCATCATTTGGAGCATCGGAAATCCGCAATCTGACAACCGGCAAAATCATTCGACCCTACGCTGCATGAACGACCTCGATCAAGTCAAAGACTACTTGCAGGCCCTGCAGAACCGCGTCGTTACCGAGCTCGAACAGCTCGACGGCAAGGCGCGCTTTCGCCGCGACGCGTGGGATCGCCCTGGCGGCGGTGGTGGCCTGAGTTGCGTGCTCAGCGGCGGCGCCGTTTTCGAGCAAGCCGGCGTCGGCTTCTCGCATGTGTTTGGTGACAAAATGCCGCCGTCGGCAACCAATCATCGGCCGGAACTTTCGGGCAGCGGTTTCCAGGCCGTTGGCGTGTCGCTCGTTATTCATCCGCGCAACCCGTACGTGCCGACAACGCATGCAAATTATCGTTTCTTCACGGCGAGCAACGAAGACGCCTCGGCGTGGTGGTTTGGCGGCGGCTTTGACCTGACTCCTTATTACGCGTTCGAAGAGGACGTCATTCACTGGCATCAGGTCGCGAAAGATGCCTGCACGCCGTTTGGTGACAATCTTTATCCACGGTACAAAAAGTGGTGCGACGAGTACTTTTTTCTCAAGCATCGAAATGAAACACGCGGCGTTGGCGGTCTGTTTTTCGATGACGTGAACGAGCTTGGCTTTGAGAAAAGCTTCCAGTTTCTGCAGTCGACGGGAGACGCGTTTCTCCCGGCCTATTGCCCGATCGTTAAGAAACGCAAAGATCATCGTTACGGCGAACGGCAGCGCGAGTTTCAGCTATATCGTCGCGGCCGTTACGTCGAATTCAATCTCATCTATGATCGGGGAACGATCTTCGGATTGCAGTCCGGCGGCCGAACTGAATCCATCCTTATGTCACTGCCGCCGCGAGTGCGCTGGGAGTATAACTGGCATCCGGAAGCCGGCTCGGCCGAGGCGAAGCTTTACAGCGATTTTCTGCGGCCACGAGACTGGCTGGGAGGCGGCGCACCGACACCACGGTAATTAGCTGCAGAGACGTGATTGCCGAACATTCTCTTTTGGCGCCTCGAGTGGTAACGTCGAACGATGTCGTGGATTGACGAAATCGAAGCAGGCGATGCCGACGGCAAGCTGAGCGAGATGTATGCCGAGCTCGTGAAGAAGCGTGGCAAAATCTCAAATATCCTAAAGGTGCACAGTCTCAATCCCGAGGCAATGGGAAACCATCTCGACCTCTATATGACAATCATGTTCGGCCGATCAGGGCTGAGCCGCGCTGAAAGAGAGGCGATCGCGGTCGTCGTGTCGGCAACCAATGAATGTGCCTACTGCGTCAATCACCACGCCGAAGCTCTGAAGCGCTACATCAAAGATGGTGACACGCTCGAGATGCTGACGAGCGCCGACGGGCTGGAGACGCTCGAGCCTCGCTTGAGCAACATCGTGCGCCACGCCGAAAAACTGACGTCGGCGCCCTCTGCGATGACCGAGAGTGATCTCGGCGAATTGCGCGCGGTCGGACTATCAGACAGGGACATTCTCGACCTGACGCTTATCGTCGCATATTTCAACTTTGTTAACCGCATCGCCATGGGCCTCGGCGTTGCGTATTCGGCTGAAGAATTGAGCGGCTATCGGGACGAATAAGTGCTTACGCTGCGACTACTGGCGATTTTCCTGTTGCTGGCGTCTGTCGATGCGCTTGCCGAGTATGAATCGCAATTGCGCGACGCTGGGAGCCTCGGTGCGATCCGCCTGGCCGGTACCGAAGACCCCAACGTTCGTAAGGTCTATATCGTGCAGCTCAAGGAACCAGCAGCCGCGGGACACCACGCCGCCCTAATCAGCGCGGCGATCAAGTCAGGTGCCGCTGGCCCGCCACGCGTACGCTTCGACAAGGCCGGTGCAGCGATACAAGGCTACACGGCGCAGCTAGCGGAACAGCAGGATGCGGTGTTTGCCAAAGCCGGTCCCGATGCCGAATTGATCTATCGTTATCAATACAGCCTGAACGGTTTCGCGGCGAAGATGCATCCGTCGCAGGCCCACAAGCTCGACAGCCTGCCTGAGGTGCTGCACGTTTGGGAGGATGAAATTCGCCCGCTCGCAACAAACTTCAGCCTCGAATTCCTGGGACTCTTCGATTCTGACGTTGGCCTGCGCGGCGCACCGGGGCTGGATGGTGAGGATGTCATCATCGGCGTCATCGATAGCGGCGTCGCACCAAAGCATCCGGCCCTGAAGGACCTGCGGGAAGCAGATCGGCCCCGGTTGTGCCAGGGAGACTGGGCCGAGAACTCACTGCTTGGCCGCTGGCTTTGCCATCGATTCGAGAGGCGCGACGATGTGCTGCTGTTCGAGCCGCCCGAGGCCTGGAACGGCATCTGCCAGTCCGGCGAAGACTTCGAGGCAACAGACTGCAACAACAAGCTCATCGGCGCACGCTATTTCATTGCAGGTGCCGAAGCGTCGGGCCCCATTGACGAAGGCGAAATCCGTTCTGCCCGCGACGTCGACGGCCACGGCACTCATACTGCGACCACGGCGGCGGGCAATCGCGTCAAAGCGTCGATCTTCGGCACGTCGATCGGACGCATCGAGGGCATCGCACCACGAGCAAGAATTGCAGTTTACAAAGCATGCTGGTTGCGCCCGGACGATCAGCGCGCAAGCTGCAATACATCTGACCTTGCGAACGCCATCGACGCTGCGGTCGCCGACGGTGTCGACATCATCAACTATTCTGTCGGCAGCTCCCTCACGCGAGTCACGGCACCCGATGATGTGGCGCTGATGGGGGCTACCAAGGCCGGCGTGTTCACGGTCGTTGCCGCCGGCAACGAAGGGCCCAATCTGGGTACGATCGGCTCGCCCGCCGGCGGTCCATGGGTCATTACCGCGGCAGCCTCCAGCCGTGACGGCAAATTCTCCTCTGAAGCAATCGAGATCAAAACGCCGCCTGCGATTGCCGGCCTTATTGCCGTCAAAGAGGCGAACTTCACGCCCCGGCTGGCGGATCGCGGCCCCATTGATGGCACCGTGGTGCTGGTCGATGACGACGACGACACGCTCGATGACGATTCTGCCGGAACAACGAGCGACGCATGTGAGCCGCTCGCTAACGGTGCCGACGTCGCCGACAACATAGCGCTGATTCAGCGCGGTGGCTGCGAGTTCACCGACAAGATCAAGAATGCTGCCGACGCCGGCGCCGTCGCTGCGCTGGTGTATAACATTGCTGGCGACCCGATCGTCATGAACGGCACCACGGGCGAATCGGATATTCCCGCGCTCATGATCGGGCAGGCTGACGGCAATCTGATCATTGACGAGCTCGATGCAGGCAGTGAGGTTACGGTCCTGCTCGATGACGGGCAGCTGTTGACCGAGAACGAAACGGGCAACGTCATGGCCTCTTTCTCGGCGCGCGGGCCGGGGCCGGCTGCAGACATTCTCAAGCCGGATGTCACGGCACCTGGTGTGAACATCCTGGCCGGTTATACGCCTGATGCGACGAATGCGACACCCGACGAGAACTTTGCTTACCTGTCGGGCACGTCGATGTCGACACCGCATGTCGCCGGGGTTGCGGCGTTGCTGCTGCAGGCGCATCCTGACTGGAGCCCTTCAGCAATCAAGTCTGCCTTGATGACGACCGCGCGACAGTCGGTTTTCGTCGCGGATGGCGAGACACCCGCAAATCCGTTCGAATTCGGTGCCGGACACATCGTGCCTAACGACGCCAACGACCCGGGGCTTGTTTATGACGTTAGCGATGACGAATTCGACGCGTTCGCTTGTGGTGTCGAGTCACCCGCCGTAACGTCGGCGCGCTGCGACGAACTCGAAGCAGCCGGCTTGTCATTTGCGGCCGCGGATCTCAATCAACCGTCCATCGCCGTGGCGCGGCTTGCCAATGAACGTACCGTCAGCAGACGCGTTACGAATGTTGCCGATCAGGCGGAGGCTTACGTAGCGAACGTCATCGCGCCGTCCGGCATAGGTGTCAGCATAGTGCCGCAGAGCATTAATCTGGCGCCAGGGCAGTCAGCGTCGTTTGACATCACTTTCAGCTTCGAGTCCGGTCCGCTCGACTTGTGGCGCTTCGGATCGCTGACATGGGACAGCGACAGTCACACAGTGTACAGCGCACTCGCGATTCGGCCAACGTCGATTACTGCGCCTGCTGAAGTAACGGCGTTTGGCGCCGATGGTGCGCTCGACTTCGATGTTGAGTTTGGCTATACGGGCGCCTATACACCGGGCGTGCATGGACTTCGTTTACCGCTTGTCATCGATGGCTTCGTCGACAACGATCCGACAAAAACCTTTTCATTCCGCTTCGACAATGGCGTGACGGCACATCTGATCGACGTGCCCGCAAATCAGGCTTATTTACGCTTCGCGCTGTTTGACACATTGACCGATGGCGCTGACGATCTTGATCTGTACATCTATTACTGCGCGGATCTCATCAACTGCGTGCGCGTCGGAGAAAGTGGCGAGCCGACTTCGCAGGAAGAGGTCAACTTTCTGCTACCGGCCGCTGGCCGCTATACGGTGCTTGTGCACGGCTTCGATACGGACGAGTTTTTAGGTGGCGCTGGCGCAAACTACAGCCTGCTCGCCTGGTCATTCGGCCTGGACGACGACCAGGGCAACATGACCGCTGCCGGTCCTGCGTTTGTCAACGCGGGCAATACCGAGAACGTCACGGTCAGTTGGTCCGGCCTCTTATCGGATACTATTTATCTCGGCGGCATATCGCATAACACGCCGCAGGGGCTCTCCGGAATCACGATTATTCGAATCGGCAACTAGGATATCCAGCCTTTGCTTTTGGCGGCCCACGAATACCAGATAAGCGCCGCGCCGATAATTACGACAGCCGACTGAATGATTGCTGGCGTCGTTCCGAATACCGCGATCGCATCATTCAGTACAAACGTGTTGAGATCCTGAATCAGTACGGCGATCAGCGAGATCACGAACATCGGTCCGGCCAGGGCCTTGCGCAGCAGCAACAAGAGGCAGCCCAGTACGCCTGTGGTTACGCCGATTGCAAACGCTGATGTGGCCCATTTGGGCACGGCCAGCATAAAGTCGACCTGCTCCGGGGTATACGCCTGTGCGAGCTCTTCGGGAGATGTGCTGACCTGCATCACGTAAACCATCAGGCCGAACAGATTCCAGATCAGTGCGGCACCACCGATGAACCAGAATGTCATGGGCGGTTTGCCATTCAATATGTCAGACATGGTGATCCCCTGCTTATCTTGTTGTTAGTGGGATGCCATGATGATCCAACGGCAAATCACCAAATGCAAGCGACGGAGCCGCGGTGTCAGGATCGTTTCTTTGCCAAGGCCGCGCAGGGCTTGTAGCGAAAACAGCCGGTTACATGGTCGTTCACCATGCCCGTCGCCTGCATATGCGCATAAATTATTGTGCTGCCGACAAACTTGAAACCGCGTGTCTTGAGGTCTTTGCTCAGGGCGTCAGACTCGGGCGACGTCGCCGGAATGTCGCCGTCCTTGCTGAAGCGATTCTGAATCGGCCGGCCGCCGACGAAGC
>Ga0224512_10005393_pt1 | contig 10551 bp, 7 predicted proteins | sample SF_May12_sed_USG_4_FD_169103 | JGI IMG/M metagenome (GOLD analysis project Ga0224512, IMG submission 169103) | Sediment microbial communities from San Francisco Bay, California, United States - SF_May12_sed_USGS_13 | ecosystem: Environmental > Aquatic > Marine > Sediment | place: USA: California...
CCGTTATGGCGCAGTATTTCGAGCGGCACTGGTCGCTGCTGCGCAACCCGTTCACCTCTCTCCTGCTGGGCGCGCTCGCCAAGGCCATGCCCCTGCTCGTGGCGGAGAAAGTCTATCTCACGCTGATTGTGGTCCTGTTTCCGCTCACCCTCTACTATGTCCTGCGCGCCATCACCCCCAATGCCATATTCCTGGTTTTTGCCGCCTTTCCCCTGACATACAGCTTCACACTGATGATGGGATTCTATGCCTTTTCCTTCGGGATATCGCTTTTTCTGCTCGCCGTGGGACTTTGGCTGCGCCTGCGCGACCACTGGACCGTCACACGCGTCTGCCTTTTCGGGAGCGCCGTATTCCTTACCTATACCGTCCATATTTTCGCTGCGTTCAACGTAATTTTTTTCGTTGGACTTTCGACCATATGGGAGATTTCGGCCCGCTTCCTGGTGGACAGCGGCGGCCGCACCTTTAGGTCTTTATGGCGCATCATTCTCGCACGAGGGATTCCGCCGCTGGTCTCCGTCATCCCTGTACTGACAATTGTCCTCACATTCATGGCCAAGAGCGAGACATCGCCGGGCTCGGCGTTCAGCGTTCCAGTCAGGCTCTTGTCGTTCCTTGCGATGTTCCCTGCCTTGAATTTTCACTGGCAGGACTCCGCAATCAGCATAGGCACGAATTCCGTGCTGCTGACCTTTCTGGTGTTTGCTGCAGTAGAGTGGTGGAAGAAGAAGAAGCCGCTCAATAGCCAGTTCTGGTTTGTTTTTCTGTCGTATTTCATCCTTATGCTGTTGGTTCCCACTCCCGCGCCGGGCTCCGCATTCATGTTCGAAAGACTTATGATTTACACGTTCATCGTACTGATTGTGGCCCTAGCTTCGAGCCCAGTGCCTCGCCGGCTCTTGCTGGTGGGCGCTTTTGCGATAACCGTGCTTTCCCTGTTGAACTTGGGGAACCGTTACTGGCAGCACGAAAAGGCCAATGAGTATATTGCGGAGTATATGTCAGGCGCCGATCTCGTCGCGCCCAACAGCACGCTGCTTTCCCTGACCGTCGAATTCGCGAGCGCCGATCGAGCGGTCGCACTGCGCTTTCGTCCGCTCCTCCACGCCGCTGGCTACCTTGTGATCGACCGCCACGTTGTCGATCTTACGAACTACCAGGCTGCGCATGGCGGCTATTTCCCCATTGCCTACCGGCCCGAACTCGATCCATATTCGCGGCTTTCGAGCGGCCTGGAATTTGTGCCGCCGCCGAACGTGAGGCTAGACTATCCAGACGGGGCACCCGGTTCCGTCGATTATGTCATTCTCTGGGGGGCGCTTGAACAGGTCGCGGATAATCCGGAGATCCGGAAACTGACCGCCCAGCTGGAGAAGGATTACGAACGGGTTATGGTTTCAAGTCCGCGCCGGTTGATGCGGTTGTACCGGAGAACGGAGCGGCCTGCGAACCGGTCCGGCTCATAAACCACGCCATAATGAAAGTCGTTGGCCGCTACCGGCGCGTGGCGGCGCCCAGGGAGAAAAGTTGAAATGACCCAGTCACCGCCGGCAACCAAAACCGGGTTTTCACTGGTTATCCCCGCCTACAACGAAGAAAAGGGTGTCGCGGCATCCCTCGAAAAAGCCCTCGAAACTGTTGAAAACAGCGGTTCCGACCATGAAGTTATCATCGTTGACGACGGGTCCAGTGACGGCACAGCGGATGCCCTTAAGCCGTTCGAAGGGCGGGTGCGAGTCCTGCACCATGCCTCCAACAGAGGATACGGGGCGGCGCTCAAAACCGGCATACGAAACGCCCGGTTCGACCGCATCGTAATCACCGATTCCGACGGCACCTATCCGAACGAGCATATACCGGATTTCGTGTCGCGCATGGTGGCCAACGGTTCGCACATGGTGGTCGGTGCACGCACCGGCCGAAATGTCGCCGTGCCGCTGATCCGCAAGCCGGCAAAATGGGTCATCGGGAAACTTGCGAATTTCGTGGTGGGTGAAAGGATACCGGACATCAACTCGGGACTGCGCGTCTTCGACCGGGATACGACCTTGAAGTTTTTCCCAATGCTCCCGGACGGATTCTCATTCACCACGACCATCACGATGTGCATGATGACCAACGGTTACTTGGTCGATTACGTCCCGATCGATTATCATTTCCGTATCGGCCGATCGAAGATCCGCCCGATTCGGGACACTCTCAATTTCCTCCAGCTTATCGCGCGGATGGCGCTATATTTTGCCCCGCTCAAATTGTTCCTGCCGCTCAGCCTCTCGCTTTTCCTAGCCGGCGTCGGTTGGGGGTTCGCCTCGCTCATGCTGACCGGCCAGGTTGCGGATGTGAGCACCCTGGTCGTCACTATGGCCGCAATACATATCGGGGCTATAGGGCTCCTGGCGGAACTCATGCACACCAGCCTGCAGCAGAGCTACAGGAAAAAAGACTGACCGTATCCGGTGCAATGAGAGGAAAGACACGACATGGATGACAACGCCAGGAAAACGGCCCTCAGAATGATTCCCTGCATTCCCTGCGGATGTATATGCTGACGGCCGAGACGGAGGATAGTGATATCGGGGCGGCTGCGGCCAACAGGGTGGCGCAGACATTCTTCGCGCCGCAGACGGTGGTGGTCGGCGCGCCGATCACCGATTCACCAGCCGGGCGGCCCGACGAGGAAGTCCTTGAGATGAAATATCTCGGGAACAACATGTCGAACATGTTGTACGGCGAATGACGGCGGGCGGCGGACCCAAAACGCGTGGCAGCCCGGCCCAGGCCGAGGGCGACATCAACACATCACCCCGCCGCCGGGAATGGGCGCACCGGAATATCGACGCGGACAGCCAGGCGCTGCTTGACGAGGATGCACGGTATTTCCTGTGCCAGTCTATATCCACGCCCTGCCTCGACGTGGTGGCGCGCGCTGAAGGGATCTGGATCGAGAATGCCCAGGGCCGGCGCTTTATGGATTTCCACGGCAACAACGTGCATCACATCGGCTATGGCCACCCGCGGCTGAAGGACGCCGTGAAGCGTCAAATCGACGCCCTGCCCTTTGCGCCGCGCAGGTATACCTGTGAGCCCGCGGTTGCGCTGGCCCGAAAGCTGGCAGCGATCGCCCCAGGATCGCTTGAAAAGGTATTGTTGGCAACCGGCGGCTCGGATGCGATCGAGATCGCCCTGAAGGTTGCCCGCGCCGCGACCGGCCGGTTCAAGACGCTGTCCTTCTGGGACTCCTTCCATGGTGCGGGTTTCGGTGCTGCCAGCGTCGGCGGCGAGCAGATGTTCCGCTCCGGTCCCGCCGGCCCGCTGCTGCCCGGAAGCGAACACGTGCCGCCCTTCGGCTGTTACCGCAACCCGTTCGGCTATTCGCATAGCAGCCGTGAGCCCCATACCGCCGAATGCGGCGCGATCTGCGCCGAACTCGTGCGATATACGCTCGAAAAGGAAGGCGACATCGCGGCGGTCGTCGCCGAGCCAAGCCGCGCCGTGCCCTACTTCCCGCCACCGGGGTTCTGGGCCGAGATCCGCAGGGCCTGCGATGACCATGGCGCGCTGCTGATATTCGACGAAATTCCTACGGGCCTCGGCAAGACCGGCCGGATGTTCGCCTGCGAGCATGACGGCGTCGTTCCCGACATCCTGGTCCTGGGAAAGGCGCTCGGCGGCGGGATGTTGCCGATTGCGGCGACGATCTGCCGGCCGGATCTGGATGTCGGAGGAAATTGGGCGTTTGGCCACTACACTCACGAAAAGAACCCGGTGACCGCGCGCGCGGCGCTGACGACCATCCAGATCATCGAGGACGAAGGGCTTGTGGAGAATGCGGCCGGCATGGGCGATCGCGCGATCGCTCGCATGACCGCCATGATGGACCGCATTCCGGCCATCGGCGACGTGCGCGGGCGGGGGCTACTGATGGGCATCGAACTCGTCGAAGACCGGGACAGCCGCGCGCCCGCCGATGGCCTGGCGGAGGACGTGCTCTACCGCGCGCTCGACGCCGGACTCAGCTTCAAGACTACCATGGGCAACATTCTGACGCTGACCCCGCCGCTGACCGTGACCGCCGACGATATCGACCGGGCATGCGATATCATCGAAGACTGCCTGATTGCAGCCGGCCGACCCTGAAGTTCCGCCGCGACATCACCGCTGCGCGGCTGTGAATCGGATCACGACTCCACAACATGCTGCTTGCCGACCACGTGAACGGTTGTCGCCTGCAGACCCTTCTCGCCTTCCGTTGCGACGAACCTTACTTCCGCACCTTCCTCCAGATGGTCGAACTCTTCGTCGACGACGCTGTTGCGGTGAAAGTAGATTTCGCCCTGCTCCTGTGTCCCGATAAAGCCGTGATCCGGGAACAGCCGCAGAATCACACCGTGCGGCGGCACGTCGTGGCTCTTCACCTGGCCACGGGATTCACGGGCATGGTCTTCCAGTTGCCGACGAATGGCGTTGAATGCGTCGCGCAACGCCACGTAGACATCCTCGTGCGAATGGTTGAATCGTTTACCGGTGTTGACGACCAGTTCCCCGCCCGGAACCGTTACGTCGATCGAAACCAGGAACAGTCTTCCTTTCTGGTGCCGCCTGTGAGGGGCCTCGACAACCACGCGGCAGGAGACAATGCGGTCGTGAAAAGTCTCCAGTTTTCTGACCTTTTCACGAATGCGGCGCTCCACAGCCGGTGAGGTATCCATGCCGCGGAACGTGATCTGAACTGGAACTTGCACGGCTTCCCCAAGGAATGGATAGATTGTTGTTGTTGATTTGGATTGTCCCGCCACGAAGCGCGCCGAGTCGTTGATCTAGCGCAATTTTCCCGACACGCAGTGCGGCAGCAAAGATTCTTGTGGACGCCCGGTTGCCAGAATTGGACTATTGGGCGCGAAATATCACGCCACCAGAGGGGCCGACATGGGAATCGGAGCCTACGTAATGATTGCCGGCGCTACCGCCGGCGAAGAGCGATCGGCGATGCTTGAAAGGGCCGGTTATCGGTGCACCATCGCGCCGGCCGGCCCCGACCTCGCGAAAGCCGTCGCTGCGGAAGACCCGAATGTCGCTTTCGTCAGTGCAGCGGACCGGAATGGGCTGGACGTCATTCGCGCTTTGAAGGGCAACCCGAAGTCGCGCCATATTCCCGTGGCCGCGGTTGATGTGGGCCCCGGGCCGGATGCGTTGCGGGCCTGTTACGAGGCCGGCGCCGACGACATTTTTGAGTCCGATGCGGAGGCAACGGAAATCCTGGCCCGGCTGGTGGCTCTGGTGCGGCTCAGCGGTATGGAGGCGGAAATGCTCCGCCGGGCGGAGACGGCGGGCGATTTCGGCATATCCGTCGACACCAGGGTCGAGATATCCACGCCCGACGGGGGGTTCCTCCTGCTTGTCGTGGGAGTCGGGCAGGATGCGTTCGAGGCGATGTGTCCCATGCTCTCGAAGACCGGAATTTCGTATGTAGCCGAGCCCGATCCTTACCGCGCCCGGTCGCGCCTCAAGGACGTGCAAGGCGAAGAGTTCGCGGGGGCGCTGGTCTATGTGAAGGGCGACGAGGCCAGTGAAAAAAGTGCGTTCTTCTGCCGTTCGGTACGCAACGACCGGCGGTTGTTCGATCTGCCTCTCTTCGTCGTGGCCGAGGAAGGAGCCTTTCGCGACGCCGACGACGCCTATGGACAAGGCGCCAGCGTGCTTGCCCGCGTGCCGATCGACTGCGACTTTGTCGACGTCCATCTTAGGATGCTTTACAGGGGCCGGGCGCTGCGCCGCGCGCTCGGCCAACGAATAGCCAGCGCCCTGGATACGGCATCCGCGGACAGTCTGGGCAGCATCTATTCCACCGAGTTCATGCAGGCCCATTTGCAGCGGCTAGACAGGGATCGCTCCGCATCGGGCAGACAGTCGGTCGCGATACTGTTCTTCGTGCCCACGATCGGCGAAGTGGCGGCGTTATATGGCGATGACAGCGCGGCGCGGCTGCGACAGCAGATGGCCGACTGGCTGTCGGTTCTGGTCCGGGTTGAAGATATCGTAGGGCGGGCCGGCTCCGACGAGTTTCTCATGTTGTTGCCGGAGACCTCCCGGGATGATGCGGATCGGGTGCGCCGGCGGGTGATCGGTGTTCTGCATCAATCCGAATTCCGGCTGACGGACAACGTGCCGGTCGGCGTGGAGGTCTACGTCCAGTCTGCCCTCACGACACTGGACTCCGGCGACACCCTGGACAGCCTTGTCGCGCGCGCCAGCACCGCGCTCGCGTAGTGGCTGATGTCCGCCACTCACTCGAACGTGAAGTACGGGATTGCTTGGCTGCGGGCGAACTGTGTTAGAAGCGCGCCATGATTATCGATGTCTTCTCGGACCCGATCTGCCCCTGGTGCTTCATCGGCAAGCGCCGGCTGGAAAGCGCACTCGAGCAATTCGGGCGCGCCGACGATGCCACGGTCCGCTGGCGTGCTTTCCAACTCAATCCGGGAATGCCGCCCGAAGGCATGGCGCGCAACGCATACCTTGCGCTGAAATTCGGCGGCAATGAGCGGGCAAGCCAAATCTACGAAACGATCGGCCAGGCCGGCAGCGAGATCGGGATAGCCTTTGCGTTCGAGAAGATCGAGCGCACGCCGAATACGATACAGGCCCACCGCCTGGTCCGGCACGCGGCGCGGACCGGCCGCGACGGCGATCTGGTCGAGGCGTTGTTCCGGGGCTATTTCCTCGAAGGCCGGGACCTGAGTGATGATACGGTTCTGGTGGACATCGCCGGCGACTGCGGTATGGATGCCGAGGATAGCCGGCGCTATCTGGCCAGCCAGGAGGATGAACAGGAAATCCGCGCGGAGCAGGACTTCGCGGTCTCGCTGAATATCACCGGCGTGCCGTGCTTTATCGTCGACGGGCGTTACGCAGTGGTCGGCGCGCAGGAGCCGGACGCCTTCGGGCCGGTCTTCGATCTGGTTGATGAAGAGGCGCGCGCCACCGCCGGTTCGTGAGCGCCGGTTACGCGGCCGCACTCTCTTCCGCCGTCAGGGATGCAAGTTCTTCGAGAAGTTTCTGGACCCCTGTCGCGCGCATCCGCGGCTCGTCCCAGGCCCGCATGAAGACGAGCCGGTGGTCGGGCCGCAATTTGACGGTGCCGGTGTGCTTCTGGATGAATCCGACCAGCGCTTCGGGCCGCGCGAACCGGTTGTCCCGGAACGCCAGCACTGCCCCTTTCGGGCCGGCCTCAACCTTTTCGACCCCGGCCCGGCGGCAAAGCTGTTTGATGGCTATGACCTGCAGCAAGTTCTCGACGGCGTCCGGGAGCGGCCCGAACCGGTCGATCAGTTCCGCCGCGAAGGCTTCGATCTCCGCACCTTCCACTAGATGTGCGAGCCGCCGGTACAGGCCCAGCCGGACCGGCAGGTCCGAGACATAGTCGTCGGGAATCAGCACCGGCGTGCCGAGCGAAATCTGCGGCGTCCAGCTCTCTTCCGGCAATTCGTTCTCCTGCGCGCTGGCCGCCGCGACAGCCTCCTGCAACAGGTGCTGGTACAGTTCGACGCCGATATCGCGAATATGGCCGGACTGCTCGTCGCCCAGCAGGTTGCCGGCACCGCGGATGTCAAGGTCGTGGCTCGCCAGCGTAAATCCGGCGCCCAGCGTGTCGAGCGTCTGCATGACCTCGAGGCGTTTCTGTGCGGACGGCGACAGCACCTGGCCCGGCGGCAGCGTGAGATACGCGTAGGCCCGGATCTTGGAGCGCCCGATCCGCCCGCGGATCTGATACAGCTGCGCCAGACCGAACCGGTCGGCCCGGTGTACGATCATGGTGTTGGCCTCAGGGATATCGAGGCCGGACTCGATGATGTTGGTGCAGAGCAGGACGTCGTAGCGCCCCTCCAGGAACCCGGCCATGACGTCTTCCAGCAGGCGCGCGGGCATGCGGCCGTGCGCGACGCCGATCCTGGCCTCGGGCACCAGTTTGACGAGGCGGTCCTGTACCCGCTTCAGGTCAGCAATACGCGGGCAGACGTAGAATGTCCGACCGCCGCGGTACTGTTCGCGCAGGATCGCTTCGCGCACGATGACCGGATCGTAGGGGAGCACGAAGGTGCGAACCGCCAGCCGGTCCACCGGCGGCGTCGCGATGATGCTCATCTCCCGCACGCCGGCAAGCGCCATCTGCAGGGTCCTCGGGATCGGCGTCGCAGTGAGCGTCAGCACGTGGACCTCGGACCGCAGTTGTTTGAGGCGCTCCTTCTGGGCCACCCCGAAATGCTGCTCCTCGTCGACCACCAGCAGCCCCAGATCGCTGAACCGGATGCCCTTGCCGAGCAGCGCATGGGTCCCGATGACGATATCGATCTCGCCCTTCGCGATCCCCGCCTTTACCTGCGCCGCCTCGTTGCCGCCAACGAGACGCGACAACTGCGCAATTCGGACCGGCAGTCCGGCGAACCGCTCGCGGAAATTGGCGTAATGCTGGCGGGCGAGGAGAGTCGTCGGCACAACGACGGCGACCTGGTGGCCCTGGTTTGCCGCAACGAAGGCGGCGCGCAGCGCAACCTCGGTCTTGCCGAAGCCAACATCGCCACACACCAACCGGTCCATCGGCCGACCGGAGGCGACATCGCCTACCACCTCCTCGATCGCCCGCTGCTGGTCGTCGGTTTCGGTCCAGCCGAAACGGGCCGCAAATTCGTCGTACGCTCCTTGGCTTACGGCCATCACCATTCCCTTGCGCAGCTGCCGTTCCGCCGCCACCTTCAGCAATTCATTGGCAATGTCTCGGATACGCTCCCTGGCCTTCGCCTTGCGCGCCTGCCAAGCCTGGCCGCCCAGCCTGTCGAGCTGCATGTCAGCGTCCTCCGAGCCGAAGCGCGACAGCGCATCGAGGTTCTCGACCGGCAGGTAGAGTTTGTCGCCGCCGTGGTAGAGGATACGTAAGCAATCATGCGGCGCGCGCTCGACGGTCAGGGTCTCCAGCCCGTCGTACCGGCCGACCCCGTGATCGACGTGGACCACGAGATCGGCCTCGCTCAGCGCCGAATATTCGGCGATGAAGTTCTCCGGGCGCCGCTTGCGGGCGGCGATTCTTCCGATTCGCTCGCCGAGAATGTCCGGTTCGCTGTAGACGACGATGCCGTCTGCAGAAAATCCGTGTTCGAGGCCAGCAACGGCTGTGCCGACGGTGCCGCGCGGCAGGGCCAAGGCCTCTTGCCAGGTATCGACCTTTACGAGCGGACCCGCGCCGTGCTCCTCCAGTAGCGCCCCGAGGCGGTCGCGCGACCCCGCCGTGTGCGCGGTGACCAAAACGGTCCGCTCCTGAACATCCGCCGCCAGCCTGTCGCGCACCTCATCGAAAAGATGGACATTGGGCCTGGCGCGCGCCGCGGCGAAATCCTGCACGCGGCGCCCCCCGGCATCGATCACGTTTTCGCTCCCGCTTGGCAAGGCGAAGGGGGCGAAGCTCACCACTGGCCGGTCGGCCAGGCGGCTGCGCCAGATTGCCTCGTCGAGGAACATCCGGTCCGGCGGAACCGGCTTGTAGGTCGGCGCAGAGGCCGCGGCGTTTCGGGCTTCACGCTGGGTGGCGGGCAGCATCTCGGTGCGTGCGTCATAGTATTCCGTGATCAGCTCGAACCTGGCGGCGACCGCCTCGTCGACCTGATGATCCAGGGTGACGGCCGCATTGGGCAGATAATCGAACAGCGTTTCGACTTGTTCGTGAAACAGCGGCAGCCAGTGCTCCATGCCGATATGGCGCTGCCCGGCGCTGATCGCCTCGTAGAGCTGGTCGGCGTCGGTCGTCGCGCCGAACAGATGTCGATAGCTGTGTCGAAAGCGCTGGATCGACGCCTCGGTCAACGGGGCTTCGCTGACCGGCCGCAATACCAACGCCTCCGCGGTGCCCGTGGTGCGCTGCGTCATCGCATCGAAACGGCGCATGGCCTCCAGTTCATCGCCGAAAAAATCGAGCCTGAGAGGTTCGCTCTCGCCCGGCGGAAATACGTCGACAATTCCGCCGCGAATGGCGAACTCACCCGGTTCGCGTACGGTTCCGGCCCGGTGATAGCCATTACCGGCGAAGAAGGACAGCAGTCGTGGCTGTGGCACCTCATCGCCGACCCGCGCGGCAAAGCTGGCATCGGCGAGTGCCGAACGCGGGGGTACGCGCTGCAGAATCGCGCTGACGGTGGTCACGACGATCGCTGGGGCATCTCCGTCCTGCGCAAGACGCGACAACAGGTCCAGGCGTTGCGCGACGATCTCCGCATTCGGCGAAATCCGGTCGTACGGCAGGCAATCCCAGGCCGGAAAGACCCGCACGTCAAGCGCGGGCGCCACAAAACGCAGTACTCCGGCAAGTGCCTCCATCCGGGCATCGTCACGCGCGACATGCAGGACCGGCCGGGCACCGGCCGCTGTTGCGGCCCCGCCCAGCAACACCGCATCCAGCCCATCGGGTACGGATCCGCATGCGGTTAACCCGATTTTCGATAAATATTTCCCAAGGTTTATCAAGAGATTAATCGTTGTATTTAAAGTTCAGAAAGAGCTTCA